>MAAC01019239.1_pt1 | contig 15043 bp, 10 predicted proteins | sample 1115981 | NCBI WGS metagenome assembly MAAC01 (sample SAMN04961126, study PRJNA320927) | seawater metagenome | isolation source: sample BD02T64 sea water enriched with oil for 64 days | place: USA:Gulf of Mexico | collected 2013-07-27 | reverse complement strand
GCCATATGGATGGGGTTGGCAACAGTTGAGAGCGAGCGGGACAAGATTGATTTTCTAGGTGAGCGGAACGTTGCCAAAACCATGCAAACTTGGCTGGGGTTAAGTCCTTTCGCGAAGCAGAAGAAGTTTGTGGCCTAGTCCACGTCGGGAAGCCCCAAAACGTGCATCGCGTCGATTGGGTGACTGCTTCGTCCACTTAGTCGACATCAGACATCTAAAAATGTTGCATCGAGCACGAATGTCCGATCTGGGGAAGCTGTGGTACAGTGTTGGCTGATGATGTGAAAGGCTGCTAAGTGCCGTCAGTGTATTTTCTCCAGCATCATCCAGAGACATAAATACAACAGCACGATTCTTCTCCGGCTGCTTCCACAGTGCTTCCACAACCATTTCAGAAAAGCAAAAGGCCACCCGAAGGTGGCCTTTAAGCTACTGTTTTAAAACAGTATAATTGGTTGCGGGAGTAGGATTTGAACCTACGACCTTCAGGTTATGAGCCTAATGGGCTATATATTGATGCTGATTGATGTAGGTTTTTTATAACATATATATCAGTATGTTATCCAATACTTCGCCTTTATCTTGATTAACGTATATTGCCCAAACTTGCTCTCAAGTGTAGCACCAGCGTAGCACCACATTTTGGAGAGTACTTTGGCCAGTTATCATTTGAACTTCACAAAAGCCGCCTTAATCAAGGCACCCGTAGCCAAAAAGGGCAGCCGGGATTACTATTACGATGAACGGGAAAAAGGCCTGCTGATGGCCGTTACAGGCGCAGGTGCGAAGTCGTTTTACCTCTACAAGCGCATTGAGGGAAAACCTGAACGGCTGTTGCTGGGCCGGTTCCCTGATATCAGTGTGGAGAATGCCCGCAAGTTGGCCATGACCGCCAAGGGCGAGATTGCGACCGGGGCAAACCCACAGAAAGACAAGCGTGCCATTCGTGACGAAATGACCTTTGGCGATCTGTTTTCAGAATACATGGAAAAATACTCCAAAGTGCATAAGCGCTCTTGGGTTTACGACGAGCGCGAGGTGAACAAATATCTGTCTCGCTGGTTAAAGCGTAAAATTTCATCCTTTGAGCGCGCCGAAATTGAACGGCTGCACGCCAAGATTGGCAAGGACAACGGGCTGTATCAGGCAAACCGCCTGCTTGAGCGTATCCGGTCGATTTTCAACAAAGCCATTGAATGGGGCTGGAAAGGCACCAACCCCGCCCTTGGTGTGAAAAAATTCCGCGAAAAGAGCCGCGACCGCTTTTTGCAGCCCGACGAGCTACCCCGTTTTTTTGAGGCCCTTGCCAATGAGCCAAACGGGGCCGCACGGGATTTCTTTATGATCTCTCTTTTGACTGGTGCCCGGAAATCCAACACGCTCGCGATGCGCTGGAAAGATATCAATTTCACAACCGCTACATGGCGCATTGAAGAAACAAAGAATTCCGACCCGCTAACAGTTCATCTTCCGGAACAGGCGATGGCTATTCTAACAGAACGTAAATGGTCCTCTGAAAGCCCTTGGGTTTTTGAAGGCAAAGGAAAGTCGGGCCACCTTGCCGACCCTAAGAAGGCTTGGACACGCATCCTCAAAGAAGCTGGGATTGAAAACCTGCGCATTCACGACCTGCGACGCACACTAGGCAGCTATCAGGCTGCCACAGGGGCAAATGGCTATATTATCGGCAAGTCACTTGGTCACCGCAGCCAGCAATCTACAGCAATTTATGCACGTCTTAATCTGGACCCCGTGAGAGAATCCGTAAACAAAGCTACGGACGTAATGTTTGGGTATGGACAAGGCGAGACGAACAACAATGAAAGAGAAGAGCAATAAGCTGTATCCTTCGCTTAATTACGATTGGAACGACGCACATAGTCCACAATTAGAAAAGCTCACAAACGTCGAACTTGTCCAAGAGGTGGCACACTTCGCCGGTGTTACTTCAGACGTGACAAGTAAAGGGGGTCTTAAAAACGCTCTCGTTGCTGCGATTGACGGCTACATTGATGGCGTCAGTCAGAGAGTCAGACAGTGCACCGAAGCTGAAGACAATGAAGCATTGGACCGAGCGTCTAAAAAGGCAAATGAACTGTCGGATGCGCTCTCAGATTTAATAGGACATCCTGGACTCGAGGAAAGGGTCGAACAATCTATTCGAAACTGTGGAACATTGTATGAGCACAAGGGGGGCAAACCTCTCGTGGATATTTTGCAGGCACGCCGGAACATTTTTCAACCATTTCGCGAAATTCTTGTCGACCTACAGGTGTGCACAGAACGTGAAATAAACCGAAAACCGAAACCAACCTATATTGACGAATTTGAAGGCGACAATGCCGTTCGACTTGATACTGATGAAGAACTCGAACAAGAAATGCAGCTTTGGCGTAAGCGATCGAAAGAACGGAAGCTCCCGAAGGACTACGCACTCAAAATGCTCCTTGAAGCCATAAGGCCATATTGGGTTAAAAACTCCTTTCATCCATTTTCTGAGGGGATGTACCACAAGGATCAACGGCAAACGATTTCTAATCTGGTTGATGCAATAGAGGCCATTACTTCCCGGCTTGATCCTAGCGTGACACGTCAGAGGATCGTAAACACAATCCGTAATATGAGAATGTTAGACTCTTCCAACGCTTCATCGTGATTTTGACGGGCAAAATTCCTATTCATTATTACGATCAGCATTGCTGGAATTTACCCTACATATCCAGCAACTTAGCCTCATTAACCGCAACAAAATGAGGCTAGCAAAATGACACCTACATTCATAACCAACCTGATGACCCCGAAAGAAGTTGCCGACTATCTCGGCGTTTCAACGGAAACCCTGAACGTCTGGCGCTGCACCAAACGCTACAACCTGCCCTACATCAAAGCGGGCCGCCTCGTTCGGTATCGCATTGAGGACGTGGAGCAATTCGTCTCCTCCCGTATTGAAGGGGCCGCACAATGACAACACATTGGATCTCCGTCGACTTCGCTGCCATCAACGCCTTGTGCCTGCAAAATTTGGACCATCTTCTGAGACTTTGGTTGCCAGACGGGCGGCAGTTTAATCGGGAGTGGGTTGCCTTGAACCCCACCCGCGCTGATCGCCGCCCCGGCTCGTTCAGGATAAATATGGATACCGGGAAATGGGCCGACTTTGCGACCGGGGACGCGGGCGGCGATGTGATCAGCCTCTATGCGTATCTTTACAACCTGTTTCAAACCCAAGCTGCCCGCCATCTTGCTAGGCAAGTTGGGGCTGCCGCATGAAACACGACTTTACGCACCTCTCACACCCCAAGGTTGGTACGGCAAATACCCTCCATGTTTACCGCGACGGGGCTGGCGTTCCGGTGCTCGTTGCCAACCGATATGAACGCTCCGAAGGTGGGAAATTCTTCCTGCCCTTTGACACCATTCGAAACGAATGGAAGGCACCGCAAATACGCCCGCTCTACAATCTGGCACTAATCGCATCCGATGACATGAATGAAGTCGTTATTGTTGTAGAGGGCGAAAAATGTGCGGATGCTTTGGCCGAACTTGGCTACCTCGTCACAACAACATTCGGTGGCTGCAAGGCGCTTGCTAAATCCGATCTAACCCCTCTTGCAGGCCGGTCAGTGATTATTTGGCCTGACCACGATGACCCCGGCAACAGCTACGCACAAGAGCTGGCGGAAAGGCTAAATCCGCTGATCCCGGAAAGTCTAAAAATCGTACCTGTCTCAGAATCCCTTATTAGAGAAATCGCACCATCATTCAGCTTTCCCTTGCCTAAGGGGTGGGATGTGGCCGACGCCATTAGGGACGGATGGGGCAAGATTGAAATCGACACGCTTCTGGCGTCTGCAATTCCCGCCCTAACCCGTGGGAGCGTAAAGCCCGAAACGTCACAAAAAGGGGGCCAATTCCCTAACAGGTTATTAACGGGATTTGAGGCCGGGAAATCAATTTCCCCGATGATTGACCGGGACGCTGCCGACGCCACTAAGTTTAACCTTGATCTGAACGAAACCGGTGCTCCAATGATGATGGCGGAGCCCCCTGAAAAACCCACTACCGATGGTGAGGCAGAGCCTACCCAGCCCTATGCTGCCCCGCCGAAGAAACCGGCCTCTGACGCGCCGAACATGATCGACGGAATGGAACTCTGGAAAACCCCGCAGGATGAAACCTATGCTACCCTGCGTAGGGGCGGCCATTTTGAACATTGGCCGACCGGCTCCAGAACCTTCCGCAATTTCCTCTCCTTCGCCCACTATCAGGCGGAAGGGAAAGCCCCGTCTGCGTCGGTGCTGGAGGACCGCAAACGATCCATCGATGGTGTCGCGCTTTTTGAGGGCGAGACCCATCCGGTGTTCAATCGTGTCGCCGCAATTGGTCGGACAATTTACCTCGACCTAGGCGACCCGGATTGGCAGGCGGTGGCAATTACCGCTGAAGGCTGGCAAGTGGTCGCCCATCCTCAGGCACGCTTTCGGCGCTCGCCTTCGATGGCCGCTCTGCCCCTCCCGATACGGCATGATAAAAAGTTGGAACCATTGCGCTCATTCCTGAATGTTTCGAATGATGACGATTTTCGAATGTTGGTTGCCTGGCTGATCGGGTGTTTGCACCCCAAAGGGCCGTATCCAATCCTGATCCTGTCAGGGGAGCAAGGCAGCGCCAAAAGCACGACCGCGCAAACTCTGCGTGATTTGATAGATCCGGCCAACCCAAGCACGCGCAGTACCCCAAATTCGGAGCAGGATCTGGTGATTGCCGCCAAGCACAATCACATTCTGTCGTTTGACAATCTGTCGACCGTTCGCCCGCAAATGTCGGACGCGCTTTGCCGGATCGCAACTGGCGGTGGTTTTGGCACCCGCAAGCTCCACACAGACACAGAAGAGGTTTTGTTCAACGCCTGTCGCCCCTGTCTGCTGAATGGTATTCCTGATCTGGCCACCCGCCCGGATCTCGCTGATCGGTCGATAGGTGTAACGCTCCCTGTAATTCCACCGCATCAGCGCAAGACGTTGGGCAGCTACAACCGGGATTTTGCCAAGGCAGCACCGCTCATTCTGGCCAGTCTGTTGGATGCAGCTTCTTGCGCCCTCGCTCGCATCGACTCTGTGAGACTCTCAGAGGCCCCTAGGATGGCCGACTTCGCAAAATGGGTGGCAGCAGCCGAGCCCGCGCTTGGCTGGTCTGAGGGGGCGTTTCTGGACTCCTACACCGCAAACCGGGATCGCAGCGATCAGGCCGCTATTGAAGGCAACCCCGTTGCACTGGCAGTTCTGAATCTGGCAACTTCTGATGGACATTGGGAAGGCACGGCAACGGAATTGAAGCAAGCCCTGCGCTCCCGCTACCCGGATCTGACCGAAGATGCCCACAGCTTCCCACGTCAGGAAAACAAACTCAGCAACGCCCTGCGCCGTGTGCAGCCGCCGCTTCGCAGACGCGGTGTTACCATCAGTTTCCGACGCGATGGAAAACAGGGTGCGCGCGTGATCGTGATAAGCAGTGCCTAATCTATCGTCAGCATCGTCAGTACCGTCAGCCAAAACACAAATGGCCCATCCGGCTGACGATGCTGACGATGCTGACGATGCTGACGATGCTGACGATGCTGACGATGCTGACGATGAATTTGCTACTGTTCTCTCTCAACCCAAAGAAGAATTTACCGTTCTACACAGCAGGGCGAGAAGCGGCCATTTTTGCGCGGCGCAGAGAATTTACTGGCCCAAACCCGAGCAGCGCCAGATTTGGCCGTGATGGCTTCCTTTATCCGTTACCAATTTGATAAGAACAATTTCTTTATCTTTTTGTCACTCCCGCAGAGTTCCCCACAGATGCGTACAAAGGGGGAACCTTTAATCTTCGCTAAGCGTCGATATCGTGGGTGCTTGCGCCTATCAGTCACACCTACCCCCAGCAGATTGCTATTCTTATGGACTCGCCGCTAGGTATGGCTAATGATAACTTTTACATGCCGACATTTTCAGGAGCTATTTCATGCGCGCATTTCTTTCACATTCATCAAAAGACAAGGGTTTTGTAGAGCAGGTAGCACAAAATTTGAGACCTGGAAGCTATGAACTAGATGCACTGACATTCGAAAAAGGTGGGTTAAATGCCAAAGAGATTATCGCAGCTCTTTCGCGATCAGATTTATTTTGTCTCTTCCTTTCGAAAGATTCTATCGATTCAAATTACGTCGATTACGAGGGAACGTTTGCCCAAGAATTGGTAGCAAGTGGTGACATTAAACGAGTACTAACTATTTGTCTTGATGAAGAATCTTTTGATAAATACAACGGATTTATGAAGCATTACAACATGGTGCGCAAACAGATTGATCCGGCAAGCACAGCCAGACTAATTGAGGGTATCCTGCTTTCTTCACATAAAGAACGTGATGAGAAACTCCACCCATTCATTGGTAGAGAAGCCGAACTGAAAGTGTTAGAAGATCAAGCCGTAGATATGAATAAACCTTTTGTCAAAGGACTATTTGTTGCAGGAAATGCTGGATCAGGCCGACGGACGATATCAAAGAAGTTTTTCCAAAACCATTATCCCAATGTCCGTCGAATATTCCCTCAGATTCATATCGAGGATTTCGTAGGTTATGATGACATCTTTCGTAAGATCATTATGACGTTGAGACCCAGCATTTCCATAAGAGAACTCAGGGACGTGGTGTCTGAATTTGCGGATATGGATGACGAAAACAAGGCGAAGTCGATAGCAGACGAAATTAATGACATAGCCATGAATGGTGAAGCACTAATTATCCACGATAGTGGTGGGTTGTTGACCGGCGATGGATCCCTTGACACGGAATTTAATGCAATTGTCAACTTCCTTACGGATCGACCCCATCCACCGGTTATATTGATATCATCACGCATGACATCAAAAAACCTACGTCGTAAAGAAGACGATCTAGTGTATGCCAGCATCGGTCCCTTATCTTTCGAAAATAGCAAGCGTCTCCTATCTAGGCTCCTGAAAGAAGATGGTGTTTCGACCAACCCAGAAAATCTTGATAGATTAACGCAGTTGGCTGATCAACATCCATTCAATATCTACCGTATCCGCAGCTTAGTATTAGATCAGTCCGTTGATGTATTCTTGGGGAATCCGGTCGATTTTATCGAATGGAAGCACAAGCAGACTTCAGATTATTTGAGAAATGCAACCCTCACTAACCTTGATGCAAAAATCCTCGCAATCTTTTCAATAGCCCCAGAACTAGATTTCCACACGTTGTGTGAGGTAGTTGATTATCCAAGTAATGACGTAAGTTTATCTATACAAAAGATGATCGAACTGCACGTTGTACGTGTTGAGGAAGACAGGATATCGATCTCTCCAGCATTGCGAGTTGCCACAGAGAGAGACGCCAGAATCGAATTGAAGAATAGTGAACGATCAAAAGTAATGATTTCACTAGCACATTCACTGAGCGTTCGACTGCAGGACGAAGACGGGCCTATAACGCTGATTGATGCTGCCATTATGGCAACCCTAGAAGGTGAAGCACCTGTTAGCAAATTAATGGAACCTTTTATCCTCCCATCACATCGAGTTTGGCTGGCAAAGACGCACTATGATAAGAAGCGTTGGAATGACGCTATCAAGATGGCTGGAGAAGCCATTAATAGCGCGAGCGGCCTATCTAAATCCGGTGAAATTGCAGCTTGTAGATATTTGGCCCAATCAGCAGCTAGGATCAATGATCAGGAGACATTTCAACGAGCATTGTCGCGGCTTCGGGGGGTATCACGCGATGGTTGGGTGCGTTCAATCGTCAACTTTCTCGAGGGTTTGAACTTGCGCCTTTCGGGTGACTTTCATGGTGCCTACAAATTTTTCTTGACTTCTTATGAGCTTGCCAACGGGAGCCGTGCGACGGCGCGCGAATTAGCGTCAGTCTGCTTAAAGTTGGGAAAGCACGGGGAAGCAGAAAAATATGCTCGAAAAGCTCATGGATACGCTAAGCGGAGTCCGTTCATTATTGATATTCTAATTTCATGTCTGGTTCACTCCAAGAAGAGAGACAGCCTGCACGATCCAGAAGTCTTAGGGCTATTAGATACCCTCGAAATTCTCGATCAAGAAGAAGGTCGATCATTTTACACCACAAGGAAGGCTGAAATCCAGTATCTCTATGGTAACAATCGAGTTGCTTTGAAGCTCATTAAAGAGGCGCTGCATATAACGCCTGGACTTTTTGAACCGCTTCACCTCTACGCTAAAATGCTGTTAAAGGACGGAAACCCATCTCGGGCATTGGAAGCGATAGGTACCCTCCAAAAAATAGTAAACAAAGATAGGGGGGCTGGAATGGGACCAAATTCTCGTCAGTATCACCTGTTGAAGGCGGAGTATTTCATCGAGATTGGTGAATACAAAGAGGCTATGAAGTTATTGGGGAATAGGCGGAATTTTTCTGATGAAGATAGGGCCGATCTCCAAAAAACTATTGATATTGCGAAAGCATACAAAGTGAAATGAGTTAGGCTTTGAGGGGTATGGTTGGATTAGCCAAGCATGCCCCTCAATGGCACGATGTCACCTACGTGACCAATTGTGATTTATTTGGCCCACAGCCACCAACTTGCGCACGTAGCGGCGACCGACAAGATCTGCTTCTACTAAAACGCAACGGGACGACACTGCACTCGCAGCGAAGCTCCGCAAGCCGCGTTTCGTGAAAATGTAAATTTCAGATAAACCATATCTAAGATACGATATTCTGGATTTGCATCTCGTTTTTTGAATGCGAGAGTTTTTCAACAGAATAGGCTGGAAGCTGCCGTTAGGTGGCATCGGCACCAAAGCCGGTTTTGCATCGCGAATCTAAGCAACTGGCTTTGGTCAAAGAGTTAGGTGAAAATGTAGCACCAGCGTAGCACCACTTACCCCGATAAAGCAAAAGGCCACCCGAAGGTGGCCTTTAAGCTACTGTTTTAAAACAGTATAATTGGTTGCGGGAGTAGGATTTGAACCTACGACCTTCAGGTTATGAGCCTGACGAGCTACCGGGCTGCTCCATCCCGCGTCAATTGAGGGTGATCTAATATAGCATTGTGATGACTACAAGCGCCTTTATAGAGCAGAGCCAAAAGAACATGCGACAGGATGAACCTACTAGGGTGGTGTCAGACCAGCGCGGTCCAGATGGTCCCGCAGGTCATCAAGGAACATTCACCCGTCGCTTTGGTGTTTGTGTTCCACAATTGCAGACCCATCTCATTGTAAATACGATAGACTTTCTTGATGTTTAACACCCTACCCTCGCGCTGCAGAACAAATCAACGCGACGATAGCCATACCGTACATCGGTTCATCAAATGTGTTTTCGAATGACGCTCCACATCTTCGGGTAATATTCAGAGAGGTGCCGTCTGACAAATTCGAACTCGTTTCTGCTTGGACAGTATTGATGCCTTTTATGCCGCGCCAAGTTGGCGCCACACGGCGAGAGCAGCGGTACGGTTGTGCTTGAAATTTGGTCTGGATTAGAGGCTGCGCTCCGAGTTGAAATGGTTGTAGACCGAGGCATGAACGGCGACGAATATCTGCAAACTTCGCATTCGGCGAAAGCGCAACATGGCACGTTCTCGTCGTCGAAAAGGCAAGTGGGAATTCTCGGCCCTGTTGTTCAGCCAACGGCCAGTTTCTAGTCGGTTGGCATTGCCGGTGACTTTCATCGCGGCACGGTAAGAGCGCAGCTTATCAGTCACGATGACATGTGGTTTGCCAAAGCGCTTCATTGTTTTTCTGAGGAATTTCAACGCAGATTTGCGATCACGACGCTTCGTGACAAAATATTCCAGAACTCCCCCTTCGTGATCAACGGCCCGCCAGAGGTAGTGCGTCTCGCCATTAATCTTTACAAAAACCTCGTCCAGATGCCATTGCCAATTCGAATGGGCACGCATCCGACTGACAAGCTTCTTGCGGATCTCGGCGGCGAACAACGGGCCAAATCTGTTCCACCAAAACCGCACAGTCTCATGGCTTATTTCGATCCCGCGCTCATCTTGAAGTACTTGAATGGGTCACGTTTTGTCATGCCGAAACGCTACGAAACCACTATGCTCTTCTCAACAGAATTTCTTCTGGCAAGACCCCCTTTGGATATTGGTTTAGGTGTCCTTTGGCGATTGCTTCATGGCTGCGGCTAGGGCAGAGCCAAATGCGCCTTGGTTCTCAGTTTTAGAGGAGGACGCCGTTGGGGCTTTTCCTACACGCGGCAGCTTTGGTTTTTCTGCTTTATGTTCACGCGGCGGTGGGCTGGCTGCGGTCTCTTTGCGCATGCTTAAGCCGATACGCTTACGTGGCACGTCAACTTCGGTCACGCGGACACGAACCACATCGCCAGCTTTGACAACCTCATGCGGGTCTTTTACGAAGCGATCCGCAAGCTGGCTGACATGCACCAACCCATCCTGATGCACACCAATATCGACAAAGGCCCCGAAGGCCGCAACGTTGGTTACGGTGCCTTCCAACGACATGCCTGATTTGAGGTCGGTGATGCTGTTGATCCCATCGGCAAAGGTGGCCGTCTTAAACGTTGGTCGCGGATCACGTCCGGGCTTTTCCAGTTCTGTCAGGATGTCACGCACTGTGGGCAAACCAAAGTTATCATCAATAAACTGTTCAGCCCGTAAATTTGCCAATGCATTGTTTTCACCCATGATCGCGCGGATATCGCGACCACAAGCCTGCACGATTTTACGTGCCACCCCATAAGCCTCTGGGTGGACAGAAGAAGAATCTAAGGGCTCTTTCCCATCCGTAATCCGCAGAAAGCCTGCACATTGCTGAAAGGCCTTTGGCCCCAGTCCCGCAACCTTAAGCAAGGCTTTACGGCTGGCAAAGGGACCATTTGCATCACGATGTGCGACAACGGCTTGCGCCAGTGAAGGCCCGAGACCCGCGATATGCGCCAAAAGCGATGCTGAGGCCATATTCAGATCCACACCGACCGCGTTCACAGCATCCTCAACCACAGCAGCGAGGGATTGCGCCAGACGCCGTTGATCCACGTCATGCTGATATTGGCCAACACCGATGGCCTTCGGTTCAATCTTCACCAGCTCGGCCAGAGGATCTTGCAGACGACGGGCAATAGACACGGCTCCGCGAATGGACACGTCGACATCAGGGAATTCCAGAGAGGCCAATTCAGACGCTGAATAGACGGAAGCACCGGCCTCTGAGACAATCACAGGCGTGGGGCGCGGGCAGTCGTCGGGCAGGCCTTTGATCACATCAGAAACTAAGATATCAGATTCTCGGCTGGCAGTTCCGTTGCCAATGGCGACGAGGGCAACCCCGTGTTTTCGGATCATTTGTGTCATGGTGTTTTCCGCACCGCGTACGTCCATACGGGGCTGGAAGGGATAAATCGTCGCCGTGTCCAGCAGCTTGCCAGTTTCATCTACGACCGCAATTTTACACCCAGTCCTGATACCCGGATCAAGGCCCAATGTCGCGCGCGGGCCAGCCGGTGCAGCCAACAACAAATCGCGCAGATTGCGGGCAAACACATCAATCGCATCGTCATGGGCACGGCCACGCAGATCGGCCATCAAGTCTGAGAACATCGAAAGGCTCAGCTTGGTTTTCCACGCCCACCGCGCAACGTCTCGCAACCATATATCGCCTAGGCCGTCACCGTGGATGCCAATCTGGGCTGCCACAATACTGATCACGCGGGGCAAAACTGCCTCAGGTTCGGGCGCGATATCAACGGTCACGATCTCTTCTTTGGAAGCGCGCAGGACAGCCAAAGCACGATGCGACGGGATCGCAGACCACTTTTCACTATGGGCAAAATAGTCCGAGAACTTCGCGCCGACTTCCTCTTTTCCGGCGATTACCCGCGCGGTGACCAAGGCTTCTTTTTGCATAACATCGCGTAGGCGGCCCAGCAGGGCGGCGCTTTCGCCCAACTCTTCGACCAAGATATCGCGGGCGCCATTTAGCGCATCCTTTTGGGTCGAGACAGCCTCGCTAAGATAGGGGATCGCCAGCACCACAGGGTCGGCCGCGCGGTTGGAAGTAATCGCGCGCAACAGCGGCTCAAGCCCGTTTTCGCGGGCGATCATCGCCTTGGTGCGCCGCTTGCGTTTAAACGGAAGGTAAAGGTCTTCGAGCACAGACTTGGTATCTGCGGTGGAGATCGCACGGGCCAACACATCAGTTAATTTACCCTGAGAGGTGATCTCGCCAAGGATGCTGGCACGGCGTTTTTCCAACTCACGTAAATAGGTTAATCGTTCCGCGAGCTTGCGCAATTGCGTGTCGTCCAGTCCACCGGTCGCCTCTTTCCGATAGCGCGCAACAAAGGGCACTGTGTCGCCACCGTCGAGCAACCCCACTGTGGCCGTGACCTGCTCTGGGCGGGCACCGATGTCAGTCGCAATCATGCGGGCAATACGATCTGAAGTGGCGGTCATAGCTAGTTCCTTCATGTGGTAGAGGTCTGTGATAGCGCCACAGCTAGAGGTCGCCAAGCTCATATTACTTATTGACTTATGCTTGACCCGCGCCCCAAGTTTCCGCCAACTTATGTGGGATCCTTGGGCATAAATGCTCTTGCCCCCAACTTTGGACCGCCTTGGTCTAGATTTTCCCGCTTTGATCAGATTGATGAGCACTGTCAGAGGAAAACTCTGAATACATGAAGCGGTGTGGGCTCGCTTGGTCCAATCCGAAAAAACTGTGAGAAATCAATGGTAACTAAGTGCAAAATTTTCGTTTGGGCGAGTAAATAATTTTCCTCTGACAGTGCCGTCGGGAAAGAGTACGCGAACTTTTTGAACTGGTTGGTTTGCGACCTGACCAACTGAACCTGTTCCCACATCAGTTTTCGGGTGGGCAACGCCAACGTATCTCGATCGCCCGCGCACTGACCACAAATCCAAAGTTGCTTGTGTGTGATGAACCAGTCAGTGCCCTAGACGTCGCAATTCAGGCGCAAATCCTGAATCTTCTGGCCAAGCTAAAAAGGGAGTTGGGCCTATCCTATCTGTTCATCAGCCATGACTTGGGTGTTGTCCGACATGTCTGCGACCATGTGGCGGTCATGTATTTGGGCAAGATCGTTGAAAGTGCACCCTGCAAGGATTTGTTCGAAAACCCGCGACACCCATACACAAAGGCGCTCATGTCTGCGGCACCGTCATTGGCACGCCGCAAGTCGCGAGGCTTTACGCGGCCCATGAAACTTGAGGGAGAGCCCCCGAGTCCATTTGCGCCACCAAAGGGGTGTGCTTTCGCGGACCGCTGCCCAGTCGCGACCGATGTTTGTCGGCACAAGCAACCTGAACTGGAAGGAGAACCCGGCAATAAAGTTGCTTGTCACTTGGCATGAAATTAGCGCTGCTGAAGGCTGTTGATCCGATCACTTTGTTCGCGCAAAATGTCCGATAGTTGTTCCGCGACGAACCGAGAGCTTTCGAAACGCGTGAAGTACCCGCTAACCCTCAACTTCGGCATCTCGGGCGTTTAGGCTGCCGGAAACAGCGGACACCTCATTTCCGTCCGGCAACATAACTAAAGTCTGATGCATTCGCGGCATCTCAATCTTCCGATTCTCGGTTTATCCTGAAAGCAAAAACAAATGAAAACGACTGGGGCTAAATCTGAAGATGCTATCTCGCGCAGGGTAGGAATTCTGTATGGAATACTTGCGGTCATAGCGTGGTCTGGTTTTTTGATCTTTACACGCGTTGGAACAAAAAGCGGATTACAGTCTTCAGATATTCTGTTGATCCGGTTTGTGACTGCTGCTCTGATCCTGTTACCATGGATAATACATAAGTGCCCCCCTACCCTTCGCCGCGAACGGTGGCATCACGGCCTTGCTCTTGCCGTGACTGGCGGACTGCTTTTCGTAGGGGCAAATGTGCTGGGTTACCGCTTTGCACCGCTTGCACATGGGGCTGTCATACAGCCATCAACAATTCCAATTGCGTCAATTGCCTTTGCCACCGTTTTTCTTAAACAATACCTGCCACTGCAACGATTGCTTGGTGTAGCTTTGATCATTTTGGGCATAGCGTTTGTTGCTTTTGACCAAAACAGCGTGCCGGTGCCGTTTACATGGATTGGAGATCTTCTTTTTATTTGCGCCGGACTAAGCTGGGTTGCTTTCACAGTTTTGTTAAATCGATGGCAGACGAGCGGTGTCGAGGCTGCCGCCACTGTTTCGGTAATTTCCGCCATCATACTTCTGCCGGCAGTCGCTGTATTTGGAAGTTTTGAAAGATTGCTGTCATTGACAGTCATTGAAATTGGCACACAGATTATCGTCCAGGGCCTGTTGGCGGGTGTAATTTCTGTTGTTGCCTACGGACGGGCAGTCAAGTATCTGGGTGTTGCACAGGCGTCACTTTTCCCTGCACTGGTTCCGGCTTTTACGCTCTTGACGGGCGCTCCAATTACCGGAGAATTTCCTAGAATTGGCGAGGCGACAGGAGCTGCAATTGCAACTTTCGGGTTGATGGTTGCATTGGGAAGAGGCCGAACAAAGGGAGGTTGTCAAACGAACTCAATTTAGTTTCTGAATGGGCCGTTCGACCGTCGTCTATGAAGTAACCCCGAGCCGCCTAGGCAAACCGTTCGTCTCAAGAAAGGTTTTCGCGGGGTGGTGTCAGACTGGTGGTGTCAAACTAATTCGAACTCGTCTCTGCTAGGCCAACATGGCTGCCCTTTATGCTGCGCCAAGTTGGCGCCACTCGGCGAGAGCAGCGGTACGGTTCAGTTTGAAACTTGGTCTGGAGTAGAGGCTGCGCTCCGAGTTGAAATGATTGTAGACCGAGGCATGAACGGCGACGAATATCTGTAGACTTCGCATCCGACGGAAGCGGAGCATGGCTCGTTCTCGTCGTCGAAATGGTAAGTGGGAATTCTCGGCCCGGTTGTTCAACCAGCGCCCGGTTTCTTGCCGGTCTGCATTGCCTATGACTTTCATAGCTGCGCCGTAGGAGCGCAGTTTATCGGTTACAATGACATGTGGTTGACC
>MAAC01018504.1_pt1 | contig 15046 bp, 16 predicted proteins | sample 1115981 | NCBI WGS metagenome assembly MAAC01 (sample SAMN04961126, study PRJNA320927) | seawater metagenome | isolation source: sample BD02T64 sea water enriched with oil for 64 days | place: USA:Gulf of Mexico | collected 2013-07-27 | reverse complement strand
GTGTGGCTAGTATGGATACCGCAATTCCTTTCGCGGCCGATTTGGAAAAACATTTCTTAGCGAATCATAGATTTGAAAATAAACTAAAAGAGCTATTTGATTATTAATACCAACAATTTAAGTTTTTGGGAGTCAGATTCCTTTCTGAACTATGATGTGATCATTGTAGGGGCTGGGATTTCCGGTTTATCTACCGCTATTTCCTTGGTAGAGAAAAACAATAATGTACGTGTCTTAATATTGGAAAAATCAATATTTCCATCTGGAGCCAGCACCAAAAATGCGGGCTTCGCTTGTTTCGGTAGTTTATCCGAGTTGCTGTCAGATATGGACACGATGGGGCCTGAAAAATGTCTGGAACTGGTGCAGAAACGGTGGTCCGGATTGCAAAAACTTAGAATTCGTTTATCGGATGATGAGTTGGGGTACGAACCATTAGGAGGGTATGAGTTGTTTAAACCATCACAAACCAATTACCTGTCTAGGTTAGAGGAGGTGAATACCTTATTGAAACCTATTTTTAATGCGGATGTATTTGTAGATGTTTCCAAACAAATAGAGGGAAAAGGTTTTAATACCCATGTGTTCCAACAAATGGTGTTTAATCCGTTTGAGGGACAAATTCATACCGGAAAAACCATGCATTCTTTGTGGCAAAAAGCCAGTCAACTGGGAGTGAAAATTATTACCGGTGCAGTGGTTAAATCCGTAAAACAGAAAATTGTACAGGTGGAAATTTCAACCGGACGGATTTCCTTCATTGGGAAGAAAATAATAGTGACCACAAATGCATTTACAAAATCGCTGTATCCGGATTTGGAATTAAAACCTGGAAGAGGACAAGTGTTAATCACCCAACCTATTCAAGGGTTGAGATGTAAGGGTACTTTTCATATGGATGAAGGTTATTTTTATTTTCGAAATGTAGGGAATAGATTATTGTTGGGTGGTGGTCGTAACCTGGATTTTAAAGGCGAAGAAACAACTTTGAATGGTATTAATACGACAATTGATAAAGCTTTACGGGAAATTTTAAAGAATGAAATTCTACCCCATGATACGTTTGTTATTGAGCAACAATGGTCGGGTATTATGGCTTTCGGAGAAGAAAAGAGTCCCATCTTAAAATGGATTGATCCCAATACCTTACTTGCTGTAAGACTAGGAGGAATGGGAATGGCCATTGGAACGGAATTGGGCGATTTGGCCAGTGATTTGGTGTTAAATAATTGGAAAGAAGAGGATGATGGAAAATAGAACTTTACCTATTATTTCAGCGGAAGGGTTGAAGTTAATTATTAATAATCAAAATGTTGTAGTAATTGATTCTAGTTACCCAAAGGGAAAGCAAACTTTTAAAAAGGAACATTTAGTTGGGGCTCGGTTTGTTGATCTGGATATTGATTTAGCCGATATTAAATCTGATTTTGCTCACGGAGGACGACATCCCTTGCCTCAAGTTTCTGATTTTGTGTCCGTATTAAATGATTTGGGTATTTCTAATAATACGCACATTATTGTTTACGACAGAAATACAGGAGCATTTGCTGCAAGAATGTGGTGGATGTTGCGCGCTATTGGTCATGAAAAGGTTCAAGTGCTCGATGGTGGTTTTGATAGGGCCAAAAAATTGGGTTTAGCTACGGATACTGGAGATGAATCAGCCGTTGTTAAATCTAATTACTCTGCCAAAACCTGGCTTTGGTCCATTAGTGAAATGGCAGATATAGAAGCTGCTTTAATCTCAAATTCTCAAAAAGTGATTGATGTGAGAGGAGCGGAACGGTACCGTGGAGAGGTAGAGCCTATTGATATTATAGCCGGACATATTCCAGGAGCTATCAACGCTCCTTTTACAGACAATTTATTAGCAGATGGGACATTCAAGTCTAAGCAGGAATTGAAAGATTTGTTTTCCCAAGTTCTTGGGAATGGAGCGTCTCAAGATGCCATTTTTCATTGTGGCTCTGGAGTAACGGCTTGTCATTCTATTTTAGCTTTAGATATTGCAGGCCGTCAAATACCTTCCTTATACGTAGGGTCCTGGAGTGAATGGTCACGAAACTATAAACCGATAACCACGGATATGTAAGTGCATGATTGGGGGCGTAGGCTTTGTTATTAACTATTAAATGATACGCTTCTGATTACCCTCAAGGGAGCAAGAGCTATTCAATTTGGAATTGAAATGGGAGAGGGGGTAATAAGTTGTATATTTTATTACCTTGTGAAAAAATGTTTCTATGATTAAAAAGTACCTTATTACATTTGTTTTTCTTTTTGTTCTTTACGCTAATTCTAAAGCCCAAACTATTGTAACTTTTTATACCAATATGGGGAATTTTGAAGTAGAATTATTCGATACTTTAATGCCTATTACGGCTGGGAATATTAAATCATTGGTGAATAATAAATTTTACGATGGGGTCATTTTTCATCGTATTATTAAAAGTTTTGTAATTCAAGGTGGTGACCCTACAGGAATTGGGAATGGTGGACCTGGTTATTCTATTTTGGATGAATTTCATCCAGATTTGTCAAATCTAAAAAAGACCCTATCTATGGCGAATTCAGGGCCTAACACAGGGGGAAGCCAATTTTTCATTAATACGGTAAATAATACCTTTTTGGATTCAAAACACCCCGTTTTCGGAGTGGTAATTTCGGGTTGGGATACCGTAGTTTCAATAGAATCTGTAGCTGTGAACAGTAGCGACCGTCCATTGACGGATGTAATTATGGATAGTGTGAGAGTTACCCAATTTCCGGTAGGTTTATTTACTCCGAATCTTGCAAAGATGGATGTTCGGATCTTCCCAAACCCGGTCAATTCCAATAGTGTGGTAGAAATGATCAGTGAAAAATCGCAAATGGGAGAATTCTCATTATTTAATCAAAATGGTACTCGGATAAAAAGTCGTATGAAACTTATTGAAAGAGGTGTTAGCCAATTTGAATTAATGAGTTTAGGGGTGTCCAGCCTTCCTACTGGAATTTATAGTCTTAGGATTACCTTCGATGGGAAATTTCTAACCAAAAGATTTATTGTAACAAAGTAAATTTTGTTACTCAGATTCGGCTCATGTTTAATTTGGGGTTATTAGTGGGGTGTCATTTTTCGAATCAAATTCCAAAACCATTTTCTCATGTGTAAGGAGTTGAAATATAGGAAGTGAAAAAGAAGTATACGGGTTTCATATACTTAAGACCAGTTGATGATTTTAGTTCTCAAGCGGGGTAGCGGATGGGTATGGATGGTTGGCTACAAATAATCTTTAGGTTTGTTTCTTTCGTTTTGCATTTGCGATTAATATTCCGGTGAAGATGAATCCGGCACTCATAATATGTAACCATCCAATGGGTTCGTCCAAAATAAAATAGGCTAGTGCACCGCTGAAAATGGGCAGGGTATAGTAAACCATTCCTGCTTCACTTGGCCCAATATTCAGAATGGATTTATTCCATAATACAAAGGCAGCTAAAGAGGCGAAAACGCCTACGTAACCAATCGATAAATAGGTAGTGGTGGTGTATTCCACATCAGGGGATTGAAAATAATCCCATGCATAAATGGGCGAAAGGAACAATAAACCTAATAAAAACGTGGCTAGTTGAAAGGACCAAATATTAAGTTCTGCTGGTTTTTTACGAAGTAATATACTGTACACAGCAAAAATAAATGCCCCTCCAATCATCCATAAATCTCCGACTTGAAAGGTCAAACCCAATAATGTACGCAGGTTTCCTTTTGTAATCATAAAAATGACTCCGAAAGCCACCATAGCTATTCCTGTGGTCTTTTTCCAGCCAATGGTTTCTTTAAAAACGGCTCTCGAAATAAGAATAATAAAAATGGGAAACGTAATGGATAATAGAGAAAGGTTAATGGCAGTCGTGGTTTTACCCGCATAATATAACATGGTATTAAAAATGGTTACCCCCAATAATCCAGTGATACATAAATACGGTAAATGTTTTCTAATTTCTTTTCGTTGCTTCCATAAAGGTTTTATTGCCAAGGGGAAGAAAACCACGGTAGCGACTACCCAGCGCCAAAATGCTAAACTGATGGGAGAAATATCATCACTTAACCCACGGGCAATTACAAAATTACCTGACCATATAGCGGTGGCTAGAATGGCAAATAGGTATCCCGTGAAATTGGGATGGTCCTCTAGTTTTTTACGCATGAATTTCTAGTGTAGTTCTGCTTTTAAGTACTTCGCTGTATACGATGTGGGATGGTTGGCTAGTTTTTCGGGAGTCCCTTCAAAAATAATATTTCCACCACCTTTTCCACCCTCTGGACCGATGTCAATCACGTAATCGACCACCTTGATGATGTCCAAGTTATGCTCTATTATTAATACTGTATTGCCTTTTTCTACTAAGGATTGTAGCACTCCCAGTAAGATACGGATATCCTCAAAGTGTAATCCTGTAGTGGGTTCATCCAAAATATAAAACGTTTTACCCGTGCTTCTTTTTGATAATTCCGAAGCCAGTTTTACACGTTGTGCTTCGCCACCCGAAAGGGTAGTCGAGGCTTGCCCTAAAGTGATGTAGCCTAGACCAACATCTTGTAATGTTCTAATCCTTTGAATGATGGATGGGATATGTTCAAAGAAAGTAACCGCTTCATCAATGGTTAAATTCAAAACATCTGAAATAGATTTCCCTTTGTAACGAACTTCTAATGTTTCTCTATTGTATCGTTTACCTTGACAGTCTTCACATTCTACATAAACATCCGGTAAGAAGTTCATTTCTATGGTACGAAGTCCTCCTCCCTGACAAGTTTCGCAACGGCCTCCCTTTACATTGAAACTAAAACGACCGGGTTTGTAGCCTCTGATTTTTGATTCGGGGATGACCGAAAATAATTGCCTAATATCCGTGAATACCCCGGTGTAAGTTGCTGGATTGGAACGAGGAGTTCTACCAATTGGACTCTGGTCAATATCAATAACTTTATCAATATGGTCTAACCCATCCATTTTTGTAAAGGGTAATGGCTTTTTATTGGATTTATAAATATGTTGATTCAAAGCAGGATAAAGTGTTTCATTAATCAAGGTAGATTTACCACTACCCGAAACTCCTGAAACACCGATTAAACTTCCCAACGGTAATTTAATACTCACATTTTGTAGATTATGTCCTGTGGCTCCAGTAAGCTTTAAGAAATTACCATTTCCTTTTCTACGCTCCGTTGGGATCGCAATGCTTTTACGTCCCGATAAATAATCCGTTGTACTTGTTTCTGCTTTTAGTAATTCTGTCCAATGACCCTGAGCAACTACTTCGCCACCATGAACCCCCGCACCAGGTCCAATATCAATTACTTGATCGGCTTGCTCCATCATGTCTTTATCATGCTCTACCACTATAATACTGTTACCCAAATCTCGAAGGTCTTTCAACGCATTAATCAAACGCTGGTTATCCCGTTGGTGTAACCCAATACTTGGCTCATCCAAAATGTACAATACATCTACGAGTTTAGACCCGATTTGAGTCGCTAATCGTATGCGTTGCGCTTCTCCTCCCGATAGGGTTTTTGACCCTCTGTTCAAACTTAAATAGTCCAAGCCGACATCCAGTAAGAAACCTAAACGAGATCGGATTTCTTTGAGAACATCCTTCGCAATTGTGTTTTGACGATCGCTAAGCCTTTCTTCTACATTAGTGAACCAATCCGACATTTCACTGATGTCCATTTGTGCTAATTCAGCAATGTTTTTATCGGATATTTTGAAGTAAAGCGATTCCTTTTTTAATCTTGTTCCATGACAAGAAGAACAATCTGTTTTGTTCATGAAACTTTCTGCCCAACGAGCAAAAGCTTTAGTGGGAGTTTCCGAGTATTGAGAAGTAATCCAATTCACCACTCCTTCAAAACTCATTTCTTCGGAATCATGGATGCCTAATGTTTCATTAAATAAGGTAAATGACCCTTTGGTGCCATTCAAAATAATATCAATGGCCTCTTCACTAATTTCTTTAATCGGAGTGGTTAACTTGAACTTGTATTTCGTGCCAATATTTTCAATTTGTTTGAAAATCCAGTTGTTCGAATATTTACCTAATGGAGATAGACCACCTTGTTTAATAGATAGTTTCGTATCTGGAATAATTTTCTCTAAATCAATTTCAGAAACTTGGCCCAAACCATTACAATGCGGACAAGCACCATAAGGGGAGTTGAACGAAAACATATTTGGTGCAGGGTCATCGTAGGCAATACCAGAAGTGGGACACATTAGTTTACTACTAAAGTGACGTGGATTTTGGCCATCACGATCCACAATCATGAAAGTGCCTCCTCCTTGTTTCATGGCCGTTTTCATGGACTCCATAATTCGAGCACGTGAATCGGATCCTACTTTTACCCGATCAATAACTATTTCAATATCGTGAATTTTGTAACGGTCTAGTTTCATGCCGCTAGTGATATCAATAATTTGACCATCTACACGAACACGGATGTATCCTTTTTTCTGGATGTTATCAAACAGTTCTCGGTAATGTCCCTTACGACCTTTAACCACCGGGGCGAGTAACATTAATCCTTGCCCATCGTATTTTTCGAAAATGAGATCCAATATTTGATCGGAAGAAAATTTAACCATCTTCTCCCCCGTTTTATAGGAATAAGCGTCACCCGCACGGGCAAAGAGTAACCGTAAAAAATCATAAATCTCCGTAATAGTACCTACCGTAGATCTCGGGCTTTTACTCACCGTTTTTTGTTCGATGGAAATCACTGGACTCAAGCCCGTAATTTTATCTACATCCGGACGCTCCATATTACCTAAGAAGGCACGGGCATAAGCCGAAAAACTTTCAATGTATCTTCGCTGCCCTTCGGCATAAATGGTGTCGAATGCCAAGGAAGACTTTCCACTTCCACTCAATCCGGTAATCACCACTAATTGGTGAGAAGGAATGGTAATGTCAATGTTCTTTAAATTGTGCGAACGTGCACCAAATACTTCAATTTGGTGTGATTCTGAAATGCTTGATTTGTCGGTTTTTGTGCCCATATTTTCGAGGGCCAAAAGTAACCAAAAGAAAGGTCTAAATAGGTCAGGGGTAGGTTGGGGAATGTCAAAATATTTGTCAAGTTATTTTAAGGTGGAAAAAATTAGTTGAAGTCAAGGGAAACGGTAATATATGAAGGCTTAGTTTTGAATTGAAAAATACGAAACCATACGTTTATGAATAAAATATTAAAGTTGAAAATTAGGGAAGTCTGCGATGCCAAAATCGCTGCAAAAGGGGATAATGTGGGATTGTCGTTTTATGCCTTTTTTGCGAATAAAAATGAAACCCCCGTATTATTAATGGAGGCCGCTACTTGGTGGATTAAAACGCATGAATTGGATCATTTTGAAAAGGCACTGAAAATTAAGGAATTGATTTCAAAAGAATAATTTTCTAATATATTTAACTTATCTTTCATTTATGAAAAACGTTTTGGGGCGTAAGTGGGTATTATTAATTGTTTCCTTTTTAAGTATCTGGGTTAGTGTTTTAAATCCGGTAAGGGCGGAGTATAACGGCCATTATATTGATTATAAAATTGAATTGAAAAATGGGAACACCATTGATGCTCACACCTATCTTTCGGACTTGGAGTATTTGGTGGATTCTGGAACGTATAAAAACTATCTAGAAAAACGGATAGCGGTTTTATTGGGTGGTCCGTTTTATGAAGTAGAAGAAGGAGATGAAGAAGAAGAAGTGGTCTTTGTTTATTATGAACATCGTTTAACGTATACATATCAAGTGCCCAAATATCCTCCGGGTGTCATATTCACTTTAGCTAATAAGCAGGTTATTTCGTTAGAGGAGATTCAACGGGTTGAAATCCTAGAAATGATTGATTTTCCGTATACGGAGATAGTGGTGAATCCATTAACTATAAGAGATGAAAAATGGATGAAAAAAATGCCCGTTCGTTTCTGGGGAATTGGGGATGGACTTAATTTTTTTAAGGTGTTTATTCATGAGAAAAATAAAAAGCTAGACCAGGTTTTATTAGAAATTGAGATGGAGTCCGCATTATTTGAAGAGAAAGTAGAATCTTTAGAATTGGAAATTAAAGGCATGTACGGATCAAGTAGTCAGGAGTTTGAAGAACAGATATCTAGGTTGATTGAGGGTAGGTCCTACCAAGTGAGTGATGCTTTAAGTCGTTTGTTTGCGTTTAAGGTGGTCATAATTGGATATCTTTCCTGTTAGAAAGAGAACCTATGAAATTGGCTAAACTAAAATGGGAGACGGAAATGGTTCCTGATCCTAAAACCAATAAAGCCCTGGCTAAAATGCTTGCTTTATTGAATGACATTACTTCTCGGAAATTACCAGAAGAAGTAAAAAAGCAAATTAATGCAGAAATTGAATGGTTAAACACAGTTGAAATTAGAAAATTAAAAAAAGGGTTGTGTAAATCGCATGGACAAATAATAAAAGTACTTTGCGAAAAAGTGAAAATGGTTCCAATTTCCTACTATAAAACCTTATGGATGTCTTTAGGAATGGCCATTTTTGGAGTGCCAATGGGAGTGGCCTTTTCTGCCGCATTAAATAACTATGCGTTTATTGGAATCGGGTTACCCATTGGAATGGTCATGGGTATGGCTGTGGGGCAGAAAAAAGATGAGGAAGCAAAAAAGAATGGTTTGCAGTTAAATGTAAACGTTTAAATTATGGGAGAAATGAAAGAGGCTACCGAGGAAGATAACAAAATGCTAGCAGCCCAATTGCGAGAGCCAATGGGTCGTGTAGGAGTGGAAGTTGGTAAGGTGATGAATCAAACGAACGAATCCATGATTAATGAAACTGTTAAGTCGCTGAGGATTCAAATGAACGATGTCATTTTGGAAATTGGCCATGGAAATGGGAAACATGTAACATCCATAATTGACACGAGTCCAAATTTATTATATTTTGGATTGGATATTTCAGAACTCATGCACCGAGAAGCGAAGTTCTTTTGTTATGAATCTGGTTTGTCAGAATGTACAGAGTTTGTATTGTATAATGGGTTAATCATTCCTTTTCCAAAGGAAAAATTCAAAAAAATATTTACGGTAAACACCTTGTATTTTTGGGAGAAACCCGTCCTTTTCTTAAATGAAATACATAGGGTTCTGGCACCTGGAGGGAAACTAAGTATCGCTTTTGTATCTAAAAATACAATGGCAGATTTGGCATTTACTAAATATGGGTTTTATAAATATAACGAGGAGGATTTTCATGCCTTAATTCAACAATCTGAATTTAATGAGTATTCACTCACTGCTTATTCTGAGGAAATTGAGGGTAAATTGGGAGATGAATTAGTGAATAGAGAGTACTTTATTGCAGAACTGACTAAATAGAAATGGGTAAAACGCCAATTAAAAAACTGATTTTAATATCAGATATTAACGGATTAGAAAATTCCAAATGGATGAATCTTTATGAGGAAATTCTATCCAAAGAATTCGAAATATCTACTTATTGTAGCTTGAAATTATCTGAAATTAATGGGGATCAAACTAAAGAGGAAATACACACGCAATTTGTGAATGGTGGAATCGAACGAGCAAGCCAAAATTTGGTGAAATTGGAATCGGAGTCTGAGTCTGTAACCATAGTTGCATTTAGCATAGGTGGAGCCATAGCATGGAAATCGGCTTTAAAGGGAATGAAACTGGACTATTTGTACGCGGTTTCTAGTACCCGGTTGCGAAAAGAAGTAGATAAACCAAAAGGGGAATTGAAATTGATATATGGGGAGAATGACCTCCATAAACCGGAGGATAAATGGTACCAACAAATGGAAATTATTCCTCGTACTTTGCCTGATGTAGGGCATGATTTTTATGACAAGACTGATTTTATAAAGCAGTTTGCATCCCAAATTATTTGGGCGAGTGGAATCATTCATTAATTCTTATGAAGGCAGCCGTATCGGGTAAACCAGGTAGTCCAAATGTGATTGAGTACTTGGAGGTAGAAGATCCTAAAGTGCCGGAAAATTGGGTGTTGATAGCAGTCAAAGCTTTTGGTTTAAACCGTTCGGAAATGTTTACGCGTCAAGGCCATTCGCCTCATGTGAAATTCCCGATAATTCAAGGTATTGAATGTGTAGGAGTGGTGAAGCAAGACGATTCTGGGAAATTTAATATTGGTCAATAGGTGGCTGCCATTATGGGTGGAATGGGACGTGACTATAACGGAGGTTACGCTGAGTTAGTTTCGGTACCTAAAGCCCATGTGTTTGCGTTTCAAAGTAACCTACCTTGGTCTGTTTTAGGGGCGGTACCCGAAATGTTCCAAACGGTATCGGGTTCTTTAAATGAAGCTTTGGAGGTGAAACCCAATGAAGTTTTAATGATTCGGGGGGGGACATCTTCGATTGGATTACTGGCGTGTCAATTGGCTAAACATTATGGATTAACCGTTATTTCAAGTACAAGAAATCCAAGTAAAATTGATTTTTTAAAAAGTAATGGAGCCGATTATGTGGTTATTGATAAGGGTGCGATAAAAAATCAGGTTAGAGAACTGTTTCCTTTTGGAGTACATAAAGTTTTGGAATTAATTGGGGGTACTACCTTAAAGGATTCTTTAAAATGTATCGGTAAAAAGGGGGTGGTTTGCATGACTGGAATATTGGGGAATTCTTGGACCATGGATGAGTTTACGCCCATGGGTGATATTCCTTCCTTAGGAAAATTGACAGTGTACATGGGAGAGTCAGGAAATTTGGATGAAGAGAAATTACAAGATTTTCTTACTGCGATTGAGAATAAAAAAATTGAAATAAAAATTGATCGAGTATTTAAACTTAATCAAGTAGCAGAAGCACATTTCTTGATGGAAAGCAATCAAGCAAAAGGAAAGTTGGTCGTGGAAATATAAAAATACGGAATCGTATAAATTAGTATGGGCATGGTATGTCCCCTTCCGGGTAATAAAATAAAGCTTGGTTTTGTGATGGTTAGGTGGCTAAATTAGGGTACTTAAGATCCCTACCACAACAAGTTGGACTGTAAATATGATTAGGCCAAACTTTAGAGCTGATTTACCCTCCATAAGTAGGTGTTTGAATTTAATATTCAAACCAATGGCAGTCATCGATACGGTTAATAGAAATTTTCCAGTAAAACGGAAACCGTTTAGCATTTCAACGGGGAAATTAATTAATGAAACGATGGTACTCGCTGCGATAAATCCCAAGATGTAATAAGGCAGTTTAAGGCTTTCTTTCAAACTGGAACTCTTACTTAGAAGCAAGGTGAAGAATATTAATGCGGGAGCCAATAATGCGACACGTGCCAATTTTATGGTTAACGATAAATCACCAATGGTTTCGTTCATGGCATAGCCAGCACCTGCGACATTGGAAACCCCATGCAAAGTTCCTCCAATTAATAGGGCTGCCAAATCGGAATCCATACTCTGGCTAAATAGTAATGGGATGGCAAGCATTCCTAAAAGACCTATTAAATTAATCACGGCAATAGAAATCCCAGTCTCGCTTTTGGAAGCATTTATTTTGGGAGCTAAAGCTGCAATCGCACTCGTACCACAAATCGCAGTTCCAAACCCAATTAAATAACCGGTGATAGGTTTGTTGGAGATTTTTCGGGAAATAAAATAGGTGAACGTTAAGATGAGCAAAACAGTGATGACTAAAATACCAACCCGAAATAAGCCCACGGAGGTGATGTCTTTAAAGCTGATTCCGAAACCGAGAAAAATAATAGCAATTTCTAAAAGTGTTTTGCCCGAAAAGTGAACTCCCGAATCCAGCTGTGGGCTTAATGAAAACAAGTTGGTAATGACCATTCCTATAAACAATGCCAATACAATGGAATTGATCATAGGAATATATGGTGCCAAAAAAAAGGCTGTTGTTCCTACGAGTGTACTAAGAACAATTCCTGGTGTGAGTACTTTCATTAAGTTATAATTCACGACAAAAATAAGGATTGAATTCCTTTTTTGAGGTAATAGATGTTACCCAGGTCAATTGATTCGTTGTCTTTATATTTGTGTGAAAATTACTCGAAATGAATTTAATAGTAAAGATTTTAATTTCCGCATTGGCCGTCATGGTCACCCAGTTCATTTTACCGGGAGTTCATGTGGAAAATTTCATGACCGGAATATGGGTAGCAGCGTTGTTAGGTCTTTTTAATGCAACCATCAAGCCTGTATTGGTCATACTAACCTTACCCATAACCATTGTGACTCTGGGGCTTTTTCTGTTAGTAATCAATGTTTTTATTATTATGTTAGCCGCTGGATTCCTAGAAGGGTTTACCGTAGACGGTTATTTATGGGCTATTTTGTTTAGTTTTTTATTATCCTTTGTGACCTCTATCTTTAATAGCTTTGACAAGAATGAAAAAAGGTATTAATGAAAAATGAGGTAAGAACAATCTTACCTCATTAAACCTAACTAAACTAAACACAATTACTTTTTGACTATTCCGTAGTTCTTTTCTTTTCCTTCTTCTGTATAGTGAATGAAATAAAGTCCTTTATGGAGGGATGTTAAATCCAAGGTAACGGTTGACTTATTCCGTGTGGCTACCGTTTTCAATACATTCCCCATTATGTCTACTATTTTGATTTCATCATTTTCGGGTAGCCGTTCCAAAATGAGGGTTGTTCTAAATGGGTTCGGGTAAGCAATCAGATTGAGTTCTATCTTCGCTTCTTGAAACTCAGAAGATGGCATTACTGCAGCCAGTGAATCATTCATACGTTGCTCTTCTGCAAACAGGTCGATTGGAGGAGTGTAATAATATGCGTCCATCCACTCTTTATTTCTCAACCGATACGCATCGGTCCATTCTAAATGCACGTCAATCCACTTTAAACCAGAATTTGGAATCCAAACCTTTTCCAAAACAAGTGTTTTGAATCCAAAATCCGAGAAATGAATGGAATAGGTATCGGATGGTATGGAGTCAATAAAATATTTACCAGAATAATTGGTTTGCGTTTCCATTATTAGTAATCCATTTTTGAATACTTCTACAAAGGAATAGCTTAAAGGTCTTAATGACTCTTCATTGATTAGCTGTCCTTTAAGATGACTAAGAGTATCTTCTAATCTGTTATAGTTTTCATGGTAAATGCACCAACAACGTTCGTGACAATGAAGATCTACGGTGTCTAACTTGGAGGGAATTAAAAAAACATCAAAACGTCCATGAACTTTGGTTTCTTCTACCACCATTCCTGGATGCTTTTGAGTGTGATAACCAGCCATTTCAATGACTAAGTCATAGGTGTCTTTTTTACGCAGTAAGACTTCAAAATAGCCATCCTCATCCGATTCAAACTCAAACCAGAGAGAATCTTTTAACCAAACTTGTATATCTACAAATTGTAAGGGTTCTAATGTTTCTTCTTCGATTACCAGTCCATCAAATTTCACATGAGTAAATACTTTGCTAGCATAAACTAGGTTGAATGAATAAAACAGAAATAAGATAAATAGCTTTTTCATCGTTAGTGTTTTAGAAATTTGTGAATATGGAATTGGTCGTTGATTTGATACCGAATAAAGTAAATCCCAGTTCGAAATGTGGTTAAATCTACTCGCATTTCGGGTGAATCTATATATGGAATATTCTTTATTACCTGTCCAGAAATATGGATGATTTCCAGTTCTTGTACATTTTGTAACTCACTGATGGTAATGAATTCGGTCGCTGGATTTGGAAAGGTCCTAATTTTTGAAACTCCCCAATCAGTTACTGAGCTTGGAGAGGTTTCTAACAATGAGTTATCCAAACGGTCTTGTTCTGAAAAAAGATCTTTGAGGATTACGGAATCTTCTTTTAGGGATTGTTTTATAATATCTCCATAAATTTCAATATTACAGGGTTTCATAGGTAATTCAACAAAAACTATGGTTTCAGTTTTTAGGGTAATGAGGTGTTTCAAAGATTCATAACCTAGATAGGTCCCCTTAATAATATAGTCTCCTGGAGGAATGTCTTTGAAGTACAGGTTCCCATCAAAATCAGATTGAGCTCCACTAACTAGTACCCCATTTCGTTGCAATATGAAATTAGCAAAGGGTAAGGGTTCTCTATCTTTTGAATCTAGTATTTTGACTTTAATGCCGGATAATCCTGAAACTACCGTTTTTTGCAGGGTACCCAATTTTTCCAATTGGGTAGGATTCGTTTGAATCTTACAATCATAGAAGTATTTGATCTTATTATATACGTTAAAAGTATGTTCATGATCTTCAAGTCCTATAAACGAAAACCGAGCGGTAAAGTCTCCTGTTGGAAGACCATGAATGGAAAAATTTCCATCAAAATCGGATTGAGTACTCGAAATTTGAACCCCATTTTCCTCTAAAGTAATGTTGACAAATGGCAGGGGTTCACCTGTTTCATTATCGGTGATTTTTCCCATGTATTTAGATCCACCACTAGAGATTTCCTTAATTGGGCGAGGTGTCGTGTTCTTTTTAAAAATAATTAATTGTGAAAAGCCTATTAAAGGAATTAAACATAACGAGATTAGTAATGATTTTTTCATTCATGAGAATTTAAATGGTTAATAATTGTTTGGTTGAACGCTCGTTATTATAAACGTAAAAGAATTTAAATAGGTTTGGTTTAATTATGAAGAATTTTATTTCGTTGCGTCCGGTTTTGATTCGTTTTTGTTGGAATCCGTGGTAGTAACCATTTGGACTTTGGTTTTTTTCAAAACAACGTCCGCCAAGGTGCTGAATCTCAATTTATGGGTATACGAAAGATTTTGTTGGAGATGGCCCAAAGAAAAAGAGGGTGGATGATGTAACTTTGAATTTAATGAGTAAAAGGGATTTAAAAAAGTATTTGGAGGAGCTATCCAAAGCGCAAATGCAAGACCAAGTTTTGGATTTGTATACCCGTTTTAAGGAGGTGAAGTTGTTTTATGATTTTGCATTTAACCCTAAAGAAGATAAGCTTTTGGAGGATGCCAAGTTGAAAGTTTCCAAAGAGTATAATTTAAATGTTCGTAAACC
>MAAC01016750.1_pt1 | contig 15062 bp, 15 predicted proteins | sample 1115981 | NCBI WGS metagenome assembly MAAC01 (sample SAMN04961126, study PRJNA320927) | seawater metagenome | isolation source: sample BD02T64 sea water enriched with oil for 64 days | place: USA:Gulf of Mexico | collected 2013-07-27 | reverse complement strand
ACCAAAATCATTGAAATAAAAGTTAATGATGTCCTATACAGCAAAGAGTATATGGATGGTGATCATAACTTTATGATTGAGAGTGTTGTTTCTCAAGTTGGAGAAGGCGCTGGAAACCCACAAACTGATGGAGGATCTGCAGCAGAAATGCCACATAAAGGGAAGATTACTGCTTCTATGAGGGAGTTTAAATTTAGAAGAGGGTTAGATACTAGAGATATACAAAAAAGAGTACAAACAGCATTGGTTGGAATATATCCTGGAGTATTAATTTCTGTAGAAAAAGATGCTAATGGACCACCAGTTGGTTCTCCTATTAATATTGAAATTGAAGGTGATGACTATGCTGAATTAATTCAGACCGCAGAAAGAATGCGTGATTATATCAACACAAGAAGTATTTCTGGAATTGATGAATTAAAAATTGATGTCAATAGAGATAAACCAGGGATGCAGGTTTTGGTTGATAGAAAGAAAGCAGGAGAATTAGGGGTTAGTACAGGTCAAGTTGGCCAGCAATTAAGAGCTTCAATTTTTGGAAACAAAGCGGGTATTTATAAAGAAGGTGGAGAAGATTATGATATTTATGTTCGTTTTAATAAAGAGGATAGATATAATACAAGTGCATTGTTTAATCAGAATATTATTTTTAGAAATAATTCTGGTAAAATGATCGAAGTGCCAGTTTCTGCAGTAGCAATCCAAAAAAATAATTCAGGTTTTAGTGCAATTAAGCACAAGTCTATAAAGCGTGTTGTAACAGTGTATTCTGCTTTAGCGCCCGGAGAAACTGATGCAGCTGCTGTTGTTGGGAAGATTCAAAATGAAATGAAAAACTTTAAGGACTTGCCTAAAGGTGTTAAAATTGATTATACAGGACAAATTGAAGAACAAAATAAACAAATGGTATTCTTAGTAGGAGCATTTTTTACTGGATTAGCCTTGATTTTCTTTATTTTAATCTTCCAATTCAATTCAGTTTCTAAACCAGCAATTATAATGTTGGCAATTTTCTTAAGTTTTATTGGAGTGTTTGGAGGGATGGTAATCTCAGGATCATCATTTGTAATTATGATGACCATGATGGGAATTATCTCTTTAGCAGGTATTGTGGTAAATAACGGAGTAGTACTCTTAGATTATGCGCAGTTGTTAATTGATAGAAAGAAAATTGAATTGGGCTTAGATGAACGCGAATATTTAGATACACAATCTTTGTTTGAAAGTATCGTACAGGCAGGTAGAGCACGTTTACGCCCAGTATTACTAACAGCAATTACAACCATTCTAGGGTTGATTCCGTTAGCAATTGGGTTAAATATAAACTTCTTTACATTGTTTAGTGAGTTTGATGCTAATATTTATTTTGGAGGTGACAATGTTGTATTTTGGGGGCCATTAGCTTGGACCGTAATTTATGGATTGTTTGTAGCAACCTTCTTAACTTTAATAGTAGTGCCAATTCTATTTTTCTTAATCACAAAGTTTAAAATGTGGTTGCGATTAAAAATGGCATAATAGCTAGTTTTTAATAGTTGAAAAAGGCTAAGGGATAACCCTTGGCCTTTTTTTTGTGAATTTTGGTATTCGAAATGTATTCTATGGAAGTAATTATTAAGAATTATATTGTAACATTGTTTGCGATTATCAATACGTGTCTATGAACGAGAAAAAGTATTTTTCGATAGAAGAAATAAAAAGAAAATTAGAAAGATATTGTGTATATCAAGATCGTTGCCATAAAGAAATAGAAACCAAGTTAAGAGAGTTTGTTTTAATAGAAGAAGCAAGAAACCAAATAATTTTGCACTTATTAGAGCATAATTTTGTTAATGAAGAACGTTTTTCAAAGAGTTTTGCAAGAGGGAAGTTCAATATAAAAAAATGGGGAAAACAACGAATTATAAGAGAGTTAAAGCTGAGAGATATTACTGCATATAATATTAAAACGGCTTTAAAAGAAATTGATGAAGAAGTGTATTTAACTACTGTTTTTGAAATAGCTGAAAAAAGAAATCGACTTATTAATGCCTCTAATATTTATAAAAGGAAAAAGAAATTATCAGATTTCTTGATGCGAAAAGGATATGAATTTGAACTGATATATTCTACTGTAAATGAAGTTGTAAAAAAAAGCCTTGATTAATTAATCAAGGCTTTTTTTTTCTATTTTAAGATTAGTTTTTTAGTGCTTTGTTTGTCATCAACTTTTATTTTAGCTAAATAGATCCCTTTACTAAGTTTTGACATGTCTAAAGAAAATCTTCTTAAAGATTTAGAATCACTTTTTTCTTGTAACAATAACTTTCCTGTTAAATCAAATACCGAAATTGAGAAGTCATTTCCTTGAGCCCAATTAATATTAAAGATACTATTAGAAGGGTTAGGGTAAATTGATAATCCTCCAATTTCATCAAATTCATGCACTGGTAAAACTCCTGTAATTACTAAATCGTCAATCATAGCTCCTTCTTCATTTGTTAAATCATCTGCTACAAATTTGAAACGGAACATTAGGCTAGACTCATTTGTGAAAGCAGCAAGGTCATAACTGTAATCATGAATTGTTGCATTTTTTCCACCTAAAGGATTTGGGTCTTCACCTAATCCTGTCCATTGTTTACCGGGTAATCCATTCTCTTTAGAAGCACTATTGTACCAATTTGCATCAGAAGCAGCACCTAAGATGCTCCACGTTTGGCCTTGGTTAGTAGTATATTCTACATACATATGATCCCAATCTTTTTCAATATCAAAAGCCATTTTAAAGTTTAAAATTGGATTGGTGACCAAAGTTAAATCATAACATTTAGTGTATAAGTAACTAGTTGTTTTATCTGGGTGATTCCCTGTTAACCCTGTGATATATGCGTTAGTTCCAGTTGCAGCCGAATTTAACAATACTTTAGTGGGAGCTCCTCTTTGCCACAAATTATCACCAGATCCTCCACTTGTTTCAACCAATAACTCATCATTTGTCGTTTCAAAAGAATTAACAGTCGTAGGAGTTGCATTTAATTCATTTATAGAGAATGCGTTTATACTTTCATTATTAGAGCTATAAAGATCATTAATAATTGTAGTTTCTATATTTAAAGTATGATCTCCTTTAGCAATACTAAATTCTGGAATTGTGATTTGGGTTGTCGCTTCAGACGCTAAAGTTCCTGTCCAATTATAGACTGAATTAGCAGCTCCATCAATATTGTAATTAACCGTTATCGCTGTAATTGAATTTACACCTTGATTTTTAACAGTTAATGTTGGAGCAACAACACCACAACTTTTAGAATCATTAAGAGGAGAGTCTATAGAAACTAATTTAATGTCGTTTGTAGGTAAAGATTTAGTAATATCAGATTTAAATACACCTCTACCATAGGTTGCGGCATACAGTTTAGAGTCTTTCTCATTAATTTCTATATCTCTAACTGCTACATTTGGCAACTCATTATCAAAGGTTACCCATTGTGTTAATGTATCATCTATGTAATATACCCCTAAAGCTGTTCCTAAATAGACTCTGTTGTCTTTATGTCCTGGGTGATGTCTTAATACCAATTTACTTTCAAAAGGTAAATTTGCTGATATGTTTGTAAATGTTGGTGTAGCACTATCTAAATTTGAGGTTTTATATACCCCAGAATTTACAACAATCCAAGCAACATTACTTTCATTATTGCTTATCTCAATAGAATTTATTGTTCCTGAAGAGAACACTAATTGGGTAAATGTTTTACCTTGGTCTGTGCTCTTGTAAAGTCCAGAGCCAACAGATAAATAGATGTTATTGTCATTGTTGGGGTCAATCTCTATATGGTAAATATCACCTCCAAAAAAGTGGTCAGAAATTTTGGACCAATTCCCATTAACTAATTTATATAGTTGACTATATCCTGCATACATTTCACCTTTACTGTTAGATACTAAAGGGGTTACCCATCTACCACCACTATCACCTGGTCCTGTTTCTGCTGTTGGCGCTCCTACGGAGCCTGCTCTAGTTAATCCTCCATCTGCTGTTTCATATAATGAACCACCATATTGAATAAAACCAAAATAATTATCAGGGTTTAAAGAGTTAATAGCACAGTCCATCCCGTCTGCTCCAAAATAATTACTCCATTTATTATCTTTATAAGCATAGCCACCATTATCTTGTAATCCACCAACAATATTCCCTGAATTTTGTTTAGATACAGAAATTTTGTAGAATTGACTTATGGCTAAGTTTTCTGTTAAATCGGTGAACTTAGCTCCATGATTTGTAGAGACATAAACTCCTCCATCAGTACCAGCAAAGAACTTACCATTAATAAAACTTAAAAAATGAATATCTGCATGTGTATATGAATCTGCAGTCGGTGAACTCCAGTTGTTCATTTTTGAAAAATTATTTGCTCCGTCCGTAGATTTCCAGATGTTTAATACACCAATATATACAGTGTTTGCATTTGAGTCAGAAACTGTTATTGCTAAATCGTACCAAGATTGTGATCCTTCAAAAATGTCATCAGCTTCGGCAGTCTTTGAAAAGTTAGCGCCGCTATCAGTCGATTTATATACTCCATTAAAACCATTTTTAGTAGAAGAACCATTGTAGCTGACAAAATAGACTAAATTGGGATTAGCCGGAGTAACTGCTATTGCAATTCTCCTTGAGCCAGAAAACCCAGTAATACTTGATGCTAAAAAAGTGCTCCCTCCATCAACAGATCTGTAAAATGTAGAAGCTGATGCAGCGTACCAAACTAAAGATGAGCCAGGTTTCATTTTTAAGTCAATAATATTACCGCTTAAAGTGCTTGTCCATTTTCCACCACCATCTGCACTCTTAAATACACCTACATTTGTAGCTAACATTAATTTGTTAGGATTTGCAGAGTCAATATAAATATCATTCATTGAATTCGGGTTTCCTGGTATTGCACCGGTACTATTCCAAGTAACTCCACCATCTATAGTTTTCATTACACCAATAGCATATGAATCACCCGCATCATCATCACCTGTTGCTATATAGATGGTGTTAGGATCTGTTGGGTGTACTGCAATTCCAGAAACACCAATTTGAGGTAGGTAATCTGTTAATGGTTGCCAGTTAACACCAGCATCTGTAGACTTCCATATTCCACCAGCTGGAGCACCAACATAATACGTGTTTGGATTACTCGGGTCTACCGTAACAACATTTACTCTCCCTTGACCAGAAGACCAAGAGGCTGTATTTGTGTGTGAGTATGGGCCTAAAGAAGTCCAATTACTCGTGTCATTTGCATTGTTTTGAGAGGTGCTATTTAAGGTGTTTTTTTGTTCCCAAGCACTCCATAACTCACTAGCAGGAGCAATTGTTCCATCAGATTTTGTAAAATGACTCCAATGGTATTCCCATCTTTTAAAAGGTTTCAATCCACTTCCTTTTTTGTCTCTATCAATCGTTTTAAAAAAGTTTTCTGCAGTAGTAGATATTTCATTTAAGGTTAACTTTCCTTTCTTTTTTAAATTATTGTCTTTCATCCATGGGGCGTTGTTTTGTGTAGCTTGAGAGAAAGCTAAAAAAGGGATGAATACAAGAAGAATAAAAGTAGTTTTTTTCATGATTAATAGTTGTTTGTTCTGTTTGAATTGATTTGAATTTCTTTTTCAACTTCTAGTTGAGAATATACCGTATTTATTTTAGAATTGGTTGCAGAAAAAGCAGCCATAATTTTATCAACTTGTTGGTTTACCTCTTTAGCTGTAATTGAACTTATAAAAGTCATATCCTTTAACCGTAAAGCTTCATTTTCCAACACATTTACTCTAGTTCTAAAAGAAGAATTTATAAGGTCTACTGGTCTAATGCTGTCTTTCATTTGTTTAATTAGTCCAGCTAGTTGTAAAGCATTATTAAGGGCTTCATTGGGAGAAATAGATCTAAACTTTATTAGATCATTGGCAACAGAAAGATATTCTTTCCAAGAATCAATAGTGTCTTTAGCGCTTTTTTCTAGGCCCGATTTTATAGCATGCTTTTTTACAGTATTTATTTCTGGTTTTTTACTTTTTTGGACTCGTTTGGTATTTGAATCTTCACAAGAAGAAAACATAATTAGAAAAAATATTAAAACAGAATTTCTCATAAGTTAAAAAAGAGCCTAAAAATACATATTTATTATTAAATAATTTAATGTTAAAAGAGGTTATAACAAATTATCAATAATTGTTGATATTCTTTTTTGCGAATACTTAAATTATGTACTTTTGTTTTAGTAATTTTTTGAATATAAACAAATGAGTGAAACCATTTTAATTATTGGTGCTTGCGGGCAAATAGGAACAGAACTTACCCAGGAGTTAAGAGATGTTTACGGTAGTACTAATGTAATTGCATCAGACATAAGAGAAGGAAGTGAAGAGATGATGCTTTCTGGGCCTTTTGAAATTTTAGATGCAACCGATAAACAAGGTGTTTTAGAGATTGTTCAAAAGTATGAAGTTACCCAAGTATACCTAATGGCGGCAATGTTATCTGCAACGGCAGAAAAATACCCTCATAAAGCTTGGGATTTAAACATGTCATCACTTTTGGGTGTGCTAGATTTGGCAAAAGAAAAACATATAAAACAAGTGTATTGGCCAAGCTCTATTGCTTCTTTTGGACCAACATCACCAAAAATTAATACACCACAACAAACAGTAATGGAGCCTACAACAGTGTATGGCATAAGTAAACTTGCTGGAGAGCATTGGTGTAATTATTACCATGAAAAATACGGTGTAGATGTTAGAAGTATTCGATACCCCGGGATTATTAGTTGGAAAACAAAACCAGGTGGTGGAACTACCGATTATGCAGTAGATATTTATTTTCAAGCTACAGAAAAAAAAGCATACGAATGTTTTTTGAGTGAAAACACACGTTTACCAATGATGTATATGCAAGATGCGGTAAATGCAACGATACAAATTATGCAAGCAGAAGCTTCTACAATTAAAACAAGAACTTCTTATAATTTAGCAGCAATTAGTTTCACCCCGCAAGAAATGGCTGCAGAAATTAAAAAACATATTCCAGCGTTTGAAATCTCTTATGATACAGATTTTAGACAAGCAATTGCTGATAGTTGGCCTCAAGTTATTGACGATTCTAAAGCGAGACAAGATTGGAATTGGAAACATGAATTTGATTTAAGTTTAATGACCTCTGATATGTTAGAGAACTTGAAGTAAGTTCTACTTATTAAAAAAAAGAAAAACCCTACATAATTTTATGTCGGGTTTTTCTTTTTTAAAAACCTTGATAAATATCATTTTTTAGGGTTAAAACCATTCGTATTTTTGCTTCGGGTTGCGTAGTGTAAGTTTTTCTATTTAGTGCGTCTAAAAACAAAGATTTAAAAGATTATGAAAGATTTAATTAAAGACAGTTTAACAAAAAGCACATCATACACTGCTTTTAGAAGTTTAGTGAGTGATTTGTTAGAAAAAGGAAAATCTACAGGACCAAACCAATCAGATGCGTTGCTAAATTATAGCATGTTAAATGATAGAAGAATGGCACGTTTAGATAAGAAAATCAAGCTGTCAGATACCACAATAGAGCGATTAAATAAGGTTAAAAAAGCGCAGACATGGTTGTTGATTACTGAAGGTTGGTGTGGAGATGCTGCCCATATTTTGCCAGTAATGAATAAAATGAGTGCAGAAAATGAAAACATCAATTTAAAAGTTGTTTTACGTGATGAGAATCCCGAATTAATGCGCCAGTTTTTAACGAATGGTAGCATGTCAATTCCAAAACTAGTTGTGTTGAATACGAATGATGAGGTTGTTTCTTCTTGGGGGCCTAGGCCTTCTATTGCAACAAAAATGGTAGTAGATTATAAAGAGAAACACGGTAGTTTAGATCCAGATTTTAAAAAGGACTTACAGTTATGGTACAATAAAAATAAAGGGGTAAATATACAAGAAGACTTACTATCTTTTTTAGAACAATAAATAAAACCAAGGTATTTAAAAAGTCCATTTACAAATTTGTAAATGGACTTTTCTTTTGCACTATATTTGCAAAGTTAAACACCATATATGCTTGTAGATTACAATTTGATTCCAGAAAACGCTAAGGCTTGGATTTATCCATCTAATAGAAAATTTTATGACACTGAGATTGATGGAATTCATGAAAAAATAAAATCCTTTTTAGAAAGCTGGAAAGTAGAGGATGAAACTTTTCAAGTTTCATATAAACTTTTATACAATCGTTTTATAGTATTTTTTACAGATGCCGTTAATACACCATTATCTAACCTAGATATTGATGCTTCAGTAGGGTTCATTTTACAAATCCAACAAGAGTATTCTGTTGAATTGTTAGATAAAATGAATGTATGTTTCAAACAGGGTGAATATGTGCAATACAAAGACTTAAAAGACTTTAAAAAATTAATAAAAAATAGAGCTGTTACCGGTAAAACAGTTGTGTTTGACAATTTAGTTACTTCAAAAGAGGAATTTGAAAATTACTGGGAAGTGCCAATTACAGAAAGCTGGTATAGTAGGTTTTTAAAATAAACTAAATCCAATCCCAATAGAGACGCTGTCTAAATTCCCTTTTTTGAAATTTGCGATTTTTTTTCGATGAAAATCAATTTTCACAATGGTACTCCATCTTCCTTCACCAGTAATCTTCCAACCAACCCCTAAACCGTAATATTTTCCGTTTTCAAAACTTGCTGCAGGACGCCACATTTTACCATAACTGGTAGCTACAAAAAAAGTGTCACCTTCATCTTCCATAATATTATAAGTAACTTTTCCATAGGTTGGAATGGCGTTGATTCCAAATCGTATATGATGATCATATCCTGTATGGAAACTCGCTAACCACCTTCTATTTAGTTGGTATCCAAAACCTACTCTTAACAATATAGAAGCGGGTTCTAGTAAAGTTTCTTCATCATCATTGTTGATGGTATAATTTGGATTGACAGCAAAAGTTGTGCTTAAAGAACCAATAAAGAAAGGCTTTTTAACCGATTCTTGAGAGTTTGCAATTATTGTGGTAAATAGCACTAGTGTAAGTAATAATTTTTTCATAGGACTGTTTTTGTTTCTCCAAACAAAACAAGAACTATTCCATTTCTAACTTTTCTATAAATTTTTCTATTGAGGTTGCTTTTTCTACAGAGAAATCTCCAATTTTTGTTCTTCTTAATGCAGATAAATGAGCGCCAGAATCTAATGCTTTTCCAAAATCAAAAGCTAATGAACGAATGTAGGTTCCTTTGCTACAAACTACTCTAAATGCTACCTTTGGTAAATCAATATGTGTAATTTCAAATTCGTTGATGGTTATTTCTCTGGTTGGAATATCAACAGTTTCGCCTTTTCTTGCCAATTCATACAAGCGTTTCCCATCTTTTTTTAAGGCGGAAAAAATGGGTGGTCGTTGTTGTATTTTCCCTAGAAATTGCTCGGTTGCTTTGTGAATTAATTCATCAGTAATATGTGCTGTTGGAAATGTTTCATTTATCTCAGATTCTAAATCATAACTGGGTGTGGTTCCACCAATTGTAAATGTACCAGTATACTCTTTAATTTGTCCTTGATACTCATGAATACTTTTGGTTTGTTTACCTGTACAAATAATTAACAAGCCCGTTGCTAGCGGATCTAAAGTCCCAGCATGACCCACTTTTATTTTTTTGATATCGAAACGTTGTCTAATGTGCCAACGAATTTTATTTACAGCCTGAAAAGAAGTCCATTCTAGGGGTTTGTCAATCAATAAAATTTGTCCGCTTTTATAATCTTCTCCTGTCATGTATGCTAAATTTACTTGTGGTGAACTTGATTTAGTAGTTGCGTATCTAATTTAGTAAAGAGTATCCAATTGCAGCAATACCAACTATTGCACAATAGATTGCAAAGTAAGATAATTTACTTTTCTTAACTAAAGAAATCATCCAAGTACACGCTAATAAACCAGAAATAAATGCAGCGATAAAACCTGCCGTTAAGGGAGCGATTTCTGAATTAGAAAAATTGATTTCCCCGCTCATTAAATCTTTAGCAACTTTTCCTATAATTAGGGGAACAACCATTAAAAATGAAAAACGTGCAGCTTTTGTTCTGTCTACTCCTAATAAAACAGAAGTTGAAATGGTAGCTCCAGATCTTGAAATCCCTGGTAACATGGCAATCGCTTGCGAAACACCAATAATTATTGCATTTATAAAGGATACTTTTTTGTCTGTTTTTTTAGCTCTGTCTGCTAGTAATAATAATACTGCAGTTACTAAAAGCATTGATCCGACCAATAGAATTTTCCCACCAAAAAAGGCTCCTAATTGTTCTTCAAAAAGTAATCCGATAATAACTGCCGGAACCATTGAAGCAATAATTTTTAATGAAAATTGTGTTTGTTCATTCCATTTAAATTGGAATAACCCTTTAAAAATTTCAATGACCTCATTTCTGAAAATAACCAATGTACTTAATGCCGTTGCAAAGTGTAAAACAACGGTAAAAGTTAAGCTTTCTTGTGGTATAGAGGTATCGCCTAAGATAACTTTTGCCAATTCTAAATGTCCACTTGATGATACTGGTAAAAACTCAGTTAGTCCTTGGATCAGTCCAAGAACAATAGATTCAATAATGTCCATTTTTATTTTTTAGGGTTTGCTAAAATAGCGTAAATCTCAATCCCCAATCCGATAATAATTAATGTCGGTGCTAATCGAATGCGTCTCCAATTATAGATTTCTGGATTGAATACATTTGGGTCATCACTACCACCTCCAGCCATTAAGATAAATCCTAATGAAATAAAAGCAATTCCGATTATCATGATGATGTAATTTCTCTTGCCGAAAAGAAATTCTGGTTTTGGAAACTTATTTTGTGTACTCATATTAATAATATAATTCGTCTGTTTGTAAATTTAAAAAGCGCTGTGTTGCTAAGTAAGTGCTTAGCCAAGTAATTAAGAATGCCGTAATTAAAACTCCTCCAAATAATTCGCCTAATAATACATAATCACTTACTAATTGCAAGGCAGGTATGTGTTTGTTTGTGTAATAAATTACAGTTGCTAAACCTAGCAACGCAATAAAGGAACCAATCATTCCTAGTCTAATTCCCTGTAGAATAAATGGTTTTCTAATGAAACCTTTTGTAGCTCCAACCATTTGCATGGTTTTAATATTAAATCTTTTAGAGTATACAGAAAGGCGTAAAGAACTATTAATTAGTAGTATTGAGACTAGCCCAAAAAATGCACTAATTATTATCAACCATAAACTTATTTTTTGAATGTTTTTAGTTAAAAACTGAATCAAAGGTTTGTCATAAGAGACCTCTAAAACAAAGGCGTTTTTTTGAAAACGTTCTTCTATTTCTGTCATCTTTTCTGGAGTAACGTATTCGGCTTTTAAATATAAGTCAATTCCGTTTTTAAGCGGGTTAGTACCTAAGAACTTTACAAAATCTTCTCCTAAATCTTTAGCATGAAATTTTGCAGCTTCTTCTTTAGAGATGTATACAATTTCTTTTGTAAATTTTTCTTTCAACAAAGAGGTTCTTAAATTTTCTATATTCTCTTTGGTAACATCATCTTTTAAGAAGAGCGTCATCGCTGTTTTTTCTTTAAAATGATTTGCAACACTTGTAGATTTTAATAAAATCAATCCTAAAATTCCAACCATAAACAGTACTAAAGAAATACTTACGACTACAGAAAAGTAGGAAGATCTTAATCTGCGTTTTTGGTATTTGTCAAAAGATGTAGACATAAAAGAATTTTGTTTGCTTGCCCGCAAGATACAAAAATTACTGGGCAGTTAATCGCATTGGTTTTACAGTATTTTTGTTAAAAATTAAGTGCGTTCTTGACACAATTCAATTAATACTCCATTGGTTGTTTTTGGATGTAAAAAAGCAACTAATTTATTGTCTGCACCTAATTTTGGTTCTTCGTTTAAAACAGTAAACCCTTCCTCTTTTAATCTAGAAATTTCTGCTTTGATGTCTGTTACTGCAAATGCAATATGGTGAATGCCTTCTCCTTTTTTAGCAATAAATTTTGCAATTGGACTCTCTGGATTAGTAGCTTCTAATAATTCTATTTTATTTGGGCCAACATCAAAAAATGAAGTTTTTACTCCCTCACTTTTTACTTCTTCTTCTTTGTAATGTGGTTTGCCCAAAAGTGCAGCAAACAATGTGTTAGATTCTTCTAAGTTTTTAACAGCAATTCCAATGTGCTCTATTTTATCCATGTTGTAAAAATAAGAAAAAACTGGTTTTATGCATATTTTTTTTACAGCTATATAAAAAATGTAAAAAAGCACCTTTTTAAAAATTAAAAAGATGCTTGTAACAATTCTCCCTAAATAAATTGCTATTTATTTGTTGCAAACATCCATGAAAAAGTAAATAAGATTCAATGATGAAAACCTTTAAATTAGATGGGTAAATAACTTTTGTTTTTAAGGTGTTTTTCCCCTAAGTAATAATTGTTTTTACTGTTTGTATTATCTGGATAAGCTGTAGTTAATTGATATCCAGCACATTAAATTAATGTTTTGTAGGACTGGAGATTAGTTAGTGAAAAGTGAACAATTAATATGTAAATTAGTGAAAGATTAAAAACAACAATAACCATGAAAACAAATTATTTATTAACGCTATTAATGGCAGCACTATTTTTATCATGTGGAACCAAGGTTAGAGATACAAAAACAAAAGATATCTCTTGTTTTGAATATAGTGGTAGACCAAGTCAGGCTTTAACCTACAAAGAAGTTGCGTCAATGTTAGACCATTATGATAATACAAAATTAGGTATTTTAAAAAAAACGACTGCTAAAGGAGGGGAAGATACACGAGAGAATTTTTATCCACTGGAAGATTTAAAAGCTTATATTGCTTACATAGAAAAACTAGCAAAGGATAAAAAAATTAAATTGACAGGAATTAATATAATTAGTGCTGCATATTCAAAAGATTCGAATGATGCTAATAAGCACGGGTATCAAACGCTGATTTTTATGCCTGCTACAACATTGAAAGATGGCAAGGAAAGAGTTTCATTTGATCCGTTGCATTCTGAAAATGGAAAACCAAGGTTATTTGCTGAGATTCTTTTTTCAAAATTTAATTACTCTTACAGAGGTTATCAATCAAACACAACTAGAACTTATATGAAAAGTGCTTCTCTGGCAAATACTACTGATGGTGATGATATGGAAAGCTCGGCAGCAAATAGAACACATATTTCACCACCATATTAATACCGGTAGATGCTTTTAAAAGATATTATCATTTATTTTGAGTTTGCTACTGTACTTGTAGCGCTGTTTAGTTATCAAAAACACAAACAATTGTATTTTAAATGTTTTGTTGCTTACGTGTTGGTGTTATTTGGTTTTGAGTATTTAATAGTTAATTTTTTTGAAAAGGATAATCAAGACATTTATAATATCTATACTTTTTTTGAATTCAATTTGGTAAGTATTATCTACTATAACTTAAATAAAGAAAAACTATCACGATTGATTATTAGCTATTTAATTGGAGTTTTTAATGTGGTTTATTTTTTAAGTTTCTATTTTTTGCTTTTACAAAAGTATACAGTTACAATTGGAGCTTTAACTGTAAGTGTCTTTATGATTTTATACTTAAAGGAGTTATTAAATTCAAATAAAATTATAGATTATAAAAGAGATTTATCTTTTTGGATTACTGTTGGAATGCTCTTTTATTATTTATGTACAATTCCGTTTTTAGCATTAGTCTACTTTATTGGATTGAAAGATTTGTTGCTTTTTTATATTATAAATATTATTACAATTATTACTCATTTATGTTTTATATTCGGATTATTATGGAGCAGGAAAACGGAGGATTAGTTGTCATAATATCTACCATTTTAGTCAGTTTAATTACATTGGCTTTGATTACTTTATTTGTTGTTTTTCAAAAAAGAAAAAACAAACTTTTAATTGAAAGAGAAGAGGCTAAAAAACGTTTTGAACGAGAAATAGCAGAAACTCAAATAGAAATTAGAGAAGAAACTTTGCGTAATATTAGTTGGGAATTGCATGATAATATTGGTCAGTTATTAACTTTGGCTAAAATTCAATTACAAAATGCAACTAAAGATACAATTATGGAGGTAACTGATACTATTTCTATGTCGTTGAAAGAAGTTAGAGCATTATCAAAGTTAATTAACCCAGAAGCAATTAAAAATATTCAATTAAAAGAAGCAATTCAGTTGGAAGTGGATCGTTTTAATCGTTTAAATTTCATCAAATCGAACTTAGAAATTATTGGAGAAGAAAAAAAATTAGATAAAAAAGCGAGTATTATTATTTTTAGAATTTTACAAGAGTTCTTTTCAAACACCATTAAACACTCTAAGGCATCCACCTTAAAAGTAATGCTAAATTATACTGATGAGAGCTTGTTAATCACTGCTTCAGATAATGGAATTGGTTTTTCATCATCAGAAAACACAAATAAGGGAATTGGTTTACAGAATATTAAAAATAGAGCAAAGTTAATTGGGGCAGAAGCGAAGTTTATGTCGCAAAAGAATAAAGGAACAACCTTGTCAATAAATTATAAATTATGATAAAATATTCAGTAGTTATTGTTGAAGATCATACATTATTGTCGCAAGCAATTGCAGGAATGGTAAACACGTTTGATAAATTTAAAGTTTTATATACCTGTAAGAATGGGCAAGAATTAATTGATAGATTCTCGGATTCTCCTAAAAACATCCCTGATATTGTATTAATGGATATCAATATGCCAATAATGAATGGTATAGAAACTACAGAATGGATTACAAGAAGCCATCCATTGGTTAATGTAGTAGCGTTGTCTGTAGAAGATGAAGAAAATACTATTTTAAAAATGTTGAGAGTAGGAGCCAAGGGCTATTTATTAAAAGATGTCGAAAAAGCAATCTTAGAACATGCATTAATTGAAATTATGGATGTTGGTTTTTATCATTCAAAAAATGTTGCTAATTTGCTCGTGAAATCTTTGTCTGGTAAAGGGAATGGAGT
>MAAC01018503.1_pt1 | contig 15063 bp, 13 predicted proteins | sample 1115981 | NCBI WGS metagenome assembly MAAC01 (sample SAMN04961126, study PRJNA320927) | seawater metagenome | isolation source: sample BD02T64 sea water enriched with oil for 64 days | place: USA:Gulf of Mexico | collected 2013-07-27 | reverse complement strand
GGAAGAAGGATATTGCGTAGGTTTATTTTTGAATGAAGTAAGTGATAGTATTGAGTTCATTGGATTCAATGTACAGGTTGTGGAAGGTCTACCAGATTCATTAAAAATTTGGGGGAATTATCACGAAAAAAAATTTATGGTCGACTTAGAGTTTATCGGTGTTGGCTATTCTTGTCGGTATGATGATATGGTGACGGAATGGTTAAATGGGGTTCCTTTGGTAGGTGTTGAGCAAGTTGTAGTTACCGAAATTGAAGAGGTTAAGTAGTTGAGTCAGGAATAATAGGTTTATTTATTTTTTTCCAAAGTTAAATTCAGGCAAATTATGGAATAGGAATGGTAACAAAGTATGGAAACTAAAACATGATGGAGATGCTTGTTGTCCATTTGAGGCTCCGGCACCGCATTATCCGATCCCTCACTCTAGTATATATTGGGATGGGACCAATCAAGGAAAAGATAAATTAAGTGATGGGGTGTATTTCTATATATTGAAATTATATGGGTGTGGTGGCGAAGTTAATTACGAAGGTGAAATACAAATCGTTGGGTCAACCAAAACGATATCCACAGCTATTGCGTCTCCATCGTCAAACCCAAATGAGAATTACCTAAAATAATAAAAAGGGAGCCGAAAGGCTCCCTTTTTATTTAGCGAAATATTTTTCTAAAACTTGGCAGTGTTGCCAGAGCATTCTTTCGAAGAAAGACTGTCTCGAAGGCCCGATTAAAACTATCCTATTTCAACTTCCCCTTTCCAAGCCAGAATACCACCATCCATGTTGGTTACTTTAACAAAGCCTGATTGTGCCATATAGCTACACGCATTCGCACTACGACCGCCACTCTTGCAATAAACCAAATACTCTTTGGTTTTATCTAAAGCGTCAATATCCGCTTGAATGGTAGGGGAATAAAAATCGAGTAACACGGCATTTTTTAAATGACCTTCTTGAAACTCCATGGGAGTACGAACATCTAAAACTACCGCTTTAGGAGATAGCGCTACCGCTTTCTGGAATTCTGTTGCATTTAAATTATCAAACATGTCTTTTCTATATTAATGGTAATTAATTGATCAATGATTTTCCGAGAATAAATATTCCCATGATGAATACAAACCAACCAAAAGCCGGTTTGAGTTTGGCGCCTTCAATTTTGTTGGACAGCGTACTTCCGATAAAGATTCCAACAACTGCAATCGCAGTAAACAAGAGTAAAAATTTCCAATCAATGGCTCGATGAGATACATCTCCCAAAAAGCCAATTAACGAATTGGAAGCAATAATAAGCAAAGAGGTCCCCACGGCCTGTTTCATCGGTAACTTGGCCAAAACAATCAAAGCCGGTATGATTAAAAACCCGCCACCCGCACCTACAAGGCCCGTAAAAGAGCCGACTAAAAGTCCAATCAATAACAGGAGTGGGTAATTGAATTTTGAAGGCTTTTCTATTGTCCCAGGATCTTTCGGTCCTCGAATCATCGATACCGATGCAGCAATCATCGCGATAGCGAACATCATCATAATACCCATGTCCTTGGTGAAGATCAAATTACCCATTTGAAAAAGGGTATCTGGGATAGCTGGGACAATGATTTTTCGCATAAGAAATACCATAGCAATGGCGGGGATTCCAAAAATAAATGCGGTTTTTAAATCGACTAATCCTTTTTGAAAGTACTGTACAGATCCTACCAAACTAGCTGTTCCTACCACAAAAAGGGAGTAAGCCGTGGCCGTTACAGGATCAATATTCATAAGATACACCAGCACAGGAACAGTAATGATACTACCCCCTCCACCAATAAGACCTAAGGAGATGCCTATAAGTGTAGCTGCTGAAAATCCGATGATGATGAGTGTATCCATGGTAGGTATTCGAGTGCAAATGTACAGACTCGAATTTCAGAGAAATGTGATAAAACACACACTATATTGAAAAAAATGAGAATCTATTTTAAAGTCTTGAACAGCTCGCCAAAGTCATTCCAGTATTCATCTACTCTACGTAAATGAGTCACAATAAAATCATGCATTTCCGGCCAATCTTCTTGCCGGTAAATATTGGTGGTGTTGTTTTCTACACTTATTCTGGATATCTCGGTACCGTATTCGTGTTCGTAGTTGAGTTGCCATTTTACAGGTGAAACCATCGTGTTTTCAAAAACGGTTTTGGTTTCTAGAAACTGCTCGTAAAACAATTCTCTAATTCCCGGATTTTTAAACTGTAAATCAATGCAAATCTTACAGCCTTTTTGGTCTACTTCCGTACGGATAAATATTTCCTTTAACCCCGTTCGATACTTGAACCAGTTAATTCTTCGTCCATTTGCGGATCGGTGTTTTTGAATTCGAGTGGTTAATGTTCCCCAAAATGCGCCTTTAATGGCTTTTTCCTCCTCTTTACTGTACATTATATTCGTTTAAATAAAGAGTAAATATATTTTCTAGAATCGCCATTTGGGTTATGGTAGGTATGGTTAAACGAGCTCACTAATTCAAACTCATTTCCAAGTTGCGATTGAAATTGATCGTTTTCATATTGTTGGATAGGTAAACCACAACATTTAGTAGCTCCGCCCAAACCAAATTCAGCAAATAAGGCATAACCACCCTTTTTAAGTTTCGATTTTAGTAAATCAAAATAGGTGGTTTGATCCGTTGATTCGGTAAGGAAATGCAACACAGCCCTATCAACCCAAATGTCAACAGATGCTATTTGAGATAGCTTATTGGGGTGTGATAAATCGTCCACAATGATTTCAATTTTACCAATTCCTACCCGGTCCTCTAATTTCTGAAGGCTTACTTCACTTATATCTGTCGCAATAAGTTGCGAAAACCCTTTCGCTAAAAGCGCGTCTACTAAAGTGGTACTTCCGGCTCCGGCAATGAGGATGTTACTATGGCTAGTTATCGTGGTCTCATCTAATAATTGAAAGGTAGGGGAGTGGTCATCCTCGTACCAACCCAATTTTTCATTGGGGGTTTGGGAATAGGCGGTGTCCCAATGTTTTTGATAATTGTTTGTACTAGAACTGTTTTCAGAATCTTCGTTTTTCATAACCCATTTATTGCGCTACGATATTACAGAATGTTTTTGAATTGGATGGGCCTGTTTTACGAATCGATTTCTTCAAATGATACTTCGCAAACACATCTAAACCCTATAGATTTACTAGGGTGTGTGTACGGAATATTGGTGTCAATGTGGATGTCATTTTCAAAATCAGTCCAGCTTCCGCCTTTGGCTACTCCTTCGTTTAAAATCATCTCAGATACATTTCCAAACATTTGACGTACGCCATACCTATTTGGCCAATACGAATACACCGGTGCCGTGGTGCTTTTTACTTCCTCTGAAGTAGGGGAGGTCTGGTAATTAGCTTTTACGCAATTTTTGTGCTTCTTATCCAAGCTCTTTTGGGTCTTTTCAGAATATCCCACTTTGGCTACGTTTTCCCATTCGGCTTTCGTGGGTAGACGGAAATAAACTTGGCTAGGGATACTTTTTAATTTTTTGAGCTTTTGGTTTATTAAGAGTTGTTCCATGACTCTTTCCGATCGCCATTGGCAAAACGCTAGGGCTTGATCGTACGAAACTCCAACTACCGGATAATCATCGTAAGCGGGATGGGTAAAGTAAAGGGATCTAAATGGTTCTTCCCACACGTGAGAATCGGCTTTAACGAATTCGTATTGACTGGAGCCCTTCCCATAAATGCGTTCGGTCCAAAAGGTATATTCCTTCCAAGATATGTTGGTGATTTCTGTTTCATCCATGAAAAATTGAGCCCCAATTTTCACCGTTCCCGGTGGGGTGTATTTTTCTACAGATTTGTCTTTTGAAAAGCTGAATAATGCAAATGTAATAACACTTAATAGAAGAAAATTTTTAGTCGTCATAGTGATAAGATTTGCGGGGTAACGGTTTGGAAACGGGTTTCGTATATTAATATCCAGTAATCACTATGTTTTTAAGAATAGCCACTTCTTTGAACGCTTTTTTTATGGCCATTGAATGGTCTTTGGAGGTGTCCAAATTAAAGGTAAAGCGATGATTCTTTCTTTGATAAAGAAATGGTATTCAGTTAGCGCAAATTTAGGAATCGTTACGTTTTTATATACCTAGTTTCTGCAATTTCAAATAGTAAATCTGGATGGTCTTCAAATGCATTTCCAACCACCGCAATATCTGCCCCGGCAAGGTATGCATTAGCCACATCTTTTGCGGACCTCATTCCGCCTCCAATAATCAAAGGACAGGAAGTCACTTTTTTAATGGCAGCAATGGTTTTAGCACTAACGGGATGATCTGCACCACTCCCGGCATCCGCATACATCAACTTTAAACCCATCATTTCACCGGTCATAGCCGTAACAGCTGCAATTTCGGGTTTGTTGGCTGGAATGGGTTGAGTTGCACTGATGTAAGAGGCCGTTGTTGGTCTACCTCCATCTATTAGCATGTACCCGGTTGGTAATACCTCTAGTCCCGATTTTTTAATAGCGGGTGCCGCAATAATTTGTTGTCCAATTAATAAATCGGCATTTCTACCCGAAATTAAGGAGAGTAATAAAATTCCATCCGCTTTATTACATACTTGAGATGGACTTCCAGGAAATAGAACCACCGGAATATCAGATAATCTTTTGATGGTTTCAATGGTTTTTTCCATTTCATCACCTACCATCAAACTACCTCCAATAAAAAATAGATCTACTTTGGCTTCATTCGCTATTGCTGCAATTTTCGCCAAATGCTCGGGTTGTCCCTTGTCAGGATCAATGAGCACAGCTAATTGCTTTTGATTGTTAGCAGATTTAAGTTCTATTTGATTTAGAATCATAGTGCAAGTATAACTATTTTGCATGTGCAATAAATGCGGATTTTTTTCAGATTTCCACAATTAGTCATTCGAATTTTGTTCCAAGGTATACACAATCATAGTTTCTTCCAATATTTCATAGTGCAGGGGTAGTTTTTTGTGCATGTCAGGCATTCGAACTTCTCCGTGCATCATTCCAGATTCTTGCAAGGAAAAAGGGGCTACAAAAAGATTCTTATTAAACTCCACATGACCTTTTGAGTAATATTTGTACAAAGCTTCTTTCGCACACCAATAAGCCAAAAGAGGCCATTCTTGATCTGTTTCTGGAGTGAGTTCTTCGGGTGACATAAACCGATTTTTGATTTTAAAAATCTTAGGGGATTCATGTTGCAGGTCAATACCTACTTCTAAAGTAGGGTGGATAATGATTCCTAAAAGCCCTTTGGAGTGCGATATCGAAATACGATGGCCTGAAATAGCCAGACTTGGTTTCCCATTATTTGAATACGTAATATATTCTTCTTCATCAAACACAAATTGAATGGCTTTTCGAATACTCAAAAACTCACACCTGCGCTTGTTGTGACTAATGTTTCGGTACTTCTCCAGTTCTTCTGGACGAAGTCGAATGTCATATAAATGGTCTAGAATACTTAAATCTAATCTTGCTATTAGCAATCGTGAACCATTTGTTAGGATATTATTTTTTATAAACTTCATTGAACGATTATCTTTGTACCCGTTTTTAAAACAAAAAAGTAGAATGGTACAGACTGATAATTACAAAGTAAAGGATATTTCACTTGCCGATTGGGGTAGAAAAGAAATAATATTAGCAGAGGCAGAAATGCCTGGGTTAATGTCGCTACGTGAAGAATATAAAGATTCTCAACCTCTTAAGGGAGCTCGAATTGCAGGTTGTTTACATATGACCATTCAAACGGCAGTTTTAATTGAAACTTTAACGGCTTTAGGAGCAGAAGTAACTTGGAGTTCTTGTAATATTTTCTCCACCCAAGATCAAGCTGCTGCGGCAATTGCCGTAACTGGAGTTCCTGTTTTTGCATGGAAAGGAATGACCGATGAAGAGTTTGATTGGTGTATCGAACAAACCTTAAAAGGTTTTGAAGGTGGAAAGCAATTAAATATGATTTTGGATGATGGAGGTGATTTAACTAATATGGTTTTTGATCGTTTTCCTGAATTAGCGAAAGCGATTAAAGGTCTGTCGGAAGAAACGACTACTGGGGTGCATCGTTTAGTCGAAAGACAAAAGAACGGAACACTGGTTATGCCAGCTATCAATGTGAACGATTCAGTAACAAAATCCAAATTTGATAACAAATACGGGTGTCGTGAATCTGCAGTGGATGCCATTCGTAGAGCTACCGATATTATGTTAGCCGGTAAGGTGGTTGTTGTTGCGGGTTATGGTGATGTAGGAAAAGGTACCGCAGCTTCGTTTAGTGGCGCAGGTGCACGGGTAATCGTTACTGAAATTGATCCCATTTGTGCATTGCAAGCCGCAATGGAAGGTTTTCAAGTAAAGAAAATGGATAACGCTATTTTAGAAGCGGATATTGTAATTACTACAACGGGTAATAAAGATATTATTCAAGGTCGTCACTTTGAGGCAATGAAAGATAAATGTATCGTAGCTAACATTGGTCATTTTGATAATGAAATTGATGTGTCCTGGTTGAATGATAACCATGGAGCTTCTAAAGATGAGATCAAACCACAAGTGGATATGTATACCATCAATGGTAAAGACATTATTCTTTTAGCGGAAGGTAGATTAGTAAATCTAGGATTAGCTACCGGACACCCCTCATTTGTAATGTCAAATTCGTTTACGAATCAAACATTAGCACAAATCGAATTATGGTGTACTCCAGAAAAATATAAAAATGAAGTGTATACTTTACCTAAACATTTAGATGAAAAAGTGGCTGCGCTACATTTGTCTAAAATTGGGGTAGAGCTGGATGTGTTACGTCCAGATCAAGCAGAATATATTGGCGTTACTGTAGAAGGACCTTTCAAAAGTCACGAGTACAGATATTAAGAAAATAAGCGTATAAGAAAAAGGTCCGGTAGCTAAGCTATCGGACCTTTTTTTATGTGGTTTTAATTTATTGATTGGTGATCCTAATATATGTACCGTCAAAGGATGTTGGGTATTGCTTAAGTGGAATCGTTGCAGGACCCTTGCTTACTGTGCCATCAAAGATGGAAAACTCAGAGTGACTACAGGTATCGATTAAGGTGAACCCCGTTGAATCTACCTGAACGGTACACCAGTTATTTACCTCATAGGTAGACTGACGGTCGTAACATTTAAATTCATCCAAGTTGGCTCTGTATACCAGTAGTCCGTTAGAACCTCCATTATAATACATCCATCCTCCTACGGGTTGAAGATCAAAAGAACTTGGTTCATTTATGTTTAGTTGTACATCCACGTATACATTTGGAATAACTGTATTTGGATTGTTCTTAGAGCAATTTGAAAAAAATGGCAACGTTAATAGTAAAATGGCGCTTAAAAGTATAGAATGCTTCATGGTTGGATGAATGGCTTTTATTGTTCAAAAAAATACACAACCTTTGTGAGGTGAGTTCGCTACAAATGTAATCGAACTTTTGTACGTAAATATCGATAACAAAGTTGCTTTAGCATGATACCTACCTTTTCGTTTTACAAAAGACTCCTAATTTTATTGGGTATCTTTTTCATGCCTTTTTTGGTAAGTGCACAAACCAAAGCACCTAAACCTCCTACTAGAAAGGAACAAGAAAAGCAGGCTGCAGCTCAAGAAAAGCAGACGAAGAAAGCCAATGAAAAGGCGAAGAAAGAATACCGTAAACGACAATCTAAAACGACTAAAAAATCGATGAAAAGTAATCAGAAGAAATCTACTCGGAATCGAAATAGAAAAGGAGATCCTTTTTGGGTGCGTTGGTTTAAAAGAAAATAAATGGAAGCAGGAGATAGTAAAATTTGGATTTGGGCAGTGTTCTTATTGATCTCGTTGGTATACAACGCATGGAAAAAGAAAACTAAAAAAGAAAGGGAATCGAATAATTCTTTGCCGGAGGGGAAGGAAACAGGGAGTTTTGGATTGGAGGATTTAATATCGCAATTTGAAGATCAATATGGTAAGGAAAGTGCCGACTCGGTTCCTAAACAAATGGAAACTGTTCCCGAGGCTATTGTTCCTCCAGTGGTAGTTTCTGAAAAACCATTGAAAGAACCCATAGTTGAAGTAAAACGATCCGTGAAATCGGTCCCTACTCCAAAAGCAAAAGCTTCCTCAAAAGACAAACTTTATTCTTTATCAAATGGAAATAGGGAAGAGTTGGATGAAAATGAGGTAGTATTGGATTTACGCCAAATGATTATTTCACAAACCATTTTAGAACGGCCTAATTATTAAATCAATTTTTTTATTCTTGAATATGGCATCTGCATATGGTTGTATGTGCTGGTATAGCTATGTTTTTGCTAGTAGTCGTCCAGGTAGTCCTACCCGGGTATTAAAATCTTAAAAAAACTTAAACCCAACCTTAAGGAGAAAATTCCGTGAACTTAACTGAATTCCGTTCTTTGACTTTGCGAGAAAAATGAAGGTGTTACACTTCATGCTATTTATTCCATATTTACGACACTATATTGTAATGAAAGTGGGATCGAAATTTAACATTTATCAACCGGTTGAATGTTAAATAAGATTAACGTTCATTTGTACCACGTTTTTGGTTTTCTGCTTTGGTAGAAAAAAAAGTGGTTCTTTGGTTCGGAAATATCGGGGTTGAAAACTTGCAAAGTATTGGAAATAAAGGGTGTTCAGCAGTGTGAAATATATTTGTGTGAGTGTACAGAATATATATCTTTACGCCCTTTTTAAATTCGGGAAAAAACATTTTTGAGTTACTAAATATTAAACTATGTTAAAAAGGTTACTATCATTATTCGTTCTTGCACTGGTTGTGTCGGTTGGAGCTTTAGCTCAAGCGGGACAAGGTGAGATTAAAGGTAAGATTATAGACAAAGAAACAGGGGAGACTTTGCCATTCGTAAATATTGTTTTGGAAAGAAATGATGTGCAAATTGCAGGTGGTCAAACCAATTTCGATGGTGTTTACTCCATTAAACCAATTCCGCCAGGTACGTATACCTTGAAAGCCACTTTCGTTGGTTTCAAGCCTATTGCATTGGCAGGTATTGTGGTTACTTCGGATGAAACAAAATTTGTTGACGTAAAAATGGCAAGTACGGCAATTGAAATGAAAGAGTTTCAAGTCGTAAAATATAAGAACAAACTTATAGATAAAGGAAATACGACTGTTAAAGCTACCGTAGGTGCCGAAGATTTTGGTAATATGGCGGTACGTTCAGCTGCGGATGTGGCTAAGAATACCGCTGGGGTTTATTCCTCTGATGATGGTACTAATAACATGAATATTCGGGGTGCGCGATCGGATGCGAATTACTACTATATTGATGGGATGAAGGTTTTAGGATCTTCAAACCTTCCCAAAAGTGCTATTAGTGAGATTTCCGTAATATCCGGTGGATTACCGGCACAATATGGGGATGTTACCGGGGGGGTAATTAGTATTACTACTAAAGGACCTTCGGCAACGTATCATGGAGCAGTAGAGTATCTGACTTCAGGTTTTAAAATCAATGAGAAAATGATTGGTTTAGATGCCTATGGTTACAATGTAATTGAAGGTTCTTATTCTGGTCCGTTATTGATGAAGAAAGATTCGGCAGGAAATTCAACGGGTAAACCATTGGTTGGTTTCTTTGTTTCAGGTAACTATACGAATGTAGTAGATAATGCACCATCTGCTATTGGGATGTGGAAAGTGAAAGATGAGGAATTAGCAAAGTTGAAAGCGACTCCAGTTTCTATTTTACCTGGTTATTCCCAAACAATTCAAAATGCGGAATTACTGAGAGCAGATGCTTTCGAAAAGGTGACAACCAAACAAAATGTGGGTAGAGAGAATTTCGTTCTTAATGGTAAGTTGGATTTCAATACGGGTTCTACCTCAAATTTAACTTTTGGGGGTAGTTACAATGGTTTAAATGCGAGATCTTATAGCTATTCTAACTCCATGTACAATAGTGCACATAATGCACAGGTGAACAATAATGACTGGCGTGTGTTTGGTCGGTTTGTTCAGCGATTTGCAAATGCACCTGCGGATAGTAAAAGTAAATCGAGTATTAGTAATGCGTATTATAGTATTCAGTTTGGTTACAATGAAATCAATACCAAAAGAGGAGATCCAGTTCATGGGGAGAGGTTTTGGGATTACGGTTACGTAGGTGAGTATAAAACATTTCAACATAGATTGTACGAGGATAGAACCTTAGTTGAAGGTTCAAATGATTCTTTATGGTTAGGTGATGGTGAAGGATGGGTTAATTCAGGTGACTATATTGTTCAAGTAGGTTTTGAGGATACTTTAATCGGTTTTACTCCAAGTCATATCAATCCAGATATGTCGGCATATACCAGTAACTATTATGATTTAGCAGGATGGGAAGGATATGATGAAAATGGAAATCCAATGTATAGTGGAAACATTGCAACCGTTGCTTTGAGAAACTCAGAAAATATTTTGAATGGTGGAGGTTACTTAAACGGTAGTAGTGCTAATTCAGTATACGGATTATGGGGAAGTCATGCAAATGTGAGTAGTGGATTCAATAAATCTAAAAGTCAACAATACCGAGTAAGTTTAATGGGATCCGCCAACATTAAGGAACATGCCGTTTCTTTAGGGTTTGAATACGAACAACGAGTAATTAGAGGATATGGGATTTCACCTAGATCTTTATGGACCATTGGTAGACAACGAGCAAATTCGCATTTGGCGAATTTAGATTTGGATAATCCACAATTAGGTTATGACCAAACAAACCTAACTGTTTCTTATGATCGTTTGAATTCTGCTCCGGGTGAATACCGAGGAGAGATAAATGAAGATGAACAATCTTTCTTTGATTACAACCTTAGAAAAAGCTTAGGGATAAATTCTGATGGGAATGACTTTGTTGATTTTACTGCGATTTCTCCAGATCAATTAAATATTGATTTCTTTAGTCCTTCCGAGTTATTAAATAGTGGAAATAGTTTAGTGTCTTATTATGGATACGATGCTTATGGTAATGCCACTTCAGGAAGTCCTACTTTGAACGATTTCTTTAATGAAACAGATGAGTTTGGAAATTATACTCGTCCAATGGATGCATTCCGTCCTAATTATGTTTCGGGTTGGATTCAAGATAAATATACATTTGATGAGTTGGTTTTTAATGTAGGTATCCGTGTGGATAGATTAGATTTAAACCAGTCCGTTTTAAAAGATGAATACGTTCTTTTTCCTACCGTAAAAGCGGGAGAGGATGAGGCCGCTGAAATTGCAGGTCAAATGGAAGGTAGTTATTCTGTACCTGGAAATATTGGTAGTGATTATGTGGTATATGTAGATGACATAAAAAACCCTTCTCAAATTGTAGGTTACCGTGATGGTTCTACTTGGTATAATCAAGAAGGTGTGGAAATTGCGAGTTCAAGTAGTTTAGTTGGATCATCAGGTATCGCTCCTTTATTAGTAGATAAAGAAAATACACGTTCATCGGATATTACTACAGCTTCTTTTGAAGATTATACACCTCAGGTTAATGTGATGCCAAGGATCGCATTTTCTTTTCCAATTAATGATGAAGCTTTGTTTTTTGCTCACTATGATGTATTAACCAGAAGACCAACTGCAGGTGGTAGTTCTACTACTGCAAGATTGAATCTTACGGATTATTATTACATGGATGCGGCTTCTAACACTTCTGCTATCAGTAACCCTAACTTGAAACCTTCTCAAACCGTTGATTATGCGGTTGGATTTAAACAGGTGATCTCAGGTAATTCATCTATTACTTTAGAATCCTTTTATAGAGAGTTAAGAGATATGGTTCAAGTGGTGGGTTTAACCAATGCATACCCGAGAACATATATGACCTATGGTAATATTGATTTTGGTACCGTTAAAGGTTTGATTTTATCGTATGATTTAAGAAGAACTAATAATATCAGATTGACTGCTTCGTATACTTTACAGTTTGCTTCAGGTACGGGATCGGATGCCTTTAGTGCGTCTAACTTGGTAAGATCCGGAAAACAAAGTTTAAGAAATACGAGCCCTTTAAACTACGATCAACGTCACAATATGGTGGCTAATTTTGATTACCGTTTTGGAATGGGTAAAAAATGGGGCGGTCCTTCAAATGCACAATGGTTGAAAGGAATGGGTGCTAACTTAATTTTCAACGTAGGTTCAGGTACTCCTTATTCTAGACAAAACAATGTGACTGGGCAAGCGTTTATGTCTCCGGTGGGTGCGTCAACGCTTCAAGGGTCAGTTAACGGATCTAGATTGCCTTGGCAATTTAAAATGGATTTAAGAATTGATAAAGATTTGAATTTAGGGAAAGCGGACAAAAAAGGGAATTACCCTGCGAGAATGAACGTTTATTTACAAATGTTTAATGTATTCAATAGCTTAAATGTTCGCTCTATTTATAGGTTTACAGGTGTGGCTGATGATGATGCATACCTTAAAGATGCGACTTACCAAAGTGACATTCAAGCACAATTAGATGAGCAAGCATTTAGAGAACAATATTCAATGAAAGTTAATAATCCTGGAAATTACAATTTACCTAGAAGAACAAGAGTTGGGGTAATGGTTACTTTCTAATTAAGGTATTGAATAAGGAATTTAGTCAAAAAGTTATGGTTATAGAAACAAATATTATGAGATTAAAAGTTATCATATTAGCCGTTATGGCGGTTTTAGTTTCCACCTTCTCTTTTGCAAGAGAGTATCAAGGGGGAGCTAAAAGAAATACCTCTGGCTCGGGGGATGGGACGGCTGCCAATTGTGCACCTCCTGTAAATACCAATGAGTTATCCATTAATAATGTACGTGCGTTAATTCAAACCGGTGGTGACATGTGGTGGGATTTGGTAGGGGTTCCGAAATATGAAATTCCTAAAGGTTCTGGAAAAACTTCGTTATACGCTGGTTCTTTATGGCTGGGTGGTAGAGATGCTTCTGGACAGTTAAAGGTGGCGGCATTAAGGTTCCGTCAGAATGGTGTAGATTTCTGGACAGGTCCTTTAAGTACCATTACGGCAGAGATTGATCCTTCTACTTGTAATGAGTATGATCAACATTATAAAACAAAACGAATTGATGTGGAAGCATTTATAGCGGGTGATGCACCTGCTACATTGGCGATGAAAGAATGGCCTGCACATGGGGATCCGTCAAAAGATGAAGCCGATTATTTGGCTCCTTTTGAAGATGTGGATGGAGATGGGTATTACAATTCTGAAGCTGGTGATTATCCTAAGTATGAATTAACCGGTGAAGTTCAAAATTGTGATGGTGAATTGGTGAGTATCTATGGAGATGAGAATCTGTGGTGGATATTTAATGATAAAGGTAATATCCATACGGAAACAGGTGGTGAGGCCATCGGTATGGAAATTAGAGCGCAAGCTTTTGCATTCGCTACCAATGATGAGGTGAATAACATGACCTTTTATAACTACGAACTGGTGAACCGTTCTTCCTTTTCTTTAACAGAAACTTACTTTGGGTTTTGGGTGGATCCTGATTTAGGGAATGCTCAAGATGATTATGTTGGGTGTGATGTAGAAAGAGGTTTGGGTTACTGTTACAATGGGGATGAATTTGATAACGATAATTCTGGACGTCCAGGTTATGGTGAAAATCCTCCCGCCATTGGAGTGGATTTCTTTCAAGGTCCATTTCAAGATAAAGATGGAAAGGATAACTGCCTATGTGATAACTTTGATGATGCAATTGCCGATGATGGTATTGTATATGATGGTAGTGGTGTAGGATATGGTGATACCAAAGTAGATAACGAACGTTTAGGTATGCGTGCCTTTTTGTACCACTTAAATGTACCCGGGTCGGTTCTTGGTGATCCAGATCAAGCCACAGATTATTACAATTTCTTAAGAAGTATTTGGCTGGATAATTCAAGCATGTATTATGGAGGAACAGGGCATCAAAATAGTGGGGGAGTAGTTCAACCATTAGTGGAAGCTGATTTTATGTTCCCGGGTGATTCCGATCCATTGGGTTGGGGTACTGGAGGTGATCCACAAGCAAGTTGGACAGAGGTTACCGCTGGAAACGCACCAAATGATAGACGATTTATACAGTCTGCAGGGCCATTTACACTTGCTCCTGGAGCACTTAATAATATTACCGTTGGAGTAGTTTGGGCACAAGCCACTTCTGGGGGAGCACAAGCTTCGGTCCGTGCAATGAAACAAGCAGATACGAAAACGCAAGCATTATTTGATAACTGCTTCCAATTATTGGATGGCCCTGATGCGCCTGTGGTGAGCATTAATGAAATGGATAAACAACTGGTTTTTCAATTGGACAATGTTGCCGGGAATAATGTGAACGATGATTATTTTGAAATAGAGAGACTCGCTAATGGAATCACTGAAGTCACTGGATACCGAATTAAAAAAGGCAAAAAAGCGGGCATCTTTCACCAAAAAAAATATGATGCTAATGCTACCAAAGAAATCTGGATTTATGGCTTAGATGACACCGACGAATTTAAAGTTTTTGGAGCATATTCTACAGGAAGTTTTGTTCGAATTATAGGTGGACAAAACAATGACATTTACAATATATTAAACGGTTACAAGGTTAAAGTATATGATTATAAATCTAAAAAGAATACTTTTCTAACAAATAAAGGACGTAAAAAACTAACAGATTCATACACCACCAATGTATATGATTATAAAAAGTTAAAATACAGTTCGACAGAAGTATTCCCTACATTTGGAGTAAATCCAGATGATGGGTTAAAACTAGGTTTACTTGGCGTTTTTACCAATTATGGCTTTGATAGAAACCCGTTTACATCTCAATATTCCTTAGCAACTTCGTATTATTTCGCAACGGGAGGATTTGACATCAAATTTACAAGTGAATTTTCGAATGTAATTGGCAACTGGAATTTTGGATTAGAGGCAGAATTTACCAGCCCAAACTACAGTGTAAACTTCTTTGGTTTCGGAAATAAAACGAGCAACCCAAATTTTATGGATGAAGATACGTACAACGAAGATTACAACAGGGTTAAA
>MAAC01013812.1_pt1 | contig 15063 bp, 10 predicted proteins | sample 1115981 | NCBI WGS metagenome assembly MAAC01 (sample SAMN04961126, study PRJNA320927) | seawater metagenome | isolation source: sample BD02T64 sea water enriched with oil for 64 days | place: USA:Gulf of Mexico | collected 2013-07-27 | reverse complement strand
ATACATCCTCGGCTCTGGCATCCTGCTTCGCTCTATCTCCTGCATCCATGCAGTCGTGTACATCGTCGTTCCTTGCCATCGACGTGCAAGGATGCACTAATGCCGTGAAGGCATGGATGCCTTAGAACGGCCATGTGATCGTGACATACCGTACATCCTCGGCTCTGGCATCCTGCTTCGCTCTATCTCCTGCATCCATGCATCCATGCAGTCGTGTACATCGTCACTCCTTCACATCCATGTGATCGTGACATACCGTACATCCTGTACATAAAAATGCCGACATAATTGTCGGCATTTCGATCTAAATATTATTTTTCGTTCTTTATAACGGCTAATAATATTCTATTTTTTTAATTTCTTTGTGTCGACTAGATGCCAGATAAATATCATAAACATCTTTGAAGTCTAGATATAACTCTGTGGTATAGGTATCACCTACAGGATAGCTCTTCATTACTTTCGCACCACGAATAATACCTCGTACTGATGCTTGTAGTTGTTGATTATTTACAATTAGATTAGACATTGTAGTCTTGCCATCTACTTGATGACCATAAACTTGTTCGGCCAATTCAGCATAAGCGGCAATCTTAGATGCCTTTATTGCCATCAACATACGTTGCGTTTTATTATCTGACTGCTGCAAGCTAATCGGTGCTTGACCAATAGCTTTTATCACCGGGAAAGTTTCCGGCTTTACAGTTTGCCATTGCACATGTTTTTCATAAACAGAGCTACAACCACCAAAAGTCAATAGTCCTACGGCAACCAACATTGTTTTCATTAAAGAATTTTTCATAGTTACACCTGCTACTGATGAATTTCTACAGCACGATCATCGCTCGTTAACATATCGCTTTTTCTTAGGATCATGCCATCTTTAATTCGGACATTTTCGTTTCTGTGCAATTCATCTCCAATCACCCAATTAGGAATAAATGACTGAGCTGTTGCCACAACAACACGTGATTGCATGCCGATCATCCGTGCATTAACCATCACGCCATTTTCTTGTTTCATCATGGTGCCAGTAACAACATAGTCAATAATCTGGCGTTCCGGTAACTCTTTCCAATCACGACTGAATACATAATCACCCTCTTTAGTCACCCGAATATGCCCCGTTGTTTTAAAGTCAACGATGATCATACCGTGACGTTGTAATTCATGGACAAAATTTTCAGCGATTTGATTGCCTAACCAATTGGTAGATTCTAAGTCTTGAAGATCAACAAACGATGCTACCGCGATAGGTGTTTTAGGGTTAACAAAAGAACTACTTTCAAGCATTTGATATGCAAGCCCTTTCACTACATCATTTATCGCATGTTTAGGCAATTCATAACTATCAATTTCCCCTTTGATTTTATGGGTTGAATGATAAAAATCTTCCTCGGCCGGCATTAAAGACGAAACCATACTACAAGACGTTAGCACCGGTAATATTGATATTAATAGCCACTTTTTCATTGAGCTCCCCTCAATTACAACTAAATTTCTTAGCTAATTTACAAGCATGTTTTACGCCAACTTTTCATTTTATCTAGTTAGGCATAAAACATGCATAGTTTAATCTGTTCTAAATACAGCATGTATTGACTGTAAAAAGCAGTGCATAATTTACACCAAGTTTAGTAAGTAGGAATGAATATGCGTTTATTCGCTTTTATAATATTGATCTCATTAATTAGCTGCCCCTCGTTTGCGCAATGGTATGAAGCAAAAGGCCATGCCTACGTTACTAATGACAACAATAAGGTTGCCCGAACCAAAGCCATTGAAAATGCACTTAAAAAAGCATTGCTGGTTGCAGGGGCTTCTGTATCGAGTGTACAACAAGTGGTTAATGGCTTACTGACACAAGATGAAATCAATATCCGTGCAAGTGGAAGTGTTAATTCATTCGAATTAATTGATGAAACCTACAGTGATAATTTAATCACAGTTACTATTCGTGCTGATATTTTCGCTCAAGAACGACAATGTTTTTCCGCTGATTATCGCAAGTCTTTGCTGATCACTAAAAGTCATATTAAAAGTCGCGAACAAGCGAACATAGGTAGCATTTATCAGCTGGATAATGTTTTAGTTAAAAAGCTATCAAATAAAATTAACCAAGAAGGTTTATATTTAGACACTAAATTAGCCTTAAAGAACAGCTCAGAATTCTCTCGCTATAACGATAGTTTACAAGCCGAAAAAATCAAAAACATCACCATGTCACTAGCTGATATGACAGACAGTCAATATATCTTATTTTCTGAAATAGAAGATATTTCATTTAAAAACCAAAAAAACAATGGCTGGCAGTTTTGGCAAGAAGACCAATATGATCGACACTTTAACTTTAGCGTTTATATTTATAATGGTACTAATGGCGAATTAATCTTTAGTAATAGTTACCAAAATTCATCACCATGGACTTTTACTAAACGTGCGCAAGTAGATGTTAATTCCGAAAGCTTTTGGCAAAGCCAATACGGAACCACGATTAACCAAACGTTAAATGAAGTGATCACCGATATTGATGACAATATGATGTGTCAGCCAACACGGGGAAAAATTGTTAAAGTATCAGGGAATGAAATTGTTATTAACTTAGGCAGTAAACATGGCGTAAAGATAGGTGATGAGTTTTCTTTACTTCATGTGAAAAACTTCAATAGTTTTGCAGGAAAAAAATATGCAGGTTTTAACGTTAGTCCATTCACGGTAAAAATTACCCAAGTCTCAAGAGAGAGTGCCAAAGCAGTAACACCTGAAAATCAAGTATTAGATAATATTCAATTACAAGATTTAGCCGTTAGATATTAATTGCCGCTTGATTAAGCTTATCTATTTGATAGTATTTCAAATAAAGTTAATACTCATTGCTATCCTGTCGAAATATTAGTTAGGAATGTAAAATCAAAAAACGTAAATAATGTCCTCATAGTTTAACAGGATAAAACTGCGGCCTCCTAAGCCGCTGCTCCAGGTTCGAGTCCTGGTGGGGACGCCATTTTTAATACGCGAACATACACGCTCCTGTTCAATCGACGTGTATGGATGTACGAATGCCTTGAAAGGCAGGAGCCTGAGAAAGGCCATTCTGAACATAAAAAACCCCGCAATTGCGGGGTTTGAATAATTATATATCAAAAATCAATTCGATTGTTCTGTTGTTACATCCTTGTCTTCTGCTACTGAGGTATTACTCAATACCGCTGACAGTGCTAATACAAATACGGCAAATATTACTGTGGTCAGCTTGATTCCTTTTGAAGACGACTTATTCATTGTTCTATCCTGTAAGCAGATATTATTTTTATTGTCAAATTTACAGCAGATAAAACTTAAACGATAAATATCATAATTTCAATGAATTAAATCAAAAAGTAACAAAATATTCACAATTAGTCGAAAAAAACACGATTACTGCTGATTAATCATGTTTTCAACAACAGGCTGTAATTTATTTATAGTTATTGGATAACTGAGTTGTGCGGTAAATTTCTCTCGAATATTGATCGGCAGTGAGGCAAAATCTATGGTTGAATATATTGCCAGAATAGGAAGGTGGTTGTTATTTTTATCGTTAACAATAATATCCATTATCGCTTGCAAGTCAGTAGCTAAATTGATGTTCTCAATAACAACAATACTATAGTGGTTGCTGGATAATTTATCAGCCAATTCATCAATATTGTTTAACAATTCCACGTGGTAGTCGAATTGGTGTAATAACATACTCGCTTCAAGTTTAACCGGTACTTTCTCTTCAATGAGCAAAATTTTCTTGCTTTTAGAAAAAGCACCATCACTTATATTAGTTTCATGAATAACTTCATCAGCGGTATTTATTTCAACTTGAACTGAGCAACTAAAAACGATATGTCCGGTTTGACTAAGGGATAATTTAATTCCCCCGCCCATTTTATGACTGATTTCCACCGCTAACGCGATATCGATGCCAAAAGTTGAAATATCCTTTTCTAGCCAGTCGTAGATAGGTAATAATTTTTGTTGTTCTAAATCAAGATTGACGCAACTGATAGTAAAAAATAATATCGATTGATCTTTTATTGTATGAATATTGATTGACAACTGGATCATTTCATTAGCAAATAAAGCCAAAGCACAGCGACGAAATGCTAATAGCATTTGCTTAATTCTCGTCATATCTGAAATGATGTTTTGCGGAATTTTTTGATCAACAATTAATACCAGATTAGTCTGTTCTTCAATGCTTATCTCGTTAAAGTGCTGCTCAAGTTCATGCAGAAAAACTAAGATATTAAAGGGTCCGACAGTTATAAATCGACCACCTCTGTCAATAATTGATAGTTCTGCGATGTTCTCCACTAAATTTTGTATACGAGCTGATGCATAACTAATGTTTTCAACCTGTTCAATATTCCCTGATAAAGACTGACCTTGGGATAACCGTTGAACATTTGCATCGAGTAATTCTAATTGCGCTTTAATCTCGAAAGATAATGTCTGTAAAAATTGACTTTTAGCTTGGCTATCTGCAGCAGCCATCTCTTTAGCCGTAATGAGCACACGCGTTTTTAACTCTACTTGGCTATTTAATTCTCGTGAATAAGCGGCCATCATTAAAATAAGTAATTGAAATAAAAACCCTCCGATCGTTCCTCCAATTAAAATCCCCCAGGCCTGTTTATTTTTTGCCTGAGAGACCCAGTTTTTTTGTTCGCCTATATCGACAAGCCATTGTCGGCCAAAAACAGTTAAGGTATGACTAAATATTAATCGCTCTACTTTATTTAGTGTTTCTCCAAAGATAACAAAAGGTTCTACATCCGAAGTATCTTGAACAAAGATATTAATGTTTCTTTTTATGCTTTGAGATTGAATTTTTTTTAAAAAACTATCAAATTGCACCACAGCGAGAATAAAACCCGAAACAACATCCCCTTCTGACGCAGGTAATTGTCCATATGCATTTAAATTAGTCGCATTAAAAATAGGCGCAAAGATTAAAATACCCGGATTAGTATAATCATCTTGAATTAAAGTTAATGGAGCGGTCGCTATGTTGCGTTTAAGTTTAACTGCTTTGAGTATGGCTCTGCGTTTAATCGCATGGCTATTTAAGTCTAATCCAGAAGCCGCTTCATTGCCTATGCGAGGATAGATATAAAAAACAGGATACAAGGTTTCAGCATCTTCAATTTCCCGTTGAGAAAATATTTGAAAGTCTCGTTGCAAAACTTGCTTGGCAAATGTCTCAAAATCTTTTCTATTGGCTTTAGCCACTACCGGGATCCATTCTAATGCTCGAATAGTTTCACCTTCACTAATGATGGCACTAGAAAATTTTTCAAATTCGTTCACCGAAATAAATTCACTTGCTTTAAAGAATGCTTGTAAGGCATGTAACTGTTGAGAAATAAAAAGGAACTCTTCGGAAAGTTGCTTGGTTATCTTTTGCTGCTCTTTTTGAAAGTCACCTACTCTTTGGTGTTGACTTTGTTGTTGATAAATCTTAAATAAGAATGTGATAGCAATACAACCTAAGCTAGAGGCCGTTAGAATAAAAAAGCGTTTAGTGATCGGTAATTTCTGTTTACCAGTAATCAACAATAATGAGGGAATAAAGAATGTTGACGTTAATAAACTACTAGACCAACCGACAAAAAAAACATAACTAACCGAAGCGCTAAAATCCTCACCGTGTAAAAATGCGATTACAATCGTCGCAATACCTGAAACCACACTCACCAATGGGCCAATTTTAAATAGCATCACTAATAAGGTATCACGACTTGCTAACCAACGTTGTTGGTCAATATGTTTATCCGTAAGTTGTTTTACCCAAACCGCTTGAAGAATAATAGCCAAATAGGCTAAGACAAAAACACCTAAGCTTACGGGTTCTGTAGTGCTGAACATCAACGTTATTGCATAAAGCAACGTACCGATAGCAACACTAAAAACGGCAATGCCTCCCCAAACTATGGCAAAGCCACTCGCAATTCCAGCAGCAGGACCGATAAAATGAATGATAGATACAGGTTTAATAAGAACACTAATGGATATGCAAACTAAAGCATAAATAACAGCTGAAACTAAAAATTGCATAATTTTTTTTGACATAAGCAACTTAAAAACGTTAGTTAGGATTATTAATTCAAATTCAGGTAAATCAGTATGGCTAACTTCACCTTAGTAGAAATTATCAAATTCAGAACTTAAATGCTGCTATTTATCAAAAAAATATAATAAATAACGTAATAACATTTGCAGTTTAGGGGTACTCTAGGCGAAAATAGCGGCACTTTAAATCCCCCCTCATTATAAATAATATTAGTTGGAGCCATTATGCCATCTCGTCAAAATCTCGCCAATGCAATCCGTGCCTTAAGCATGGACGCAGTTCAACAAGCAAAATCCGGTCATCCTGGTGCCCCAATGGGTATGGCTGACATAGCGGAAGTATTATGGCGTGATTTTTTAAAGCATAACCCAACCGATCCAAACTGGGCAGATCGTGACCGATTTATCTTGTCTAACGGCCATGGCTCAATGTTAATTTATTCATTATTGCATTTATCCGGTTATGACTTACCAATTGATGAAATTAAAAACTTCCGTCAATTACATTCCAAAACACCAGGTCACCCAGAATATGGTTATACCCCAGGTGTTGAAACAACAACAGGTCCGTTAGGCGCTGGTCTTTCAAATGCGGTAGGTATGGCAATCGCTGAAAAAACCTTAGCCGCACAATTTAACCGTCCAGGTCATGACATCGTTGACCATTTCACTTATTGCTTTTTAGGTGACGGCTGTTTGATGGAAGGCATTTCACATGAAGTCAGTTCACTTGCCGGTACTTTAGGTTTAGGCAAGTTAGTGGCATTTTGGGATGATAACGGTATTTCTATTGATGGCGACGTAGAAGGCTGGTTTACTGATAATACCCCTCAACGTTTTGCTTCATACGGCTGGCATGTAATTGCCGATGTAGATGGTCATGACTCGCAAGCAATTGCCGATGCTATCGCTGAAGCTAAATCGGTTACCGACAAACCTACCATGATTTGTTGTAAAACCGTGATTGGCTTTGGCTCACCTAATAAGCAAGGTACACATAATTGCCATGGTGCGCCATTAGGTGATGATGAAATAGCAGCAACTCGTGAAGCATTAAATTGGCCACATGCTGCATTTGAAGTACCTGCTGATGTTTATGCTGATTGGGATCAAAAAGAAAAAGGTCAAGCAAGCCAAGCGTCTTGGTCTGAAAAATTTGCCGCCTACCAAGCTGCACATCCTGCATTAGCTGCAGAATTCGAACGTCGTGTGATTAAAGGCGACTTACCTAGCGAATTTGAAGAAAAAGCCAATGCTTACATTCAAGATTGCCAAAACAAATCAGAAAATATCGCGTCACGTAAAGCATCACAAAATATTATCGAAGAATTTGGCGCGATGTTGCCCGAATTATTAGGTGGTTCAGCCGATTTAGCGGGATCTAACTTAACGTTATGGTCTGGTTCAAAAGGTATTCAAGATGACGCAGCAGGTAACTACATATTCTACGGCGTACGTGAATTTGGTATGTCAGGCATTATGAACGGTATCTCATTGCACGGTGGTTTCATTAACTACGGCGCAACCTTCATGATGTTTATGGAATACGCTCGTAATGCTGTGCGCATGTCAGCATTAATGGGTATTCAAAATATATTTGTTTATACCCATGACTCTATTGGTCAAGGTGAAGATGGTCCAACTCATCAACCTGTAGAACAATTAACTAACTTACGCACCACACCAAACATGGTGACATGGCGCCCTGCAGATGCAACTGAATCAGCAGTCGCATGGAAAAATGCCGTTGAACGTCAAAAGGCACCAACCTCATTGATTTTCTCTCGCCAAGGTTTACCTGCACAAACACGTAATGCTCAGCAAGTAACGGATATTGCCAAAGGTGGTTATATCTTACGAGATAGCAAAGGTACACCAGAAGTGATCTTAATTGCTACGGGTTCAGAAGTTGGTTTAGCCATGCAAGCGGCTGAGGCGATGGGTGATAACGTGCGTGTTGTTTCTATGCCATCAACCAATATTTTTGATGCCCAAGATGCTCAATACAAAGAATCAGTATTACCAAGTTCAGTGACTAAGCGTATTGCTATTGAAGCAGCTCATACTGACTTTTGGTATAAATATGTTGGTTTTAATGGCGCGGTTGTTGGTATGACTACTTTTGGTGAATCAGCACCAGGTGGCGTTTTAATGGAACATTTTGGCTTTACTGTTGAGAATGTTGTAAATACCGTAAAAAGCCTTGCTTAAACCCTTTGCAGCTTAGAGGCACCCTCTAAGCTGCAACTCATTCCCTGACAATAATATTTCTTTATGCCTATAAATATTGCTATAAACGGTTTTGGCCGTATCGGTAGAAATGTTGCTCGTGCTTTATATGAAAATAATCATCGAGCTGACATCAACTTAGTGGCTATTAATGAAATTGCTGACGCTGCTGGTATTGCACATCTATTAAAATATGACAGCACTCACGGTCGCTTTTCTTTTTCTGTCGAACTTGATGAAAACACACTTAATATTGCCGGAGATGATGTTGAAATTACTCATCATAGTGATATTGACCAACTTGATTGGCAAGAGAAAAATATTGATATCGTTTTAGATTGTACCGGTAAATACGCCAGTAAACTCGACGGTGAGCAGTACCTTGCTAATGGCGTAAAAAAAGTACTTTATTCTCATCCTGCCGATAAAGATGTTGATGCAACGATCATCTTTGGTGTCAATGATGACATCTTAAAACCAAGCGATACAATCGTCAGCAATGGCTCATGCACCACAAACTGCGTTGTCCCGGTAATAAAAGTGATTGATGATGCATTTGGTGTAGAAAGTGGCACCATCACTACCATACATTCGTCGATGCATGATCAACAAGTAATAGATGCTTATCATCCCGACTTACGTAGAACACGTGCCGCGAGCCAATCCATTATTCCTGTTGATACTAAATTAGCCGCAGGCATTGAACGTATTTTACCTCAGTTTTCAGGGCGGTTTGAAGCCATTGCGGTTCGAGTACCAACCATCAACGTTACTGCCATGGACTTAAGTTTAACGGTTTCGAATGACGTCACTATAACGGATGTTAATCGCGCCATTGTTAATGCTCAAAATAATGGTTTGCAAGGGATCCTTGGTTATACCGAAGAGCCATTGGTTTCGATTGATTTTAATCATGACCCACATTCCGCCATTGTCGATGGTAATCAAACCAGAGTGAGCCATAAACGTTTAATCAAAATGTTAATTTGGTGTGATAACGAATGGGGCTTTGCTAATAGAATGTTAGATACCGCCAAAGCAATGGCTGAAGCAGTTTAGAGAAATATAGCACCATTTATATAGACAATTTTATTTAATAATTTACAGGAAAAGCAAATGTCAGTAATTAACATGACCGATTTGGCACTAGCCAATCAAAGAGTATTGATCCGCGAAGATTTAAACGTGCCAATCAGTGAAGGAAAAGTGACTTCAGATGCGCGTTTAAGAGCAGCATTGCCGACCATAAAGCATGCTTTAGATGCTGGCGCAAAAGTAATGGTAATGTCTCATCTTGGCCGTCCAACCGAAGGTGAATTTCATAATGATTATTCACTCCAGCCTGTGGTTGATTATTTAACACAAGCATTATCTGCTCCGGTTAAACTTGTTTCTGATTACCTTGACGGTGTAGAAGTAGCCGCTGGCGAATTAGTGGTTTTCGAAAACGTTCGCTTTAACCTAGGTGAAAAGAAAAACGATGACGGCTTAGCCAAAAAATTAGCCGCTTTATGTGACATTTTTGTTATGGATGCTTTTGGTACAGCACATCGCGCTCAAGCAAGTACACATGGTGTAGCTAAATATGCACCAACAGCATGTGCGGGACCATTACTTACTGCAGAATTAGAAGCATTAGGTAAAGCACTTGATAACCCGGCTCGTCCATTAGTAGCAATTGTTGGTGGTTCAAAAGTCTCAACAAAACTTACCGTTTTAGACTCACTTTCAAAAATTGCGGATACCTTAGTTGTTGGTGGAGGTATCTCAAATACTTTTGTCGCTTCAGCAGGCTACGAAGTTGGTAACTCACTTTATGAAAAAGATTTGATCCCTGAAGCACAACGTTTACGCGCTGAGACAGACGTTATTTTTGCTGATGATGTTACCGTAACACGTGATGGCTTTAGTGATTGGCAGCATGATTCAAAAACTGAAATCAAAGCGGCTTCAAACGTTGATGCTGATGATGATATTATTGATTACGGTCCTAAAACCGCTGAAAAAGTAGCTGAAATTATTAAATCAGCTGGCACCATTTTATGGAATGGTCCTGTTGGTGTTTTTGAGATGGATGCTTTTGCTAAAGGTACTGAAGTCATTTCTCGTGCCATTGCCGAAAGTGCTGCATTCTCAGTTGCCGGCGGTGGTGATACTTTAGCAGCCGTAGATAAATACGATATTGCGGATAAAGTTTCTTATATTTCTACTGGCGGTGGTGCTTTCTTAGAATTTTTAGAAGGTAAAAAACTCCCTGCTGTTGAAATATTGGAACAACGAGCAAAATAAAGCTTAATTAAATCCCCAATACCTAAAATCCTCAAGTTATAAACTTGGGGATTTTTTATGTACAGGATGTACGGGTTTCACGATCACATGGCCGTTCCTAGGCATCCATGCCTTCACGTCATTAGTGCATCCTTGCACGTCGATGGTGAAAGAGTGACGATGTACACGACTGCATGGATGCAGTAGGTAGAGAGAAGCAGGAACCGAGGGTGTAGAAATTGCCGGAGTCTAATTTGGTAAATTCTTTAACAAGTTATTTTCAAAAAAACTAAAATTATTTCAAACAAAAAAGTAGTAAAATTACATCAATTCCCGCTAATCCTCCGGCTGAAACTTTCATTTCATTTTATTTTTTTAGTAATTTTCAAACAAAATACAAATATTGCTGTTATTCGCTGATTTTACTACGCTTAACTTAGATCTCAACCAGTGCAAAAAGCATTTTCTTTCTGCTATAATTACGACTTGAAACAAAAGAAGTTTCGCTTTGAAACTTACTTGCAACTTTTTAATTAAAATGACCAATTTAGGAGTTAGTTCATGGCTTTAGTTTCCATGCGTCAAATGCTTGATCACGCGGCAGAATATGGTTACGGCATACCAGCATTTAATGTTAATAACTTAGAACAAGTACGCGCAATCATGATCGCTGCAGACCGCACTGACAGCCCCGTTATTTTGCAAGGCTCTGCGGGCGCACGTAAGTATGCGGGCGCTCCTTTTTTACGTCATTTAATTTTAGCGGCAATTGAAGAATTCCCTCATATTCCTGTGGTAATGCACCAAGATCACGGTACATCACCCAGTGTTTGCCAACGTTCTATTCAACTAGGCTTTTCATCAGTAATGATGGATGGCTCATTAATGGATGATGGCAAAACACCTTCGAGCTATGAATACAATGTTGACGTGACTCGTCGTACCGTAGAAATGGCTCATGCCTGTGGTGTTTCTGTTGAAGGTGAATTAGGCTGTTTAGGTTCTCTTGAAACAGGTGAAGCTGGTGAAGAAGATGGTATTGGCGCAGTAGGTAAACTTACCTTAGAACAAATGTTAACCGACCCTGAAGAAGCCGCTGACTTTGTTAAAAAGACTCAAGTAGACGCCTTGGCAATTGCTTGTGGTACTTCACATGGTGCTTATAAATTTACTCGTCCACCAACGGGAGATATCCTTGCCATTGACCGTATTAAAGCCATTCATGCTCGCATCCCTAATACTCATTTAGTGATGCACGGCTCTTCTTCTGTACCACAAGAATGGTTAGCTATTATTAATGAATACGGTGGCGCTATTCCTGAAACTTATGGTGTGCCAGTTGAGCAAATTTGTGAAGGCATTAAATATGGCGTCCGTAAAGTAAACATTGATACTGATTTACGTCTTGCTTCTACGGGTGCAACACGTCGTTTCCTCGCGCAGAACCCTAGTGAATTTGATCCTCGTAAATTTTTAGCTGAAACTACTAAAGCGATGTCTGACATTTGTATTGCCCGTTATGAAGCCTTTGGCACCGCAGGCAATGCTGGAAAAATCAAACCTATTTCATTAGATAATATGTTTGAACAATATAATAAAGGCAGCTTGGATGCCATAATTAAGTAACAGTTAGCTAAGTAACATTAGTTAAGGAACATAGGTTAAATAACAAACCTTTACTCATATTACCCGTTATTACTCAGCATTTTTATTATATTGGCTGATGATAACGGGTGCTCTTCCTCTTAAAACACCCAGCCACTGCTGAAATCAATTAATTTTATAGTCTAAATAGACAATTAGTATTGGTAAGATCTTGATGTTTGATTATAATCCCCGCCCTATGCCCTGATTGCAATACAACTCTATTAAAGGTTAAACATGCGTTACCAACTTTTCTTGCTAGCTTTATGCTTTGCACCCCTCATTTCTTTTGCACAAACCCCTGCACCGAAAGAAAAACCTATGTTTAAAACTTCAGCTGAATTAGGCGCTCTCTTTAAAACCGGCGATACCAAAAGTGGCGATATTAAAGCCGGTCTCGATGTAGACTTTGAAAAAGATCAATGGCGTAGTGCCTTACGTTTTGATTTACTTATTCGTAAAACAGAAAAAGAAAACGATGAAGGCAAAGATGAGTTTATTACCAGTGATCACAAGTGGACCATTGTTTCTCAAACCAACTACACCATCGAACCTAATGGCAAAAATTATGTTTATGGCAATGCTTCTTACGAAGATAATCGCTTTAGCAGTTTTGACAATCAAAGTTCTGTCTCAACCGGTTGGGGTCGTCGTTGGTTCGAAAATGCCCAAGCGAGTTTAGATGCCGATATTGGTCCGGGTTACAAAAGAGATGTGCTTAAGGCCACCGATAGCCAAGAACAAACCACCCAAGACGCCTTTATTGTTCAAGCGCAAGCGATTTATAATCGAAAAATCAACGAACATGTTGAATTTAGACAACTTTTGGTCGCAAAGTATGCCCCAAAAAGTGGTGAAAATAGTACCTACAAAGCCGAGTCCTCAATCATCACTAAGCTGATTGAAACACTACAATTAAAATTTAGTTTTAAAGTGGATTACAATAGTGATGTAGATAAAAACAAAGAAAACACCAATACCCAAACAGCAATAACTTTGGTTTATAGTTTTTAGTCGCTAACAACTAGTAAATTAAATGCTGGGTTTTATCTTGCTCACCAAGTGATATCAGCCACTTGGCCATATTAACTGCTTGTTCTAAAGGTAGCATATGGCCAGTATTTTCAAAGATTTCAAGGCACATATGTCCATCTTCGGCTTGTGCCTGAATCAGAGGTTCGACGGCCACTAAGTTATCATTACGACCGACACAAAACGCTTTTTTAAACGGTAAAGCACGCAACTTATCGAATAAATTTTTCCGGTGAGTAGTGACTAATAATTGATGAACTAAAACATCGCCACCTAAACTTTTATCCATGTCTTCAATAAGTTGAACAAAGTGTTCATTATTCTGATTACTTACATCTAACAAAGCTAATACTCTTTTGCGCGCAATTCCGCGATACCCGTTTTGTTTGATCCAAGCAACGGTGCGTGAACGCTCTTTAATGACACTGGTCGGCAATGCCGTTGGTAAACTTGAGACCACCAACAAACGTTTAAGCATCTCGGGGTATTTGACCGCAAAAGCACAAGCTAAGTAACCCCCTAATGAAAAACCTAGCAGGGTAATTTTATCGTCAGTGTGCCTGGAAATTTGCCGTTTAATATCCACCAACAAGTCGTCGATAGTTTCCTGCCGACCTATGGTTAAATAATGAAATTGAAAGGCATTAGGACAGAACCCTTCTAGTTCATTGATCATTGCAGACCATAATCTGTGATCACACATAGTGCCAGGGATTAAATATATATGCTGAGTCTGAGTCATGTTATTGAATAAGCCTACTGTAGATACTTATCAAATAATTGCACATTCACCCATTCACCCGCCGCAACTCTCCCCTGTTCTAAAGGAAGCACGATATAACAATTTGCTGCCGCCATACTGGTTAAAATGCCAGAGCCTTGGCTGCCGGTTGTGGTTACATTTAACTCTCCATTGCTATCGTGGCTAATAATACCACGCTGGAAATCCATTCTTCCCGGTGACTTTTTCAATAAGGTTGTGGTGCGTGCTTTAAGTATTAAGGGGGTTTCATAAAAACTATTTTGCAGTGTTAATAATGCAGGAAGTGCTAACTGATGAGCAGTGACTACCGCTGAAACAGGGTTACCCGGTAAACCAAAAAAGTACGAATGAGGTAAGGTACCAAAAGCGAAAGGTTTGCCCGGTTTCATCGCTATTTTCCAAAAGGCGATTTCCCCTAATTCCTCTAATACCAATTTGGTATAATCAGCGTCACCGACCGAAACGCCGCCAGTAGAAATAACCACATCTGCCAACTCATCTGCTTTGATAAAGGCTGAACGTATCGCTTGTTCATCATCTTTAATAATGCCAAACTCAATAATGTCAGTTCCTAATGTAGACAACATTGCCGATAAGAATTGGCTATTGCTCTCATAAATATCGCCTTCAGCTAATGCTTGCTGCGGTTTTTTAAGCTCGTCACCCGTGGCAATAAGCGCCACTTTAATTTTTCGAAATACGTGAACACGATCAATACCTAGTGATGCAAGTACACCAATATCTATCGTTGATAATTTTCGCCCCTTGAGAAAAACTTGCTGACCAATCGCAATATCTTCCCCTTGATTACGGACGTTATTGCCTTTGCTTACCGCACTAGTAAAGCTAATTTGTTGATTATTAACCTGACAGTTTTCTTGCATTTCAACGGTATCACAGCCGGTTGGAATTTTTGCTCCAGTCATAATTCGCACACATTGACCAACTTGACACTCTCCTTGAAAGGGCTGTCCAGCCATCGAGCGGCCAATCATAGTAAGTGTTGAACTATTTAATAAACT
>MAAC01009913.1_pt1 | contig 15068 bp, 11 predicted proteins | sample 1115981 | NCBI WGS metagenome assembly MAAC01 (sample SAMN04961126, study PRJNA320927) | seawater metagenome | isolation source: sample BD02T64 sea water enriched with oil for 64 days | place: USA:Gulf of Mexico | collected 2013-07-27 | reverse complement strand
GAGGTTACTATGGCAACGGCAAGAAAACAGCAAGTCAGTTTAATTGATACGCCTTATTATCACTGTATTTCCCGTTGTGTTCGTCGTGCTTTTTTATGTGGTGAAGATAAAATCACAGGGAAAAGCTATGAGCATAGGCGCGGTTGGGTTGAAGAAAAATTATTAGCGTTAAGCCAAACGTTTGCTATTGATGTATGTGCTTATGCGGTAATGAGTAATCATACCCATATTGTGTTGTGTGTTGATGTTGAACAAGCCAAAACATGGTCAATGCATGAAGTGGTTACCCGTTGGCATCAATTATTTAAAGGTACACTCATTACCCAGCAATACCTTCGTGGTGATAAACTGATTAAACCTCTGCAACAGATATTGGAAAAAACCGCACAAGTGTATCGAGCGAGATTAACCGATATCAGCTGGTTTATGCGAATTCTAAATGAAAGCATTGCCATACAAGCCAATAAAGAAGATAAATGCACAGGCAGATTCTGGGAAGGACGATTTAAATCTCAAGCCTTATTAGATGAAGCCGCCGTGATTGCCTGTATGGCTTATGTTGACTTAAACCCAATAAGAGCCAATATAGCCACAACCCCTGAAAGCTCAAATCACACCAGTATTCAACAGCGTATAATAGCCGCCAAAAAAGCGAAACAACCCACCTTACTTTGCCCATTTGTCGGTAATCCCCGACACAACGCGCCTAAAGGCTTAACGTTTGAGCTAAAAGACTATATTGAACTGGTAGAGTTAACGGGTCGTTACATTAGAGAAGATAAACGGGGTTACATTGACAGTAACCTACCCTACATATTAACGCGATTAAACATCAGTGCAGAAAACTGGCTAATATTAACCACACAATTTAGAAAAGTATTTCATGGGGCGGTAGGTAATCCTGAAGCCTTAACAGCGTTTTGCCAGCATCAACACCTTAAAAAGCGTGCGGCAGTATCTGTTTGTCAAAAGCTATTCGCTTAGCGTCACTTCATAACAAAAAATCATAATCAATAAAGCTGATTTATTGAGCATTAAAGCTTAAACACGCCTGAAATTTATCAAATTCGTTATTTTTTCATCACTGCCCAGTTATTTATGTTAATTCACATGAAAAAGCCAAATACAGGTGGTTTTACTGATGTTTTACTGATGAAAATTAATTGGCTTGTGATAACCTATGATTATTGTTTTGAGAGGGGTGTCTTCTATTTTTTCTGTTTTTTTTTCTGTTTTTTTTTTGCTGTTTTGATGAGACTAATCCCACCATTATGCGTAGACACAAGTAATGCCCTATTTCAAAATATCAACTCCCAAATAATCCCAAAATCTTTTTGTAAGGTTAAGTAAAGAAGTGTAAAGCTGCGTTTCAGTGATGAACTTCTTACGTTAATATCACTCTACCTCAGTGAATAAACCTTTTAAATCTGTTCAAGTAAAGCCGCGATAAAAATTTAAAAATCAGCTTCCATGTTGAGGGACTTTTACGGCCAAATTTTAAGGTTTGCATTGTATAATTTAATCTTAGGAAACATAAATGAAAATTAATGCTCATAACTGCCAAAGAAAAAAACGGGTACCAGCATTTCTACTAGCCATGGTTATGCCATTATCATTATTTGGCTGTGGTAGTAGTGATGACGATAGCGGCACAGGTTACATTCAACTTTATAATTTATCGTCTAATGCGCCAGGAATATATTTAACGGTAGACAAGTATGACGATGATGATTTTGATGAAAATACTCACTCAGAAATCACATTTACCCAAGTTAGTAGTCGCTTAACTTATGACACTGACACTTACGATATTGAGCTTGCTTGGCAGAATGAGTATAACAACCAAAGTGACTTAGAAATTGTTTATGAAAACCAATTAAAAGTAGCTAGCGATACTGTTGAGTTTGTTGTTATTGCCGAAGATATTAAAGCACCAAACGTGCTTGTTTATGATATCCCCGTCAGAGATGATGATGAAGTTGACGATGATAACGACGATGAAGTATTCAATATCAGAGTGCTTAATATGCATACCTTGTCTGAAGGTGTAGACTTTTACTACTCTGAAGCTGACGAGACTTTCAATGAAGCCGTGTTACTCAACCAAACCACTTATACGACAATGGCTGATAATCAAAAACTTAACCAAGATGATTATATATTTTATCTCACCTCGGCAGGCAGTGACGAGGTATTATACACATCTCAAGACATCTCTTTTCCTTATGCCTCTGAATATATTCTAGTTATTAGAGAAAACCAAGGTGTCGGCACCTCTCCTTTTGTTATAGACAAAATATCAACCTCAGCAACAGTTGAGTACCCTGACACCAATGCTGAAGCTAGCTATCAAGTGTACAATGGCATTGTTGAACATGAGTTACTGCCTGAATATGAACAAACTGTCGATTTTCATATCAATGGCATAGACGATACACCTGAAGTATCCTCTTTAGGTTTTAGAGAGTTTAGTCAATCAATTGTTACCGATTCAGGTGACTATAGTATGAGCTTAGTTACGCCACAAGAACAAAGCATCATTCTTAACAATCATTTATTAGCATTAAACGAGAACACTGACAAAACCATATTTTTCTATCTATTAGAAGAAGCCGTAGATGAAGATGGTGACGGCGATATTGACGAAGATGGTGATGGCCACATTGATGAAACTGAGATAACCATTAACTCACTGTTAGTTGACAATAACCAAAGTGAAAGTATTTATAGCCATCAAATGAAGGTAGTTAACTTAATTGATCAAGATGAAATTATTGATGATTTCAGCAGTGTCAAAGTCTATTTTGTTCGCAGCGATGAAATAATTGAAACGGCAGAGCAAAGTCTAACCGCAGCATTTGCAACGCCAAGTTCTGTTACCTTACTCAATAATACTTATACTATTTATGTTATTGGCCGACTTGATAGCAGTGATATCATTCTTTCTAGCACCGAGTTAACACTAACAGAAGAGAGTAAAGATCAATTTATTATCTTAGAAAAAGATAGTGACTCTGACACAGGTTACAGAGCAACTTTATCACCGCAATCATCTGAACTTTAAAGGTATTATAAATATTGCTCTATCTCGCTTTTAACCGTAAAGCGAGATATGACTCCTGCCCTTTTACCCTTATAGCTAGCTTTTTAATCTCATCCTCCTTCTTTTACAACCTCATTATTTATCCCTATGTAAGCCGCTATATTCATACCTATATTTATACCAATATTCGCGCCATATTTAAGCAAGTGATTATTTTACTGCCCTCATACTTTTATTATTTAACTGACATGCTATTTGCTATTTAACCATAACCACTTACTTCATTTTTTAAAGTAAGTACTTGTGGATTTAAAGTGGCTGTGCGATGATGCGTATAATTCATCCACAATTAACGATAAGAGTTATCATGAAAGCACGTATTCTAGTAACAAGTGCCGCGGGCAAGACGGGTATTCCCACGACGCTTGGGTTATTGAAAAAAGGTTTTAGAGTGCGCGCATTCGTTAGACAACGAGACGCACGCAGTCAACTACTTGAAGAAGCTGGTGCTGAGTTATTCGTAGGCGATATGTTCTTATATCGAGATATGCATAAGGCGCTTAAAGATGTGCAACGCGCTTATGTGTGCCCACCACCAGGCCCTAACACCGCGCACTTTGCCGCTGTTTTTGTCACGGCCGCCCGAGAATCACAGCTAGAGCATGTGGTGACACTCAGTCAGTGGTTATCAGCCCACGACCACCTAGCATCAACAACTCGAGAAGCATGGTTGCTAGATAAAATGATCGAAGCTATCCCTAATATCACCCACACCATTAACGAGGTAGGGTTTTTCGCAGACAATTACTTCGGAGGCCTCGCCGCCGCCGCGCAGCTCGGAATGCTGGCTATGCCACTAGGCCCACCAGAGTTAAAAGGTAATGCGCCGCCGTCTAACGAAGATATCGCAGCCGTTTCAGTGGCATGTCTGGCCGATCCCAAGACCCATGCAGGACAAAGATATAGACCCACAGGTCCCAAGTTATTAAGCAACAATGAAATCGCCGAAATTATCGGCAAAGCTTTAGGTCGAACAGTGACTTACACTGATGCTCCTGAATGGATGTTTTTAAAAGTCATGCAAGCCGATGGCACCAACCCGACGATGATGACCCAGTTTCGCCTTTATTTGCATGAGTATCAACGAGGCACCTTCGCGGTCAATGCGCCTAACGATGTTGTGCGCACAGTAACAGGACGAGAGCCAGAAAGCTTTGAAACCATTGCCAAAAGAATGATACACAACAATCCCGAAGCAGTGCGCTCAACGCGGAACTGGTTTGCTACCGTAAAGGGGATGCTAGGCGTTTTGCTCACCTCAACGCCAAGTGTGCAAGCCATCGAACAATCAGGTGATCATGTGGTGATCACCGATGGTGCGTATGCCAATGCTTCAGAAGATTGGGCTCATCTACATAACTCAACATAACCGACATAAAGTCGAATGAAATAGATTGGCAGATTATAAACTTAATCTGTCCATCGGAAAGTGTTCTTGGGTACGTTGTTGATAATTGACAACGAGTAAGCTCAAGGAAAAATTAATAGTAAAAAAGGAAATAAAAATGTCTGATTCAACCATGTACCTCATCGTTAACTCAATCACGATTCCCGGCAAAATGGAACAAATGCAGAATTATATATCACAGGTCACGCCGCTATTGCTCAAGGGCGGCGGTGAAATGCTCGCCCGTTACGGGGTAGTTGAACAAATGAATGGCGAAGGCGGCCCGAAATCAATTGCGATAATGAAATTCCCTAGCGGCCAAGCAATTAAAGAGGCTCTGTCTAGTGACGAATTTAAAGCTCTGGCCAGCTTACGAGATGAAGCTTTCAGTCGTGTCGATCAGATGATCTGCTCAGTCCTTTAAGTGACGCAGATAATAAACATCAGCATATCGAATACAGCAGGAGATTGGATGTCATGAGTACGATTATCGCCCCATTTATGGCAACTTATCCGAACGGGCTCAAAAGCCTTGTATAGTGCAGGCTGCCTATATAATCAACAATGCATTCGTTCTGGACGCACCAACAGGACTTTGGTAAAATGAGTTATGCCCAGCCGTAGTTATAATTTATTGTGTCCAATCTCTAGAGCCCTTGATCATGTTGGTGATCGATGGGCTTTGTTGATCTTAAGAGACTTGCATGCAGGACCCGTGCGCCACAAAGATCTGGCTGCAGGTCTGACTGGAATTCCATCCAACCTGTTGGCCTCACGCCTCAAGGAACTACTCGCGAATAAGCTAATCCAAAAAACGATTAACGAACATAGCGTGCCACTTTATTCATTAACTGATCTCGGCGAAGCTACCGGTCCTTTACTTTTTGAGTTATCAAAACTTGGCACGCGTTTCCCTGCCGACGAAAATGCCCGATCACCTGGTAATTTAAGGTTGGCAGCAGTTACCCTCAAGGAAGCTTTATCGCGGATTGCAAACGGTTCTAAATTCTATATAGAGCTTCGCATCGAGGGAGAGCCCTTAGAAATACGCATGAGCCAGAACGGTGTACAAGTGCGTTATAGGCCAGCACGAGAACCGCAAGCAGTAATTTCAGTGCCCTACGAACCAATGATTGCCTACGGAGATGGGCGAATGACTAAGGAAGCTTTTACAGAGCAGGTTGTTGTAGAAGGAGATTTTGAAGTCGCTGGTCAATTCTTACAGCATCTTGAACACGCAGTGTTATCGATGGTGTAAAGAGGTACCTTTCGGTGTCATGATCACTCGGCTTGGGTAATAGGCTCTAAAACCACTTTATTTTCAACATACTTTATATTACTTGGCCCATATTCACGTTTAAACGCTAAAACTCCATCTGCAATAGCAATTTCAGCACCCTGTAAAATGGCATGAGTGACAACAACTTCGATTTCATTTAAGTGTAGTTCAAGGTGCTTTTCATGTGCGCAGCCCATATTATTAAGCTTATCTAGTAGTGGTAAATATTTTTTTAACTCTGAGTTTAGCTGTGTTAACAAGTCTGCTCTGTCAATTTCTTTATTTTCAATTTGCGCTATAAGTTTACCAATTTTTTGTGTTTTTTCTAAAGTACATTCCGCCTTAGCTTGAATTTTTTGTCTAACCTCTGCAAGCGCATCAATCAAATGATTGAAGTCGACACTAACGGTAGAGCTTGAAGGTGAGCCTAATGTGCCAACTTGTATGGATTTTCCCGCTTGTACATAACAACCAAAAATCTTTCCATCGGCTTTCCCCTCTTTACCAACCCATAAATTGCCATTCAGGGTAACTTGGCTCTGGGCAATATATTGCACAACATTAATATCCCCTTTCGCTCGTATATTGGCGTATTGTATAAAATTTGCATTTATATTACCGTCTGCCACTAGGGTTACCGTATTACTAAAGCCCTCTAGCTCATCATCTTTTTGATGCCCTATCACACTTTGAGCAATGCAAATATCACCACCAGCACTAATAAAAGCCGACTCAACTAAGCCTGTAACCATAACGTCACCTGAGGCAATAACTTTCATTGCTTCACAAACATTACCTTGTACAACAACTGAACCATCAAACTCGATATTGCCCGTACTAACATCAACACTTTCCATATTAAAAACTTGGGTAACGCTGACACTTTCATCTAGATGCTTTGGCATACCATCAATTTCAGCAATAATAATGTCTTGCTCTTTACCCTTAAATTTACAGCCTTCGCTTTCATCTAATTTTGCAGGTTTACCTTCCTCAGCTTTTAGCTCTTTTCCTTTGACAGTAAAACCGTCTACACCCGCGCCTGCGGGGATTAATTGGGCAAGCTTTGTTCCCTGTTTAACGAAACATAGTTGTCCTAGATCCCGCATATCAACATTGCCATTGTCGAGTTTTTTAGGACGTAACACCCGCTCAACAGGATTAGAAACAAGATAATCTATATAACCATCTTCACCAGTAACCGCTTCTTTACCTTTAGCGATATCAACCGTTATTTTTTCAGCTTTTTTTGACGAGTTAGCGTGCGCTATAAGCGTGTTCATTGCTGCTTGGCTAATGCCTTTTTTTAAATCATTCTCTAATAAAAATTTCGCTAAAATTTTCATGGTAATGTCTTGCCCACCTTGTGCACAAGTAAGCTCTATAGCAGCTGACATATCATCACTGCCAAAAGTTATTGCCATCTCTGCATCAATAGCATTAGCAATAACACAGCTAAAAACAGGTAATGCTTGCTCAGCATCGGTTGGTACAGTCTCGCTAAACAATGCAAAGGATGAGGTGAGTTCGTCTTCATTAAAGGCATAATGTCTATAAAGTGAGTTTTCAAACTCTTTTATTAGACTCGTTAATTTAGGCAGAGGCTTCCCTTTAGCTAAGCTGACCGTCATAGTCACTGTGCGCTCCTCTTCAGCGAGAGACAATTCCACTTTGAACATATAAATTCCTTATCTGAATAATAACCCTAGGCTAAGTTTTAACGATGCTGACCAATGTACTGTTTATAACATAACAAATATAACTTTAGTCCACCAAGCCTCTATTGCCAATAAGTTATTGAAAACCTAAACCAACTGCATAGTTAATAAATTTAATTCATGTCATACTCATTTACAAAAATCATTTGTAAAAACCATTTATAAAAAGTTATAAATAAAAATAAAGGCGATAATTTTGTTTACTTTACAGCAATTACATCAAGCCAGTGAGCTGGTACATCAAGTATTTTCAGCAACACCACAATATAATTGGCCGCAATTGAGCGAAGCCTGTGGCTGTGAAGTGTGGGTGAAGCATGAAAATCATACCCCGACATCAGCCTTTAAAGTACGTGGTGGTATAGTTTTGATTGATGCTTTGATGAAGTCAAAAAATCCGCCCAAAGGCTTAATATCGGCCACTATTGGTAATCATGGACAAAGCCTAGCTTTCGCAGGAAAACGCGCTGGCCTAGCCGTTACTATTGTGGTACCTGAGGGTAATAACGAAGATCAAAATCGAGCAATAATATCTCATGGTGCCAACTTAATTGTTTATGGCCATGACTTTGAAGCTGCCCGTCAACACAGTTTAAAGCTTCAACATGAGCTAGGCTACCGCGCTGTTGCTCCCTTTGAAACTGAGCTTGTGCTTGGCGTTGCCACTTATGCTTTAGAGCTTTTCAATGCAGTCAATGAGCTTGATACTGTTTATGTACCTATTGGTATGGGCTCTGGTATTGCTGGTTTAATTCAAGTCAGAGATTTACTTGGCTTAAAAACTAAAATTGTCGGCGTTGTCGCGACAGGCGCACCAACCTTTGCCTTGTCATTAGCCGCTGGAAAAGTCATCAATACTGACCAAGCATCAACCATTGCTGATGGCGTAAAAACGCGCTCTCCAATGAGTGAACCGTTTGAAATAATAAAAAATGGCTGTGCTCGTATTGTGCAAGTCAGTGATAATGAAATAGCCAAAGCAATGTTGCAATACTATCAAGCGACTCATAATTTAACTGAGGGTGCTGGCGCAATTACGTTAGCGGCGCTAAATAAAGAAAAACCCCAGATGGCAGCTAAAAAAGTAGCGGTTATCTTAACAGGGGGTAACATCGATTATCAGCGCTTCACTCAGTATATTAATGCGATAAAGTAATAGCACATTAATATACTCTCATTTTCAGAATTTACCCGCTGAGAATTTTACTGACTTGAAAACTAGCCAGTAATTTTATCAATAACAGTTTGCTCATTAGCCATTTGCTCTTGAGCTATTGGTAAGACTAAAAAGCGCTCATTATAACTATATAGTTTTGGCCAGCGAGCTTGTTCAATTTGATAATCAGCATGCTTTAAACTTATTAAACAAGAGCCTACGGCAATATCAGCAATAGAAAAGTCATCACCTATAAGCCATTTTTTATCCGTTAAACGTGCTTCAAGTAAGTCCAGCACCTTAGGAATTAATGTTGTTAAAATTTCTTCTACTCGTTCTGGGTCTGTTGCCTTTTGGAAAAAAATCGGCCCTAGCACTCGCTGAAAATAAAGCGCCCCAGTAGCTGGCATTAATTCTGAGTCACTCCACTCTTCAAACCACAATGCTTGGGCATAATTTGAGGCATTTTCAGGGTAAAGGTTATATTTGCTAGAAATACGCTCAAGATAAGCAATAATCACTGATGAGTCTGCAAAAGCAACGCCATCATCTGTTTTATAGCCAGGTACTTTACCCATAGGGCTAGCTTGACGAAATTCTTCATCATTACTGCTTGGCAGCGTTATTTTCATTTCATAAGGGATGTTTTTATAAGCATGGGCAAGCATAGCTTTTCTGACATACGGTGACGGTGAAACGCCATATAATATTGACATTTTCTACTCCTTTTTTAAGAAACAATATAAATTATTTATCTAAAACAGAATAAACCAACCAGTCGGTACCGTCAATTTTTATTCAAACACCCCTTTTTCTATAGCTTTTATAACATCACAAAGCTGGCAATAAAATAACCTATTAAGGCTAAAGCACCACCAAAAATAGCGTATGGGAGCTGAGTTTTAACATGTTCAAGTAAGTCACAGCCAGAGGCTATAGCTGAAACACAGGTAGTATCAGAAATGGGCGAACAATGATCGCCAAAAACACCGCCTCCTAAAATAGCCGCAATAACCAATGACGGCGGCAACCCTAAAGATTGAATCAATGGCACACCAATAGGAATTAATATGGCAAAGGTTCCCCACGAAGTCCCGGTGCTAAATGAAATAATGCCGCCAGCGATAAACAGCATAGGCACAACAAAAACGAGTGGTAAATTATCACCAACAAAGCCGGCAATAAACAGCCCTGTGCCTAACTCTTTTAAGCTCGCCCCTAATGTTAATGAAAACAAAACAATGGTCACTAAAGGCAGTAATTCAGATAAACCTTCAAAGCCAACATCAACCAATTCTTTATGTGAAAAACGTTTAGAAAACAGTAATAAAAAATAAGTAATCGCTAAGGCAAAACACGTTGCGTAAAGCACTGACTTTCCGCCACTTCCTTGGCTAATATCGCCCTCGCCTGTCCAATACATAAAGAAAAACATAGCAAAAACCATGCTTAACAAGGGGACAACCATAAAACGTGCTTTAGTTGGCTCAATCAATGCTTCTTGTAAACTGTCTTCATCTTTTACTGCTAATTTATGTAACTCAAGTTCCGATTGCTTCATTGGCCCGTAAACTTTATCGGTTGCCACCGTATAGGCCACCATTAATAAGGCAATAATGGCATAGAAGTTAAAGGGAATAGTGCCCCATAGAATAGACATTGATGACTGCTCTAGTTCATAGTTATTAAGTAATCCCAACACATAAGCGCCCCAACCATTTAGCAACACCAAAATACATACTGGTGCAGAGGTACTATCAATAATAAAAGCAAGGCGGGCTCGGCTCATTTTAAATTTATCAAACAAGTCTCGAGACAAAATGCCCGCAGTAAGCACACTTAAATTAGATTCGATGAAAATAACCATGCCCGTGAACATAGTGACAGTACCCACTTGACGCTTACTTTTAGCAATACCTTTGCTAACCAATTTATTCACCATGGCTGTTACCCCACCTGAATTTCTAACATAGGCAAGTAAAGCACCAATAAGTAAGCTAAAAACTAATAATCGACCATTACCTGGCGAACTAACAACAGAAACAACTCGTTCGATAGCCCCCAGAAAAGCATAAAAAACCGGATTGGAGTGTTCATTTATCGCTAATAATAGCTCTGCGCTAAATACAGCAGACAGCAAGGCTAATATCACCTCTTTTCGCCATAATACTACGACTATTGCTACAATCGGGGGAATTACCGACAACCAATCCATATATTGAACCTTTATAATTATAATAATAAAACTTAGCTATGTAATTTACTCAAGAACTTATTGATAACGTCATCTACACAGACAGAAAATAAAATCAAAACAGTGTGGCAAATACAAATAGAACATTCAAGCAAATAAGCACTAAAGAAGTCGAGTAAATGAAGAGACAATAATGTTCAATAATTCTTGGTGTTACGCAAAGCCGCAAGCAAGTTTTAGTCTTAGCAAATGATGCCCTAACCGTGATAGCAAAGTGATTTACAGTAATTCTGGCTAGTGTTCACACCCATTTATTCACACCAAGGCTAAATAGGTCATTTTCAATGACTATTCGATACTCATATATAGTTAACTTAAGTTAACTATATATAATTCTAATAGAGCGCTATTAAAATTATTCATTGGTTTTATAAAACCAACCGTTTTAGCATCAATAACGCGCTCAGAAATGGTTCTTATTTGTACCTAGTCTATTAAGTACACAGTTTCTTGACCGTTATACTTACTATGACCTCTTCGCAGAGATTTAGTAAACCTCATATATGGCTCCCCCTTATATGACGTTATTTTAAATATATTACTTTGAAAATATTACTTTGAATATTTACTTTGAATAAATAAAGGAGCCTTTATGTCTGTAATCGCTATGTTAGAAAACCGCTATTCAACACGTGCTTATTTGGATACCCCAGTACCACAAGAGCTTTTAGAAACTATTTTTGCGCAAGCACAGCTCGCCCCTTCAAATTGCAATGTACAACCTTGGCAAACATGCGTGGTTTCTGGCCAGAAAAAAGATGCTCTAAAAGATGATTTAATTACGGCAGTCATGAGTGGCACACCAGCAAACCCTGATTTTAACTGGTTACCTAAATATGAAGGTATTCATAGAGACCGCCAATTTGGCTCGGCAAATGCACTTTATAGTTCAATTGGTGTTACCCGTGAAGACAAACGCGGCCGTCAATTGGCCATGATACGTAACTGGAGTTTTTTTGATGCCCCTCACGTTGCGTTTTTCACTATGGATAAATATTTAGACATTATGGGCGCGGTTGACTTGGGCATATACGCGCAATCACTTTCTTTGATACTCACTGAACATGGTCTATCAAGTTGCATGCAAGGCGCGTTAGGCCAGTTTCCTGATCCCGTCAAGAAAGCATTGAATTTGCCAGAGCAACGAGGCATTTTATTTGGTATGTCATTTGGTTATGCTGATGAAAGTGCCCCAGTGAATAGTACTCGTACCGATCGTGAAGAAATTGCCAATGCTGTTTCTTTTTTTAACTAGCTCGCCATAAGCACCAGCAGACGATGGGCCAGTGAAAAGCACCACTGAGATGAAAATACCCAATATTCGCATTCATGTACCGACGCTTATATTGTGGGGCGAAGATGATCAGGCCTTTGTAAACGAAAACCTCAACGGCCTTGAAAATTACGTCCCAAATTGCACTATTGAACGCTTGGCAACTGCCAGTCACTGGCTTATGCACGAAAAGCCGTTTGAAATTAACAGTGCCATTACTCGTTTCATTAACACCTAAGGCTATCGAATGTCTGTAGATTATGAACCCGTTAGTACCGCACAAGTATCAAGGGTATCAATTGAGCCGTTAAATCATTAATTACACGAGGGGTTAATATGGAAGGTACTGAATTAGTTACATTTGTGAATACACAAGTTGTTCCTATCTGCATTTTTTTAATTATGATGGGTATGGGTTTATCGCTGGTACCCGATGATTTTAAACGCGTCGTTAAATATCCTAAAGCCGTTTCAATCGGCCTGATCAATCAATTACTGTTTTTACCCATTGTTGGCTTTACGTTAGCAAATATTATGCCTTTAGAGCCAGAATATGCCGTTGGCGTTATGCTGTTAGTGCTTTGTCCTGGGGGAACCACATCAAATATGTTCACTCATATAGCTAAAGGTGATGTCGCACTTTCGGTGACGATGACGGCTGTTGCCAGCCTTATTACCGTTTTTAGCATACCTGTTGTGCTAAATTTATCTTTGCAGCATTTCATGGGCGCAGGACATGAGTTTCAGTTACCTATGATGGCAACGATGGTGAGTTTAATGAAGTTGACGATTGTACCCATTACTATAGGTATGCTCATTAATAAGTTAGCACCTAAATTTGCAAATAAGTCGCAAGCTTATGTGTCTCGATTCGGCATATTTTTTCTCAGCTTGTTGATAATATTTTTAATTTATATTCAACAAGAAATGGTTCTGCAGGCATTTATCGCCGCCGGTCCTATCTCCTTCATACTAAATATTTCAACCATGGCACTGGGTTATTATTCAAGTAAATGGTTTAAATTGAATCCGGCTCAAACGTCTTCAATCACCATCGAAGTGGGTTTGCAAAACAGCACCTTATCAATGTTTATGGCATTAACTCTGCTGGCAAATTATAAAATGTCTTTCACCCCTGCTATTTATACGCTAATCATGCTTTTTACTGCGGGTATTTTAGTGCGGTTTTTACGTTCAAAATATCATTTGGGCGAAGACACAACAGAGACAGAAGAAATAGATACGGTAAGAATTAACGTGGCAGGGCAAGAGATAAATAGTACCAACAAGTTATAGCCTTTATTAAAAAGCCTTTAGCAAGAGCAAGCAACTCATTAAATGTCTATGTAAAAATTTATAGTGAAAATTTAGAGTGAAACACTATGACGCAACAAATAGGATACATAAAAATATGACTAACAAAAGCATGACTCACCAAAGTATTACGCACAAAAGTATGACAGTAAAAATCGACAGTAACGTTGCACATATCACGTTAAACCGCCCTGACGCTTTTAACACCATGAATACTGATTTTTGGCAAGAATTTCCAACAATAATTGATAAAGTTAGCAATGATTCTTCTGTACGAGCTATTGTTATTTCGTCAACAGGTAAGCACTTTTGCGCCGGTATGGACTTGGCCGTATTTACCCAAGGTAACCAAAGCGACAACCTAGAGCTTGGGCGAAAACATGAGCAACTTCGCCGTACCGTATTAAAGCTGCAAGCGTGTTTTAACGCCCTTGAAAAAGCTCGCATGCCGGTGTTAATGGCTATTCAAGGTGGTTGTATTGGTGGCGCGGTTGACATGATAAGTGCTGCCGACTGTCGTTATTGTACTGAAGACGCCTTCTTTAGCATTGAAGAAACCAAACTTGGCATGACTGCTGATTTAGGCACGCTACAACGTTTACCTAAGTTAATTTCCATCGGCCTAGTGAAAGAGTTAGCCTACACAGGTCGAAGAATGCCAGCGAAGGAAGCTAAATCAGCGGGACTCGTTAATAACGTTTACGAAAATCAAGAAGTCATGATAGCAGCGGTACTGAAAATTGCCATGGATATAGCCGCCCGCTCGCCTTTAGCTGTTTTAGGCTGTAAAGAAATGATCAACTATGCTCAAGATCACTCGGTGAGTGATAGCCTAAATTACATGGCCGTATGGCAAAGTGGTATGTTTCAACCACAAACCGATATGATGGAAACATTTACCGCTAAAACTGAAAAACGACAGCCTAAATTTGATGATTTGGCCACAGTTAATGACTCAAGTGTTTTGTAAAAAAAACTCCCTTTACCCCATTTAAACAGATAATCCTTAGGTACATTAACAATGATAAAAAAAATCACTCTCTTACTGTCCTTATTACTTGGATGTCTATATTTGAGTAGCGCATGGTATTTTTCTTCACAAATATTAACGTTACCGATCACCGAATGTACCGTAGAACGTTTCGTCTTTTGCGGAGAGCCTAGTGAGCAAGGTATCGCTTTTGAAGAGGTAAGTTTTAAAAGTAGTGATGGTTTAACAATACCTGCTTGGTACATGCCCGCAATTGCTAGCAGTACCAAGGAATCTGTTGTGCTCGTACATGGCCGTTCATCAAACCGTACCGAAGGTATGCGTTACGCAAAAGCCATTGTTAATGCTGGTTATAATGTACTGGCGATTGATATGCGTCATCCCCGTCAGCACCCTGATATTATTTCTACCATGAGTTATCACGAGAAGAAGGACGTGATTGCCGCCTTAGACTTTTTAGAAAATGAAAAAGGGGCTGAGTCAATTGGCGTCATGGGCTTTTCAATGGGCGCAGCGACTAGCATGATTGTTATGGCAAAAGATGCGCGTATCAAAGCGGGGATATTTAGTGGCGCTTATGCCAACTCAATGGA
>MAAC01010240.1_pt1 | contig 15072 bp, 9 predicted proteins | sample 1115981 | NCBI WGS metagenome assembly MAAC01 (sample SAMN04961126, study PRJNA320927) | seawater metagenome | isolation source: sample BD02T64 sea water enriched with oil for 64 days | place: USA:Gulf of Mexico | collected 2013-07-27 | reverse complement strand
ACTCAATCTATCTTTAAGCATAATCAATGGCTAAAGCGTGATTCTGTAAATAGCCACTGTTTATCCAATAGATCCCTGCATCAGCCGCCATTTTATAACTACAATATACGATTTTTACAAAACCAACATATCCGATTTTAATCCCATATATTTATCTGACGACTCCCGACTTACGACTTACGACTTACGACTTTCTTAGTCTTTAGCTTCCGACTTCCCACTTTGTATATCCATAGCGCAAAAAAAAGAGCGCACAAGGCGCTCTTTAACTCCACATTACCCGTCCGCTAAAGTACCAACTTACGTATATCGCTAAGTACTGCATTCAGATACGTCATAAACCTTCCGCCGTCGCCGCCATTAATAGCGCGGTGATCGTAGGATAGGCATAAGGGTAGCATCTTGCGAGGCTCAAACTCCTTGCCGTTCCAGCGAGGTTTAATGTCCGCTTTTGAGATACCTAGAATAGCCACTTCTGGGGTGTTCACTATCGGGGTAAAACCTGTGCCGCCGATGCCGCCTAAGCTGGAGATAGTAAAGCAGGCACCCTGCATCTCGTTTGGCTTAAGTTTGCGATCTTTGGCTTTGCCCGCCAGTTCAACGGCTTCGTTGGCCAGCTCGTAGATGCTCTTTTTATCGGCATCTTTGATTACAGGGACCATCAAGCCGTGTGGGGTATCTACGGCAATGCCTATGTTGATGTATTTCTTTAGCACTAAGTGCTGACCGTCGGCGTGTAGCGATGCATTAAAGCGCGGGTGTTCGGCCAGGGCTTTAGCCACTGCTTTAATGATGAATGGCATTGGCGTTAATCTAACACCAGATTTAGCCGCTTCGTCTTTCATATCCTTGCGGAATGCTTCCAAATCGGTGATGTCTGCTTCATCAAACTGGGTGACATGCGGGACGTTTAACCAGGCGCGAGCCATGTTATCGCGGGTAACTCTGGCTATTTTGCTGAGCTTTTCTAGTTCAATTTCACCAAACTTGCTGAAATCGATTTCCGGTACCTGCGGAATACCTGATCCAGAAGTTACAGTTGCTGAACCAGTGGCAGCAGTTGCGGTTTTCTTAAGTGCCGCTTTAACCCATGCCTGCATATCTTCTTTTAATATACGGCCTCTGTTGCCAGTGCCTTTAACTAAGCTCAGATCAACACCGAATTCACGGGCCAAAATACGCACGGCCGGGCCTGCATACAAGGTCGACTGGTTTTTCTTGGCCAGATCAGCGGATACAGGTGCGCTGGCTGTTATTGCCGGAGTAGGTGCAGGTGTCGCTACTGGAGCTGGAGCAGTACTTGCTGCAGGAGCAGGTGCTGGCGCGGCTACAGGCGCTACTGGTGCAGAACCTACTACTTCAAGGGTCAGTATTACATCGCCCTCGTTGCAGGTAACACCTTCTTGCATGGCAACTGCTGTGACTACACCGGCTTTAGGTGAAGGTACTTCCATCGCCGCTTTGTCGGTTTCAACTGAGATTAAGCTATCGCCTTGTGCGACTGTATCGCCTACAGCAACCATCACTTCAATCACGTCAACGTCAGTGGCACCGCTTAAATCCGGGACTTTAATATCTTCTTTGCCACCGCTAACCGCTGGCGCAGCGGCAGGCGCTGCCGGTGTAGCAGCTGCTACGACAGGGGCTGCAACTGCTGCAGCTGCGATTGGTGCCGCCGCTTCGCCGGCAACTTGCAAGCTTAGGATTACATCGCCTTCGTTGCAGACGCTGCCCTCTTGCATAGCAATGGCCGTTACTACACCGGCTTTTGGTGCAGGTACTTCCATCGCCGCTTTGTCTGTTTCAACCGAGATCAGGCTATCGCCTTCAGAGACTGTATCGCCAACGGCGACCATCACTTCGATCACATCAACATCGGCTGCGCCGCTTAAATCGGGTACTTTAATGTCTTCAACTGCACCGCTAGATGCTGCGGGCGCTGCCACAGGAGCTGCTGTTACTGGGGTCGCTGCGATAGGTGCAGGCTCGGCTGTTACTTCTACAGGGGCCGCAGCTGCTGTGCTCAGCGTTAAGATGGCGTCGCCCTCGTTACACACAGCGCCTTCTTGCATGATGACTTCAACGACGGTACCGCCTTGTGGTGCCGGTACTTCCATCGCCGCTTTGTCGGTTTCCACGGAGATGATGCTATCACCTTCAGCGATTACATCGCCCGCTTTTACCAATACTTCAATAACGTCGACATCAGCTGCGCCGCTTAAATCTGGAACTGAAATTGTGATTGTAGTCACTACTTTTTTCCTCATTTCTTTCACTAATCAGCAGGGCTCGTTGTACAAACCCTGCCGGTAATTACTTGTGGCTATTACACAGTCCAGGGAGCAACTTTTTCTGGATCGATATTAAACTTGCGCATAGCTTTAACAACGTCGGCGCCTTTAAACTTGCCTTCTTCCTGCAGCGCGCGCAGTGCCGAGATAACGACGTAATAACGGTTAACTTCAAAGAACTCACGCAATTTCTCACGGGTGTCTGAGCGACCAAAACCATCGGTACCTAACACTTTGTAACGCTGTGGAATGTATTCGCGCAGCTGATCCGGGTACATACGCATGTAATCGGTTGCGGCGATAACCGGCTCTTCGCCTGCTAAACATTCAGTCACGTATGCCGTGCGTTGGGTCTCTTCTGGGTGTAAAAAGTTCCAGCGCTCAACCGCTTGTGCTTCGCGGCGCAGTTCGTTGATAGAAGTGGTGCTCCAGACGTCGGATTCAACATTGTACTCGGTACGTAAGATCTCTGCTGCAGCGCGCACTTCGTTTAAGATAGTACCGCAACCAATCAGCTTCACTTTCATATCGCTGGACTTACCTTCATCCAGTAGATACATGCCTTTAATGATGCCCTCTTCAACGCCCACTGGCATATCCGGATGGCTATAGTTCTCGTTCATGGTGGTGATGTAATAGAAACGGTTTTCACCTTCCTTATACATACGACGGGTACCGTCCTGAATAATCACTGCCAGCTCGTAGCCGTAAGTCGGATCGTAGGAGATACAGTTGGGAACCATCTGCGCCATCAAGTGCGAGTGCCCATCCTGGTGCTGTAAACCTTCACCGTTAAGGGTCGTTCTACCGGCTGTGGCACCGATTAAGAAACCACGCGCCTGCATATCGCCGGCTGCCCAGATAAGGTCCATTACCCGCTGGAAACCAAACATCGAGTAGAAAATGTAAAACGGCAGCATCGGGCAATCGTTGTTGACATAAGAAGTGGCACACGCCATCCAGGCGGACATAGCGCCCGCTTCGTTGATGCCCTCTTCTAAAATCTGGCCTTTCTTTGACTCTTTATAATACATGATCTGGTCGGAGTCATGTGGAGTGTAGCGCTGACCGGCAGATGAGTAGATACCCAGCTGGCGGAACATGCCTTCCATCCCAAAAGTACGGGCTTCATCCGGGATAATAGGCACTATGTGCTTGCCCAATTTTTTGTCTTTCAGCAAGGTATTTAATACCCGGTTGAAACCCATCTGACTAGACATATTTCGCTTGCCGCTGCCCTTGAGATTAGAAGCAAAATCTTCCAGGGGCGGGGTCTCTAATTTAGTAAACTCAGTGGCGCGGATCGGGTATGATCCGCCCAGTGACTTACGCCTGTCCATCATGTAGCGCATCTCTGGTGATTCCGGAGATGGGCGATAGTAAGGCATGTCTTTTAGCTGATCGTCAGCCAATGGAATGTTAAAGCGATCGCGGAAATCTTTAAGATCATCCATCGCCACTTTCTTCATTGAGTGGGTATCGTTTTTAGCCAGACCAGATTTACCGGTACCGTAACCTTTAACCGTCTGCGCCAGGATAACTGTAGGTTGTCCCTTGTGCGTTCTGGCACTCTCGTAAGCTGCATAGACTTTGTAAGGATCGTGGCCACCACGGTTAAGTCTCATGATCTCGTCATCGCTCATGTCCTTAACCATTTCTAACAGCTCAGGATACTTACCAAAGAAATGCTCACGGGTATAGGCGCCGCCGTTGGCTTTGTAGTTTTGCAACTCGCCGTCACAAACCTCATCCATACGCTTTTGCAGTAAACCGTGTTTATCTTTAGCGAACAGTGGATCCCAGTGACGGCCCCACAGACACTTGATAACATTCCAGCCAGCACCGCGGAACGCGCCTTCCAGCTCTTGAACAATCTTGCCGTTACCGCGTACCGGGCCGTCTAAACGCTGCAAGTTACAGTTGATAACAAAAACTAAGTTTTCTAATTTTTCAGTACCTGCCAGCGAGATAGCCCCTAGAGATTCTGGTTCATCACACTCGCCATCACCTAAGAATGCCCATACCTTTCTGTCGCCGCGATCAATCATTTCACGGGCCGACAAATAGCGCATGATGTGCGCCTGGTAAATCGCCTGGATAGGGCCCAAGCCCATAGATACTGTTGGGAACTGCCAGAAATCAGGCATCAACCAAGGGTGTGGGTAAGATGGCAGCCCCTTACCGTCTACTTCACGGCGAAAGTTATCCAGCTGATCTTCGGTTAAACGCCCTTCCAGATAGGCACGTGCGTAAATACCCGGAGAGATGTGCCCCTGAAAGAACACCATGTCGGCATTCTGGCCATTGGCGTTTTCGTTACCGCGGAAGAAGTAGTTAAAGCCTACATCATATAAGGTTGCCGATGAGGAAAAACTAGAGATATGTCCACCCAGTCCGTCATCGTTGTCGTTAGCGCGCATTACCATCGCCATCGCATTCCAGCGCACAAACGATCTGATACGACGTTCTACAAATAAATCACCGGGCATACGTGCTTCATTAACCGGCGCTATAGTGTTGCGATAAGGTGTAGTTAAAGCAAAACTAGTACCTACCCCTATTTCCTGAGCTCTTCGGCCCAACTGACTAAGAATATATTCGGCGCGCTTGTCGCCACTGTTACTGGCAACAGCTTCGAGGGCTTCTAACCACTCACCTGTTTCTATTGGATCGACATCGTTAATTAAATCGTTTTGCATATCGCTATCTACACTCATCGAGCAATCATCCCATTTTTAACATAAAAAAAGCCCTTCGAAGGAAATTCAGATTTCATGCCTTGCCACTTATTTTCACGACTTCACCGGGAAGCAATTAAAGTAGCTGCAAATTCTGAACTAAGCTCGACTGGCTTTATTAAAACTATGCAATTAAAGTTGTAGTAATACTACATTTTTATGCTACAAAAGTCTATAAAAGCGACCATTTTGCAGCTAACAGAGAGAATATGTAGTATTAATACATACTATTTAAGCCATTATTATCAACAACTTAATCAATATATTTAGTGAACTTATCAGTTACCTAGAGCTTTTTATAAAGCTTTCGATCTGTTTGTTTTTCAACCAATTTCAGGGCTAAGCATAACATCCCTAAGGTTAAAAAGACGAATTTTACGCTTTGGAGCAGACACGACTCTCTCGCGCAACGCTTCTTAGTATAGAGGATAGTCAAAATTTTCCGACACGCGAGTAAAATTAGTTGGAAGTCGGAAGTAGTAAGTTGGAAGTAAAAAACAAGGCCCTCAGGCAAGCCGAACCTTAGAGTTAAGCCAAAACTTGGCTGGAGCTCAACTTCCTACTTCCTACTTCCTACTTCCTACTTCCTACTTCCTACTGTTTTCAGTCCGGCCAGTCTCCTGCGTTTGTTTTTTGTTGGTTTTGTCTGTTTGCTCGTTTGCTTTTTACTTCCGACTTCCAACTTCCCACTTCCCACTTGTTCGCGGATAAGCTTCAGCTTATGCTTTCGCGGAACTTTCTTTATAGCTGCTTCGCGCTTGCAGGCGCTGGATCGGTCGGGGTGGGGTTCAGACCAGACTATTTTCACCGGTCTGCGGGTTTTGGTGTAGCGGGCGCCGGCTTTGCCCTGGCCGTTGTGTTCTAGTTCGCGGCGCTGGCAGTCGGTGGTGACACCGGCGTATAGAGAGTTGTCGGCGCAGCGGGCCAGGTAGACAAACCATTGCGACTTGGACTTAGATTTAGCCGCGGGTTTGTCTGCTGGCGGGGATTTTTTGCTGCTGGCTGTTTCGCTAGTGCTCAAATCGAGGAGATTTCTGGCAGGTCTGTTTCACCAAACCACTTCAGCTGATCTTGCAACAATACCACTTTGCCGACAATGATTAATGCCGGTGCGGCAAGTGGTTTCTCAGCATGCAATGTAACTAAGGTTTCCAGCGTGCCCACCAGCACTTGCTGATCGATTGCCGTACCGCGCGAGACTATCGCCGCGGGGGTATCTGCAGCTTGTCCGGCGGCGATTAGCTTAGTGCAGATATTTTCCAGATTGTGCAGCCCCATGTAAAAAACGACGGTGTGCTCGCCTCTGGCCAGCAGGCTGTAATCCAACTCGCTGCTGCGGTTTTTTTGCTGGCCTGTAACAAAAGTAACACTCTGTGAATAATCTCTGTGGGTAAGAGGAATCCCGGCATAAGTCGAGCAGGCACTGGCGGCTGTGATACCCGGAACTACCTGAAAGGGAATCCCCTGCGCCTTTAAGCTCTGTAACTCTTCACCACCGCGGCCGAAGATAAAGGGATCACCGCCTTTTAAGCGCACTACCCGGCGACCTTTTTTCGCCTGATCGATTAACATCTGGTTGATATTCTGCTGTGGCACAGAATGATTGTCGCGGTTTTTACCGACAAAAATCAACTCGGCATCACGGCGGCACAACTCCATCACTTCTTTGGAAACTAAGGCATCGTACATGACTACGTCTGCCTGCTGCATCAAACGCAAAGCTTTAAAGGTCAGCAATTCAGGGTCACCCGGGCCCGCTCCCACTAAGTACACTTCACCTGCAGGTAGTTGCGTATCGGCATTTTCCAGTTTGCTGCGCATCATGCTATAGGCCTGGCTCTCGCGCCCGGCTAACATAGTTTCAGCGACTTGCCCCTGCAAGATACTCTCCCAGAAACTGCGCCGCTGATTAATAGTTTTAAACTTCTTTTTTACCTGCGATCGAAATTGTCCGGCCAACAGCGCCAACTTACTGTAACCATTGGGGATCAGCGTCTCTAACTTGGCCCTTAAAACCCGTACCAACACAGGCGCCTGGCCACCGGAAGAGATAGCAATCACTATCGGCGATCTATCGACTATCGCCGGAAAAACAAACGTGCAAAGCTTAGGGTTGTCGACCACATTGACCGGGATATTACGCGCCAACGCGTCCGCATAAACCTGGCGGTTAAGTGGTTCATCATCGGTCGCTGCTGTGACTAACAACATGCCATCGAGCAGCGAATCCGAGTATTCACCAATAATAGCGGTGCCATTATTGTCATCTAACAACTGTTGCAACTGAGGATCAATTTCGTGACTGATAACAGTCACAATCGCTTTAGTACGTACTAATAGCCGAGCTTTACGAAGTGCGACCTGACCACCGCCGACTAACAATGCGTTACGGTTTTCAAGCTTAAAGAAGAGCGGTAAATAATCCATAGAGTTTCCACATACTGCAGTTAAAAAGCTCAGCCATTATGGCATTCAAAAAAAAAAAAACGACCGGTTTTTTTTGAAAGTTGGAAGTTATTAGTCGGAAGTAGGAAGTAGGAAGTAACGAACAACAGGACAAATACTAGTCGTAAGTAGCGGGTGGCTAGTAGCAAGGTACAAAAAAAGAACAGTTATTAGTCGGAAGTAGGAAGCAAAAGAAAACCCAAACTTGGTGTGTCCTTAACTTCCGTCTTCCGACTTCCGACTTCCGACTGTTTTTCTACTTCCGTCTTCCGACTTCCAACTGTTCCCAACTTACGACTCACTACTGTGTTTTATATCGTCGTATGCAATCCGCACTCGCGGTTATCTAGTGCTTTAGTGGGGTCAAAGTAGGCGAATTCATTGGTCAGTCCGTGCTCCAGCAAATATTGATCCAGCTGATCTTCGCTGCTGTGGTACAGCGGTGCGACTTTGATGATGCCGTCTTTACTGGCGGAGATTACTTCCAGGGTGTTGCGAAACTCGGTCTGCTCTTTGCGAATAGCGTTTAACCAATAGTCTGGCTTGATCTCGGTAAGGGCGCGTTTGAACGGCTCCAGCTTCACTTGCTCGGTAAACTCATCGTGTAATGGCTCGCCCACTTCCGGGATACCGCCCATTTGCACGTTGCGAAATGCCGTGGTTTGCGCCGGGGTGTATACTATCATGTTCAAATCGAGCTGCTCGATTAGTGCTTGTGCGTAGCGGTAAGTTGCCGATGTATTGTAGCCCGAGTCAATCCACAGGATCTGCAAGTCCGGCTTGATTTTGACCGCCATGTGCAAAATAGCCACTTCGTAGGGCCGAAAATTAGTCGTTAATATTGGGTTCTGTGCACTCTTTAAAGCCCATTCAATAATTTGTTCTGGGCTCTGGCCTTGTAGCTGGCTGTTTAAGGTATCGGTATTAATTTGCATAATTGTTCCAATTAACGCGGGTGGGTCGACTGATAGTTAACACTTATTTCGCTAAAAGCTTTAAGTGTTTGCGGGCCGAAGTTCTGATCGGGCAGTTGATAGGCATTAAAACCTGATCGGTGCATATTATCCAGGCGATCATAGCTGACATCACCCACTGCCCGGACTTCACCTGTAAAACCACGACGGGTGATATTGCGGGCAATACTGAAGCCACGGCCATCTCGCAGTACCGGGAAATCTATAGCGATTAGCGCAACACTCTTTAACAGTGAGGCTATCTGACTCAGATCGTCGTCCCCGGTTACCAGTAAGCCAATTTTTTGGCCACTGGCTTGCAACTCATCACTGTGCTCTAAATAGATGGCAATCGGATAGATAGCCGCCTTAGTCAATTTCAGTCTGAGCAGTTCAGTGCGCGGATCTTGCTGATATGCTTCAATATTCAACGAAACCCATGGATCGACGCTTTCACTACCATTAATGAGAAGTGGCATATACATACTCCTTAAAAGGCGCTAGCCCGATTCTTTTGATCACGTCACGAAAAGTCTCGTCTTCAGAACGGTGCTGCACAAACACGTGCAAGATTTTTTCAACTGTATTGGCAACTTCAGTGGCGGCAACCGCTTTACCGATGGTTTTACCCAGTGAGGCATCTGCTTTAGAGCTTCCGCCTAAGGTAAACTGATAGTAGTTTTCGCCTTTACGATCTACCCCTAAAATGCCGATATCTGCTACGTGATGGTGGCCACAGGCATTGATACAACCGGACATATTCAGCTGAATTTCCCCCAGGTCATAGAGGTAGTCTAAATCGTCAAACTTGCGGTTAATCTGATCGGCAATCGGCAGTGTCTCAGCGTTGGCCAAGGCACAGAACTCGTAACCAGGGCAGCAGATCATATCGGTGAGTGTGCCAATGTTCGCTCTGGCTAAGTTAGCAGCACTCAACGCTTGCCACAATGGATACAACTGCTGTATTTCGACATCAGTCAGTACCAGATTCTGATCGTGGGTAGAGCGAATTTCACCAAAGCTATACTGATCGGCAAGATCCGCCAATAAGTCCATTTGCAAGTCAGTGACATCACCTGGCGGCAGTAAATGCGGCTTCAGCGAGATCACGGCTATGCGATACCCCGCCACTTTATGTGCCACAGTATTGCGCTCGTACCAAGCTTTAAAGTCGGCGCTGCGATCGAAGTACTGCTGCAGGTCTGTATTCTGGGCAGCTGTAGCACTGTAATCGGGATCGGCGAAGTAGCCCTTAAATTTCTCAATATCGGCGATGCTTAAGTGTAATTCGGAGTCTTTGGTAAAGTTCAACCACTCCTCTTCCACCAGCTCGGCGAATTTTTCAATGCCCAGCGCTTTGACTAAAATTTTGATACGCGCTTTGTATTTGTTATCTCGACGACCATTTAAGTTATAAACCCTTAAAATAGCATCCAGATAAGAGCGCAAATGTTCAACCGGCAAAAACTCTTTAATCACTTTACCGATAATAGGGGTACGGCCCAGGCCACCACCTACTAACACTTCAAATCCCAGCTCGCCGGCAGAGTTAGTCACTAAGTGCAAACCTATGTCGTGCACTTGTGAAGCTGCTCTGTCCTCTGGACCGCCAGTAACGGCGATCTTAAATTTGCGTGGCAAGTAGGCAAACTCAGGATGTAATGTTGACCACTGGCGGATAATTTCGCAATAGGGACGCGGATCTTCTACCTCGCCCTCATAGACACCGGCGTAGGGGTCAGTAGTGGTATTGCGGATACAGTTGCCCGAGGTTTGGATAGCGTGCATTTGCACTTGTGCCAATTCTCCTAGAATATCCGGTACTTCTTCCAGCTTTGGCCAGTTGTACTGAATATTAGTTCGGGTAGTGAAGTGAGCGTAGTTGCGATCATATTTACGCGAGATATCCGACAGCTTGCGCAACTGATTAGACGACATCAACCCATAGGGAATAGCCACTCTTAGCATAGGAGCCTGACGCTGAACGTACAAGCCGTTCATCAGGCGCAGGGCCAAAAACTCATCTTCAGGGAGAGTCCCGGCTAAAAACCTATTGGTTTGATCGCGGTATTGCTCTACCCGCTGTTCAACTATTTGCTGATCATCATTGTTATATAAATACATGCCTATTGCCTATTTTGCTCTAGCTACTTTTCTGCTCGGTTCTAAATGAGTCTGCGCGCTCGTCTATGCAAGCTTCAGACTGAAAAAATAAAATGTCCGCCAATGACCATCAATACTGATCCCATCACCGGTTGCATGACGTTTGCTGAAAGCTTTACGCCATAATAGCTGCCGATAAATACACCCGGCAGCGATCCTATAATTAAATACAGCAGCAAACTTAAATCTACGCTGCCCATGCTGTAATGACCGACCCCTGCAACTGTTGTCAATATCACTGCGTGTAAAAGATCAGTACCTACCACTTCTGGCATTTTCATCCGCGGATAACAGCAAATTAACAGTGCGGTACCTAAGGCCCCCGCTCCCACCGAGGACAAACTCACTAATACTCCAAGTCCAAGCCCGGTCGCTACAGTAATAGAAGGCCTAAACTTACCCAGCCAAACAAACCGGCCTTGATCTGCCAGTTGTGTGGTCAAACGTTGAATCCTGGAGCGCATAAACACGGCGATTGAGGTCAGTATCAAAGAGACACCCAACACTGTGTTAATCAGCCCTTCTATATCACTCATATCACCGAGCTTAGATAAATAGTTAAGGGTTAACCAACTGCCCGGCAAACTACCGCTGAGCATTAATAAAACCACTTTCCAGTTTATCATTTTCTGCTTGTAATAATTGACCACACCGCCACATTTTGTAATGGCCGCATACAGTAAGTCAGTACTTACCGCTGTAATCACTGGCACCCCAAAAACCACAATCAATACTGGGGTCATCAACGCGCCACCGCCGATACCGGTTAAACCTACTAACAGGCCCACTACAAAGCCGGCCAGGCTGTAATACAATTCCATAACGACTACTTCAATTTAATCAATGCAGCGAGTGTAAAGCAGTTTCTTTATAACTCAAAAGATCAATTTAAACTTTTCTTATTCCATATAGTAATAATAAATTTTCACCTCTCTATTAACCGCCAGCGACAAGCCTAATTACTTTTAGTTATATTAAAATCTCTTTTTATTCTTTTTGTTTTTAACCAGAGTTTGTCATACTCCTCCCAACATTTAAGGCAGAGTTAAGTATTGGGCTCTGACCGGACAACACATTTGATCAACACTATTGCAGCACAGGGATTACCATGGCCGTATCATCAAGAAGACTCACCCACTTAAAGCAACTGGAAGCCGAGAGCATTCAGATTTTCCGCGAAGTCGCCGCTGAGTTTAACAATCCAGTGATGTTGTATTCGGTCGGTAAAGACTCCGCAGTCATGCTGCATTTAGCACGCAAGGCATTTTTTCCTGCCAACCCGCCTTTTCCGTTACTGCACGTTGACACCACCTGGAAATTCAAAGAGATGATTGAGTTTCGCGATAAGATGGCCAAAGAGGCGGGCATGGATTTACTGGTGTATATCAACCAGGACGGTGTCGACATGGATATCAACCCCTTTGTCCACGGCTCCAGCAAACATACCGACATAATGAAAACTCAGGGTCTGAAAAAAGCCCTGAACAAGTATAAGTTTGACGCCGCCTTTGGTGGCGCCCGTCGCGACGAGGAGAAGTCCCGGGCCAAAGAGCGGATTTTCTCATTCCGCGATCCCAACCATCGCTGGGACCCAAAAAATCAACGGCCGGAGCTGTGGAACATCTTTAATACCAAAGTTGAAAAGGACGAGAGCATCCGCGTCTTTCCCCTCTCTAACTGGACTGAACTGGATATCTGGCAGTACATCTACCTCGAGAGTATCCCGATTGTTCCCTTGTATTTATCCGCACCGCGCCCAGTGGTTGAGCGCGACGGTATGACTATCATGGTAGATGATGATCGACTACCGCTCAAAGAAGGTGAAGTGCCAGAGATCAAGAACATCAGATTCAGAACCTTGGGCTGTTACCCATTGACCGGCGCAGTTGAATCAGAAGCCGACACGCTACCTCAGATCATTCAGGAAATGCTGCTAACTAAAACCTCTGAGAGACAGGGGCGTGCCATCGATCACGATGAAGCGGGATCAATGGAACAGAAAAAGATGGAAGGTTATTTCTAGCAACTATCCACAGCGCCAACGGCACACGAATTAACCTACCCGGCCTGAATCAGGCGGGGTGACGACACTGTTATTGCACTTATGTTTACTACTAAGTGCAATATTTGTGTATCAGCAATACAGAGAATAGCTATGAGCCATCAGTCAGAATTAATCAGCCAAGACATCGAACGTTATTTACAAAAACATGAAGACAAACAATTACTGCGGTTTTTAACTTGCGGTAGTGTCGACGACGGAAAATCGACCTTAATTGGCCGCCTGCTGCACGATTCAAAAATGATCTATGAAGATCAACTGGCCGCAATCAAAAAAGACAGTGCACGCCTTGGCAATGCCGGTGAGGAACTGGATCTGGCACTACTGGTCGACGGCCTGCAAGCCGAACGCGAGCAGGGCATTACTATCGATGTGGCCTACCGCTACTTTTCCACGGAAAAGCGCAAGTTTATTATCGCCGACACCCCGGGGCACGAGCAGTACACTCGCAACATGGCCACCGGCGCCTCCAGCTGTGATCTGGCGATAATATTGATCGACGCCCGACACGGTGTTCAAGTGCAAACCAAAAGACACAGTTTTATCACTGCAAAGTTGGGCATCCAGCACACCATAGTTGCCATTAACAAAATGGATCTGGTCGACTATGACCAGCAGCGCTTTGAGCAGATCAAAGCGGATTACTTGGAGTTTGCCGCAGAGCTGGGACAAAAGGATCTACAGTTTCTTCCCATGTCTGCACTTAAAGGCGATAACATCGTTAATGCATCATCCAAGATGGACTGGTATCAAGGCGAAACGCTGTTAAGCACCCTGGAAAACATCCAGCTAAACACTTCAGAGCAGTTCGAAAACTTGCGCTTTCCAGTGCAGTACGTTAACCGCCCTAACCTTAACTTTCGCGGCTACTGCGGCACTCTGACCTCCGGCGTGGTAAAAGTGGGTGACGAAATCCGAGTACTGCCCTCTGGCAAGCGCTCGAAAGTGGCCTCTATCGTTACTTTCGATGGGGAGCTAGAAGAAGCATACCCGCCGATGTCAGTCACCTTAACTCTGGAAGATGAAATAGACATATCCCGTGGTGATACTATTACTCATCATGCCGATCAGATTCAAACCAGTGATAAACTGACCGCCACTCTGGTATGGATGTCCGAGCAGCCACTGAACATTGGCAGCACCTATGACATCAAACTACTGGCAGGACGCGTAGCCGGCTCTGTGGTTAATATCCAACACAAAATAGACATTAATACGTTGGCGCAACACCCCGCTCACAATCTGGCGTTAAATGAAATTGCGCTCTGCGATATTAAGTTGGAGCGACCGGTTATCGGCGATGTCTACGCACAACTGCCGGGCACTGGCTCGTTCATTGTCATCGACCGCTTTAGCAATGCAACCGTCGCCGCAGGCATGATAGAAAAAGTTGAAGCGAACGACGACAGCCAACAACTGTTTAGCCAATCACAGTTCAATGCCGAGCAAAAAGCAGGCCGCTTTGGCCAGCGACCGGCACTGCTCAGCTTTAAAACTGACAGTAAAGATCAGTTGGCACAAGTATTGTTCAGCCTGGAAAAAAGATTGGTAGATGCCGGTCGGGCTGTAGCGGTACTCAGCGCAGGCAGTAGCGATCAAGCGACCGCTTTAAGTACTGCAGCTGCTGCGCAATTACTGCTTGCCAATGGCATCATTGTACTGGCCGAGCAAAGCGATGAGCTGCAAACTGAACACCGTTTTGACTTAGCTGAACAAGATATTAGCAGCGCACTGATCGATGAGTTAATCAGCGCTATCCACGATAAAGGACTGATTTAATTAGCTGAGCATCATTAGATAGATACCCGGTTACTTTTGCATAAGAATAGACCGGGTATTACTACTGACAGTGCAGCAACCGAGAAAATAGTTCATTCTCTATTAAAATCTGCGAAAAATATTGTCTCGCTGCAGCCAAAACCACATCAACTGCTGTGTTTATCGCGCTACTGATGTAAAATATCGGCCGAGATAAATGATAATAAGGCTATGTGACAGATAGCTAACTGGAAACGGCCGTAAATGAGCGACTTTTTACTAATACTGGTTAGTACTGTTTTAGTTAATAATTTTGTTTTAGTACAATTTTTGGGATTGTGCCCTTTCATGGGTGTGTCCAATAAACTAGAAACAGCCATGGGCATGTCCCTGGCCACCACTTTCGTGCTGACAATCTCCTCCGTTTGCAGCTACTTAGTTCACCAATATCTGTTGATCCCCTTCTCGCTGGGTTACATGAAAACTATCGCCTTTATTTTGGTGATAGCTGTAGTCGTACAGTTTACGGAAATGGTGGTACGCAAAACTAGCCCGATGCTACATAAAGTACTGGGGATCTTTCTGCCCTTAATCACGACTAACTGTGCGGTGCTCGGGGTTGCTCTACTGAATATCAAAAAAGCCAACAGCTTTATGGAATC
>MAAC01018089.1_pt1 | contig 15077 bp, 10 predicted proteins | sample 1115981 | NCBI WGS metagenome assembly MAAC01 (sample SAMN04961126, study PRJNA320927) | seawater metagenome | isolation source: sample BD02T64 sea water enriched with oil for 64 days | place: USA:Gulf of Mexico | collected 2013-07-27 | reverse complement strand
AGATTGTAGATAATGTTGTTACTTCGTTAAAAGATAAGCTCAATGTAATACTGAGGGAATAACGATGACTGCTTTGACAAAGGCGGATTTGGCAGAAAAACTTTTTGAAGAACTCGGTCTAAATAAGAGGGAAGCCAAAGAAATGGTGGAACTTTTTTTTGAAGAGATTCGAACCTCCCTGGCGGGGGATGAGCATGTGAAGTTATCAGGTTTTGGTAATTTTGATTTGCGAAAGAAAAGTGAGCGACCGGGAAGGAACCCAAAAACTGGCGAAGAGATTCCGATTTCTGCGCGTAAAGTGGTGACATTTCGGCCAGGTCAAAAGTTAAAGCAGCGAGTAGAAGCTTATGCTGGAACCCAGCAACAACAGTGAGTTACCGGTAATACCCGGTAAACGCTATTTTACGATTGGTGAAGTGAGTGAACTGTGTGATGTAAAGCCCCATGTGTTGCGATACTGGGAGCAAGAATTCACTCATTTATCACCGGTGAAACGCCGAGGTAATCGCCGATATTATCAGCGTCAAGATGTGTTGATGATTCGACAGATTAGGGCGTTGCTGTATGACCAAGGTTATACCATTGGTGGAGCCCGGCAGAAAATGGATGGTTCTGACGCCCAGGAAGATGTGAGCAAGTCATCTCAGTTAATTCATCAGATGATTAAAGAGCTCGAAGATGTGTTGGTTGCGTTAAAACATTGATTGATAGGATGTCAGTTAGATTGAAGATTTTCGGTGTTAATCGAAAACATAGTGTTCGTTAAGCTAAATCTTTAAAAAACGCGGCAAAAAAGGTTTTGATTTCTTGTATTATTTCGCGATCAAAAAGTGTCGGGGCGTAGCGCAGCTTGGTAGCGCACTACAATGGGGTTGTAGGGGTCGGAGGTTCAAATCCTCTCGCCCCGACCAGTTTTGATGATGTTGTAAGGCGGTGTTATAAGCCGTACCCTCTATTTTCCTTCAGTACATATTCGTAACCTTTCTTATTTATCGGTCATTATCTAAATGATCGGGTATTTTCGTACCTGGTATTTGTAATATGAGGTGTGCAACTTTTTGCACTATTTTCCTAAGTTTTATTCATTTTTTCGCCAAATCTTTTGCTTTACCGCCGTCTCTATACAAGAACGTAACAGAAATACGTGATTTTTGGATCGTATAACGATGAGTTGTAGGGTGGGTATTGGTGCCGATGGAATTGGTTCTCGAAATAACAAGCTCTGAACAGTTTCTATTGGGTGAAAATGCATCAAAGCAATTTTTCCCCGTGGGAGGTGTGATTGGGCGTTCGCAGGGGTGTGATTGGGTTATTCCTGATCAAAGTCGCCACCTGTCTGGTCGTCATGCTCAGATTAGCGCAGAGGGCGAAGACTTCTATATTACTGATCTCAGTACCAATGGCGTGTTTCTCAACGGTGCTACGAGTCCTCTAGGTAAAGATAAGCCTCATAAATTGCGATCAGAAGATACATTGATGATGGGGGATATTCAGTTTAAGGCGGTTATACATCTTGATGCCACACGTAATGGCTTTACGCCTACGGGTTTTATCCCGGGTGGCAGTGCTGGTGGTGCGGTGTCCGCTGCTGAGAGCCAGGGGAAAGGTGCTCCAATCCTAGACCCCTTGGAAATGCTTCGACAAAAAATGCCGAACGCCTTAAATAATACGTCGAATAATGCGCAAGAGCCGTCTCTTTCAAATGGCGAGAACAACCAGCTTGATCAATGGCATGGTGAATCTGTGTCAATGCCTGATGGGCTTTCAGCAGTACAGGAAACCTTTGATGCTCCGGTAATGCATTCCGAGCGTTTACCTGAAGATTGGTTATCTATTGATTTGAGTGAGACTGCTTCACCGCAGCGAGCTCCTCAAACATCCCAGTCACTTTCTCAATTCCCTTCACCGAAACCAGGGAATCGTGGGGTTGCTTCAGGAGGGCAGCTTCAATCGGGTGTTGATCCATTTAAAACACCGGTAGAAATTACGCCATCGGCAATGGCATCAGTGATGGATTCTTATCAAAACCGTCCACATGATGTCGCTCCCTCTAATAGTTCACCGTCCAGTGAGCATTTGGCCGCGTTTTGTCGGGGCTTGGGTGTTTCTCAAGAAGAGCTAACATCTGTTGATACTGTTGCGTTAATGGAGCAGGCGGGAGAGGCGTTAAAGGAAACATTTGCGGGAATGGTTCACGTGATGAAGGGCAGGGCCAGTCTTAAAAATGAGTTTCGAATGGATATGACGTTAGTGCAGGTAGAAAAGAATAACCCTTTAAAGTTTGCCGCAGATGAGAAACAGGTATTACAGCATTTCTTGAAAACAGATAGAGATAGCTTTTTAAAGATACCTGCCGCCTTGAATGAAAGCTTTAATGATATCCAAGAGCATCAAATTGGTGTGATGGCTGCTGTGCAGGCCTCGTTAACTCAACTGTTAGGGAAATTAGACCCTGAGCGGCTAGAGGAACGTTTTGATCGCGGGCAAACAAAAGGTTTTTCGATGGTTGGAAAGCGGGCGCGTTATTGGGATGCGTACAAAGAATATCATGCTGATATCCAGCAAGAAGAATCAACGTTCTCATCTGTCTTTGGTGATACATTTGCAGTGACCTATAAAGATCAAGTTGATCGATTAAAAGCAGTAAAAAGTTTGAGGGAGAGTGAGGGATGTTGAGGGTTGGGCGAAAATATAAAATACGCGGAATTTTGAAAAGTTTCTTGATGTTGTGGTTGATGGTTGCCCTGTCTGGGTGTCAGTTTTTAATGTCAGATCTAACTAAAATTGACCTTCGACTTGTTGCTGGGGGAGATCTTAATCCAGATGATTCAGGTCGACCGTCACCGCTCGTTATTCGATTGTTAGAGTTAAAAGGCGTTGCAGGTTTTGAAAATGCAGAATTCTTTTCTTTATACAGTCACGAAGGTGAAACGTTGGGGGCGGATTTGATTTCTAGTGAAGAAATTGAGTTAAAACCCGGTGATGTACAGGATATTAAGTTTGCATTAAAACCAGATTCAAAATATATCGCTGTATTGGCAGCATATCGGCAGTTAGATAAGAGTGCCTGGCGAATGGTGTTACCTGTGCAACTTAAGTCTAAAAATAATATGACAGTATTGTTTGGACGACAAGGTGTCGCAATGGCGAGTGGTCGATAAGGGTCTTGGGGATCCGCTGAATAGGTAATAAATTCCAATATTTAAGGAAGTGAGAATAAAATGGCGTTCCAAGATAAAGTAATTTGGACGGAAGGAATGTTTCTTCGTCCTCAGCATATGCAGCAACACGATAGACATATTGACGCGCAATTTCGAGAACGAAACCGTGTGTTGCAGCGATATGGTTGGGGAGTGAAAAGCTTAACCATTGACGAACAGCAGCTTTCGCAGGGAACATTCTCAATTACAAAATGTTCTGGCGTATTATCCGATGGGACGTTATTCCATGTTGGTAGCGCATTTGGATTGCCGTTGACTCTTGATTTAAATGAAAGCATTCAAGATCAAAAGATTATGCTAGCACTTCCCATTATTTTACCCGGAAGCGATGAGGCTGAATTGGGAGATGATAAAGAGTCATTAACACGCTATTTGAAAAAAGAAGTGGAAGTTAAGGACTGTAATCTTGGTCATGGAAAGTTAGCACGCATTAATACAGGCAGTTTACGTTTTAGGCTGTTATTAGAAAGTGACGCAACAGGAGATTACAGTCGGATTGCCGTCGCCAAAGTACAAGAGGTAAGCGGTGACTCAGATATTACGCTTGATAATACATATATAGCCCCCTGTATTGATATTCGAGCGGCAGAACCCATTACTCAGGCATTGAATGAAGTGGCTGGGTTGTTGAATCATCGTGCCGACGCACTGACATCAAGGTTAACAAAAAAGACACGAACAGGTACGTCAGAAATCGCTGATTTTTTATTGTTGCAAATGGTGAATCGTTATTCAGCAATATTTCATCATTGGCAGAGTGCAGAGAATGTACATCCCGAGCCCGTGTTTGTGGACTTGGTCTCGATGGCAAGTGAGCTTGCAACATTTACCCGAAAAGATAAACGCCTTACTGATATCCCTAAATATAAACATGATGATTTACAAATAAGTTATGCATTACTTATGGGAGAGCTACGACAATCGCTCAGCATGGTGTTTGAACAAACCGCTATTGCACTAGATCTCCAAGAGCGAAATTATGGGGTAAGGGTTGCTCCTATCCAGGATCGGCGTTTGTTGGATGATGCAAGTTTTATATTGGCTATCAAAGCGGATTGGTCGAAAGACATGATTTTGTCTCGTGTGCCTTCTGCTGTTAAGGCTGGAGGGGTGGAGCAATTACGCGAATTGGTAAACTTGCAACTACCGGGGATTCGTCTTATTCCAATGCCGATGGCACCACGCCAAATACCGTATAACTCGGGGTTTACCTATTTTCAGATGGAAAAAAGCACGGAGAATTGGAGTCATTTGCGTAAGTCCGGTGGTTTTGCTTTTCATTTTTCAGGGGATATCCCTGGTTTGGAATTAGAATTTTGGGCAGTGAAGGAGTAACGGGTTATGTCTAATGATGATAAAACCATTATTACTTTTCGTCGGGACGGGGCTTCAATAAATGGCGGTGGTGCAAACGGTGGGGCAGTGCCCGGAGGCGGTTTTCAGCGCCCTATGCCGGGAGGGCGAGGTGTTAAGCCAGAGCCGCAACCCATGCAACCGGCAGTTCAGCCGATTATGGGTGTGCCGCCGGTAACATCGGCGCCAAAACCTGCTGTGGTAGCACCAACTATGGCTATATCACCTTCTCCGCCCTCGCCTGGGCAGGGTAATGTATCATCTGTATTTATTAATCCTTTGGTTCATTGTGCAAATGATGTTATTGATCGCATGGCATCGCTGAAATGTTCTTCCCTAGGAAATAACGCAATCAATGGTAGTGATGACTCTGTTCGTGACCCGTCGTTATTTAGAGATGAGACGGTTCGACAAATTCGAGACTTTGAATGGCGTTGCGGTCAGCAGGGTATTGATGAAGAAAGTACGTTATATGCCCGTTATATTATTTGTACCGTATTGGATGAATTTGCTACCAAAACACCCTGGGGTGGCAATGGGGTGTGGAGTAGTCAAAGTTTACTAAGTCAGTTTCACGATGAGACGGGAGGGGGTGAGAAGTTCTTTCAGATACTTGAGCACTTACAAACGCAACCCGCTACTTATTTACCCGTGCTCGAATTAATGTATATCTCGATGAGCTTGGGATTTGAAGGAAAGTACTCTCTGGAAAACAGGGGTAATGTCGAAATAGAAAACTTGCGAGATAATCTGTTCCACCTGATGCGGTTGCAGCGAGGGGAAGCTGAAAGAGATTTGTCACCTCATTGGCAAGGTATTTCTGAGAAACGTTATACCCTGATGAAACATATCCCTGTTTGGGTTTTTTCTGCGTTAGCAGGTGTGGTTTTGTTGGTGCTTTATTCGGGTTTTTCCTATCAGCTAACCACATCAAAAGATCAGGTGCTGGCCGCGTTACAGGCACCTGTTGCTGAATACCTTCCTGTTGATATGCCCGAAGAAGACGATTCTGAAAGTATTGAGTTAGAAGAAAGTAATAAAACTAACAATAAGACTTCCGATAAAACTACTGATAACCCATCCAACCTAGAGCCAGAGTAATGAAATCGAGATTTAGCTTTTTAAAGGAAAAATGGTTTATTGGATTGTTGGGAGTTATCGCACTCTCTATTCTTGTCTGGTTTGTAGGGCCGTTGATTGCTATTGCTGACGTCAAAATATTGGAAAGTGACGTTATTCGGTTGCTAATAATTATGATTATGCTGCTGCTTTGGGGGTTGAATAATTTACGTATCAGTCGAGCAGCAAAGAAAGGCAATGATAACTTGGAGAAAGAACTTCAAGAAAGTCAGTCAGTTCCATCAATAGGCGGTGGGAGCAGCGGTAATCAACCGGGTGGTGAGACAGAAATAATTGCATCACGCTTTACTGAAGCGCTCAGCGTATTGCGTAAAAGTCACTCGGGGAAGGGAAAAGGCAAACCTCGTGGGAAAAACTATTTGTACGAATTGCCCTGGTATATATTAATAGGCCCACCGGGTTCAGGTAAAACCACCGCATTGGTTAACTCTGGTTTAGAGTTCCCTCTTGAGAATACATTTGGTAAAGAGTCATTAAAAGGTGTTGGTGGAACGCGTCATTGCGATTGGTGGTTTACGGATCAAGCCGTGATTATTGATACGGCGGGTCGTTACACAACTCAAGATAGCCATGCGCAAGTGGATGCGAGTGCGTGGAATAATTTCATCGAACTGTTAAAAAAGCATCGAAAACGCCGACCAATAAATGGAGTGATCGTTGCTATTAGTTTGCAAGAGCTTGTTTCGCAAACAGAGGCTGAGCTTGCTGCTAATGTAAGAGCTGTTAGAACACGACTGCAGGAATTGACGGATCAGTTAGGTATTAATTTCCCTGTTTACCTAAATTTCACAAAATGTGATTTGATAGAGGGTTTTCCTGCTTACTTCGATTCGCTTGGTAAAGAAGAGCGAGCCCAAGTATGGGGTATGACATTTCCAGATGAAGGTAGCGAGGCTTATGAGCAACAATTTAGTCATGAGTTTGATCAGTTAGTTTTACGGTTACATGAAAATCTTAATAACAAATTGCATTTTGAGCGTGATATACAGCGCCGGGCTGACATATTAGCATTCCCTCGATCGTTGGAATCGTGCAAGCAGGCGTTACAACAATTTGTTGGGAATACGTTCTCCGAATCTCGATTTCATGATCAATACTTATTGCGTGGTGTATATTTTACCAGTGGGACGCAAAACACTAATGCTATCGGGCGTGTGATGAGTCAGTTCGCGAGTAATATTGGTGTAGGGCAAGAGGCGTTATTAACCAAGCAGCAGGGTAGAAGTTATTTTATTCGTAATTTGATGCAACAGGTGATATTCCCTGAGTCTCAGATGGTGGGTACCAATCGTAATCATGAGCGTAAAATGCGTTGGCTGCAAAATGGCGGTATCGTTTTTGCCATTGTTAGTATCATAACCGGAGCGTTGCTTTGGTCTACGAGCTTTGGGAAAAATGATTTACGCTTACGTGATGCTGAAGAACTTGTTGTTGTTTATGAGCAAGAGTTAGAGGTTTTACCCGTAGATGCATTGCCGGAAAAATTGTTGCCAACATTGGGTGCGGTGGAGCAGCTAGGGGAAGTTTATCCAGAAGGGGAGCAAGACTGGTTGTTAGGGTTAGGTCTGTTTCAGGGCGATGAGCTAAATGATCAGGCTGATATTAATTATGATGCGCATATTCAACACCAATTTTCTCAATCGTTAAAAACGCAGTTGGCGTTACAGCTCCATCAAGAACGGGATAACCCTGATTTTTTGTTTCAGGCCCTAAAAGCATATTTGATGTTGTCAAATGAAGCACGATTTGACCGGGGTTTTGTGGAAACTTGGCTCACTATTGATTGGAATAATCGTTATCACACCCAGCCAGAAATTCGAGATGAACTTAAACGCCACCTTTCATATTGGTTAGATCAACCCTACCAAGTGCAAGAACTTGATGAAACGCTGGTGGAAAATACGCGAAAGGTACTGCGTCGTATTCCTTTGCATGAACAAGTTTATGCTTCCATCAAATTAGAAGCCAAAGAAAAGTATATTGATGACTACCGCTTTGATACGGATCTAGGGGGCAGTATCGAACAAGTATTTCAACGTGCAGACTATGAAATACCGAGGTTGTACACATTTGATGGTTACGATTCGGTTTATAAGCCTGCAAGAGAAGAGTTTATAGAATCCTTGAGTGAGGATAACTGGGTGGTGGGTACTCGCTCTGGTGAATTGACGGATCTAGATCTGGCAACGGTACAGGCGAAATTAGAGAAGCAATACTTGGAGGACTATATTTATCACTGGAGTGCCGCGATTAATCAATTGCGTTTGGTACCTCTTGAGTCGATGGAGAATAACCTTGAGGTAATGAACGCACTGTTGTCTGGTCAGTCTCCACTGCGTGAAGTGCTGGATGCCATTAGTACCAATACACAGCTTAGCGCCACTATGATTAATCCTGATGAGATAAAAGAACAGGCGCAAAATGCAACGATGGTTGCGCGAATGGCTGCACCCCGACTTGCCAAATTCACTAGGCTGGCGAATATGGCGGCACGGAAAAAATTGGCAAATTTACCGGAGATCCCTGCAAGCCTTGTTGATAAACAGTTCCGTCCCTTACATAAAATGGTGGCGGTGACACGTAGTCGTCCAACGCAGTTGGATCAGCTCACTGAGTCGTTAGTTGGTTTGCAAATTTATCTTGAGGGCATTGCCGCCAGTGGTTCTATGCCGGAAAATGCGTTTGAAGTGGCAACAACACGCATGAAACAGGCGACCAATGATCCGTTGGGCCGGATGACGATTGAATCACGAAAGCTACCTCAACCTGTGAAACGTTGGGTAACGTCATTATTGGATCAGTCATGGCAATTGGTATTAGTACAGGCTAAGCAGTTAATTGTTAATGAATATCGGTTAAGCGTAAAACCCTTTTACAATGCAAGTTTAAAGTCACGGTATCCTTTGTCTAAACGGGCAGATGCAGAGGTAACGTTAGATGATTTTGGCGAATTCTTTAAAGCAGGGGGTATAGAGCAGAGCTTTTTTGATCAATACCTAGCTGCATTTATTGATACAAAGCATAAGCCTTGGCGTCTAAAAAGGGTGGGCAATAGAACAATTGGATTAAGTAATAAGTCTCTTGCTCAATTTGAACAAGCCGCAGAAATTCGTCGAATATTCTTTGCTTCTGGCGATGAGCCTATCGTGCAGTTTTCATTACGACCATTGTATCTTGATGCAAATGTTAGTCGCTTCGAGCTGGATATGTTGGGTGAGCGTATGCAGTATCGCCATGGCCCTAGTCAGAAAACGAAGGTGAGTTGGCCTGCGGATCAATTAGTATCCGATATTCATTTTGAATTTGAAGATTACTATGGGGCGAGAACTGGCGCTAAATCTGATGGTGTGTGGTCGCTGTTCCGGTTCATAGACAAACACCCGTTAAAGCGCTCTGCTTATAGTGACAGTTATAAGCTAACCATGACAAAGGATGGTAAAAAAGCCATCTATGAGGTTTCTGCGAGTAGTGCAGTCAATCCATTTGCCAAGGATTATCTCGGGGCGTATCACTTGCCCAGTAGGCTTTGATAGTGGAGTGCCCTATGGATTTGTCGTATGCATCGGTGACCCACCCAGGAAACGTAAGAAAAGTGAATGAAGATTCGGTGCTTCAGTCGTCGCAAAATGTGTGGGCTGTGGCTGATGGTATGGGTGGGTATTCTGCTGGGGATGTTGCAAGTCGGTTGGTTATCGATTCCTTAACAAAAGTAGATGGTGTCGAACCGGCAAGTGTTGATCTGATTAAATACATTGAAGACGCATTGCAACAGGTGAACCAAAAACTTGCGTTTGAGATGACGGTAGGTATTGGTAACGAGATAATGGGTAGTACTGTTGTTGTTGCTGCATGCCATGGCCATCAGTGTACGTGTTTGTGGGCTGGTGATAGCCGCCTGTATGTGCAGCGTCAAGGAGAGTTGTATCAAATTAGTAAAGATCATTCTGTCGTTCAAGATATGATTGACGATGGCGTGATCTCTGCGGAGCAAGCAGATAACCATCCACAAAGCCATGTTATTACGCGTGCTGTTGGTGTGCATGAAGAGCTTGATTTATCCAAGGTGACCTTTGATTTGCAGCCAGATGATGTCTTGATGTTATGTTCTGACGGTTTGTACAATGAGGTTGATGCCGCGACCATTCGAGACCTACTATCCGACCAATCCTTAAATTGTGAGCTTAAAGCGCAAGCATTATTGGGGGCAGCGTTAAATACGGATGCTAGGGATAACATCAGCGTTAGTGTTATCCAGGTACCTGCATGACAGATACCGTGGGCGAAGAAAAAACCATAGCCGTTACGCGAATTCGAAAAGACAAAACAAAAATTACTGAAGAGCGAACCATTGTTGGGAAAAAACCAGCAGAAAAGACGGTTGTTGATAATACCATCTTGGCAACAGCCTCTGAATCAGATGGTTTAGCTCAAGCTAATGAAGTGACCTCAATAAATGTTGGTATTGGCAGTACGCTGAAAGATCGATTTTATTTGGATTCAGTTCTCGGCATTGGTGGCATGGGAACGGTATACAAGGCTAAGGATCTACGCCAAGAAGAGGTAGGTGAGAAAAATCCATGGTTAGCCATTAAGATATTAAACAGTAATATTAGCCAGCATGCGTTCTCTTGGGGGGCTTTGCAACGAGAATGCAAGAAAACGCAACGGCTGTCACACCCGCATATTGTTAGTGTTTTTGACTTTGATCGTGATGGCGATACGCTTTTTATGTCCATGGAGTTTTTGGACGGCGTATCCCTTGATGAAATCATTAATAAACCATCATTTCCTGGTTGGCCAATAGAAAGGGTTGATAAACTTGTCGAACAAGTTGGTGGGGCTCTCTCTTACGCTCACTCAAAGGGCATTATCCATTCAGATCTAAAACCGAGTAATATTTTTATGACTCGGGAGGGTGATTTTAAGGTTTATGATTTTGGTATTGCTCGAGCTATGCACGATGTCTCTTCTGGAGATAGCCAACAACGTGAAGAACCGTTAGTTGCCCTTACGCCAGCTTATGCCAGTGTGGGCATGTTGTTGGAAGAAAAAGCCAAGCCAACTGATGATTTGTATGCATTAGGTTGTGTTGTTTATATGGCGCTAACTTCTGCGCACCCTTATGGTCGAGAAACCGCACTTGTTGCTCGTGATAAAAAACTATTGTTGGTCAAACCCAAGGGGTTGAAAAATAAGGGGTTAAAACATAAGTCATCGGTGTTGTGTGATGTGCTTAATGTTGTGAATCCTAAAATTTTGAATGTCGCTCAGTTTAAGGATGAATTCTGCGGTCAATCTAACCATCCATTGAACAATCAATCTAAAAGTACCCTACTGGGATTGATGTTAGGTGGGGTTTTAGCGGTGACACTGCTTGTTCTGATGGGTATCTATTTCAGTGAGTATAATGAGCGTGAGATTTTAGGGAAAATCCAGTCGGACGATGTTGATGTGGTAACGCAAGGAATTGTTGACATTGGGAAAATGGATGTCGAAAAGCGGTTTCGATTTTTGGATCGTTATCGCGGTGATCTTATTGACTTTTATCAAATAAAAACACAAGGCTTGATGGATAAAGCCTCTTATCTAGCCGCGACAAAAACACTGACAAACGCACGAGAGTTTTACTCTGACTCAATGAGGCTTTCATCTTTGGGAAAAAAACTTGAAGTAGCACAATTGCGATACTACCAACAGTTAAAAGAAAAAGGTGAGTTGCTACTGAGTAATAATGTGGCGATAGAGCGGGGGGAAGAGCTTCAGTCTGAGCTACCCGCTTTGATCGATGCGTTGGGGAACGTTCAGGGGGGGAAGGAATTACTTTCTCAGTGGAAGTTGGATCAATGGTTAGCACTTCATATTAATGAAGCCGCATATTTAGGGCGAGCCAAGCAAGCAAAGCAGTTGTTGGTGTTAGCTGAAACCTTATACCCAAAAGATGAACGGTTTTCTAAGATTCATACATCAATTTTATTTAAGTCCCCTTTAGCGCAAGAAGACCAAGTAGTGGGGGATAACAATAATCTTAGTGCAAGCAAGTCATCGGAAGATTTAGCGAAATTAGTCGATGTGTATCAAAGTATCCTTCAAAGTGAGTTGATGGAGGATCCTGAACAGATAAAAAAATTTCTGGATAAAATTGATAAAGGTGACTCTGAATGGGGGAAGGTGTTATCACTATCCATCCGTGAATTTATGAGTAAAGGTTACCAATCTTTCAAGCGTGATCCGAGTAAGAACGGGAAGAAGACCGCAAAGCGTTATCAGCAGCTGGCAACAGAACTGTATCCAGGTGCTGCGGAGTTTAGTGTTAAAAAGCGAAAGTTTGATCCCTGCAAAGTAGGGTGGGCAGGGAAAGGGCGATCCGTTCGTTATCAGTGTCGTGATTCATTGTCGAGAAAACTAAAGGCGCCGTCTTTGGTTGTTATACCGGGCACTAGAAATACCCGACGGTTCGCTATTATGTCTACAGAGCTGAGTGTTGGGCATTATAATAATTACTGTCGATTGTACCGACGCTGCAAGGCAGTAAGTGGGGATACTTCGCTACCGGTAACCAACATCAATTTGCAAGACGCCAAGGCTTATGGCCGCTGGTTGAGTCAGGTAACAGGGTTTACCTATCGGCTTCCTACCGCAAAAGAATGGCAGCATGCCGTTGGGGCTAATCAAGCACAACAATTAAATGATCATAATTGTTTATTAACACAAGGTACTAAAGTCATTCGTGGTAATAACGTTCGACCTATTAACCAAGGTACTGCAAATGTTTGGGGTGTGAAAAACGGGTTGGGTAATGTACAAGAGTGGGTGCTGTCAGGGGGGGAAGCCTTAATGATGGGAGGTAGTGCGGCAACACCCTTAACGCGTTGTAATATAAATTACGCGCTTGCACCGAGCAATGATAATACGCTAACCGGTTTGCGTTTGGTAAGGGTGTTGTAGGGGAGGGGAAAAATATGTAATGGGCTTTTACAGTTTTCTGTTTCGCATAATCATCGCAAACTCACCAATCGCGTTTGGATCGCAGTTCTCAGGTACAGGAATTCTAACGAAGTGACCCGAGCCGGGTGCAACGTCCATAGATTCGCCATTTTTCATGGACTCAATTGAATCAAGGTTAAAGGTTAGGTTCCCCTGAGGTAACATAAGCTCTAACTCGTCACCGGTCATAAAACGGTTTTTAACTTCAATATCCATCAGACCTGTTGAGGTATTTACATCCATAATCTCCCCAACAAACTGCTGCGTTGCAACCTTTGAGCAGCCATCTTCATAGTTTTGATATTCTTCAGGTAAGTGGCGGCGATAAAACCCCTCGGTATAACCTCGATTCGCTAAACCTTCCAATTGATCCATTAGGTGCATGTCGAAGGTTTTACCTGCCTTGGCATCAGTGATGGCTTGTTTATATATCTGAGCCGTTCGAGCCGTGTAAAAATGTGATTTAGTGCGCCCTTCAATTTTTAATGAATCCACACCCATCGCAATCAGCTTATGAACGTGCTGAATTGCCCGAAGGTCTTTTGAATTCATAATATAAGTGCCGTGTTCGTCTTCATAAGCAGGTAAGTATTCTCCGGGGCGACCTTCTTCTTGCAGTAAAAAAATCCGATCCTGCAAAGGTGTTGTTTCTTTTGTTTCCGTGTTCTCTGGTTGATCAGAGGAATGTTGTCCAGGCTGCCATTGTTCTACGTTTTTCGCTTTAATGTGTTCTATTGGAATAATATCGCCTTCCGGCGTTTCTTTGGCTTCGTGGGTATCATATTTCCAGCGACATGAATTTGTGCAGGCACCTTGATTCGAATCTCGGTGAGTCATATAGCCAGATAAGAGACAGCGTCCAGAGTAAGCAATACATAGAGCACCATGAACAAATACTTCAAGTTCCATTTCCGGTACGTGTTGTTTGATATCACCAATCTCATCCAATGATAATTCACGAGACAGAATGACACGTTGTAACCCTTGATTGTGCCAGAATTTAACGGTTGCCCAATTGACGGCGTTAGCTTGCACAGACAGGTGTACTTCTTGGTCTGGCCACCGTTCACGAACCATCATGATCAGTCCTGGGTCAGACATGATGAGTGCGTCGGGACCCATGGCGATAATAGGCTCCATATCTCTTATAAATGAGCGTATTTTATCATTGTGAGGGGCAAGGTTCGTTGCAAGGTAGAACTGTTTGCCTTGCTCATGAGCCATATTGATCCCAGCTTCCAAGTTCTCCAGCTTATTAAATTCATTGTTCCTTACTCGTAAGCTGTACCGAGGTTGACCGGCATACACGGCATCAGCGCCATATGCGAATGCATAACGCATGGTCTTAAGGGTTCCCGCTGGGGATAAAAGCTCAGTATTTGACATAAGTAAACTACTTCGTTTAGGCCTTGGAGAATGATGCGCAATTAATGGCACATGATATGTATATGAAATGTGCCGCATTGTACTGATGCCTAATCCGTTGCGCTATGGTTTCTACAGCGAAGTAACAAAACTATGATTTGGGTTAAAAGTTGAGAAGTATTTCACAATTTTTTTATAGAAAGTGGCAGGAAAATTTATAAAAACTAAACCGAACGAATAAGAGGGGAATGTTGCTCATTGGGCATCAATAGTTGAGCAAAAAGCTGCGCATTTATGCTGATGAAAGCGCTGGAATGAATATGTTTTGTTGGCAGAGAAGAATTCTTTAAGCGGCATGCCCATGCAGCCCAGTAATTATCTGTTCTGTAGTATTAATCCTAAACTTGGCACGGCCTCTGCAATAGGTTAAGTGTTCTTGTAAATTGCTAGCTTTAATGAGTTTGCGGCAAGGGCCAATAGGATTGAGCGCATTTCGCCAGGAAGGCGGATTTGCCCTTTTAAAAATAGTAAAGGAATTAACTGAGGATTTTTTAGTATGCCAACTCCAGCGTATATGAGCATTAATGGTGAGAAGCAAGGCCTAATCACAGCAGGAACTTTCACTGAGGCTTCTGTAGGAAACATTTATCAAGAAGGTCATGAAGACGAAATCTTGGTTGAAGCATTTAAGCACGATATCGTTCTTCCTCGTGATCCACAAAGTGGCCAGCCTACAGGTCAACGTGTTCACCAGCCTATCGTTATCACTAAAGTATTCGATAAAGCTTCTCCACTACTTTTCTCTTCATTGACTTCTGGTGAGCGTTTACCTGAGTGTGAAATCAAGTGGTACCGTACTTCTGCTACTGGTCTACAAGAGCATTACTACACAATCAAAATCGAAGACGCTATCATCGTAGACATCAAGTCTTACATGCATAACTGTCAAGATCCAGGTCTTGCACACTTCACTCACCTTGAAGATGTGTCTTTCACATACCGTAAAATCACATG
>MAAC01013810.1_pt1 | contig 15079 bp, 10 predicted proteins | sample 1115981 | NCBI WGS metagenome assembly MAAC01 (sample SAMN04961126, study PRJNA320927) | seawater metagenome | isolation source: sample BD02T64 sea water enriched with oil for 64 days | place: USA:Gulf of Mexico | collected 2013-07-27 | reverse complement strand
CAACCGGCGTCATCGCAAAGGCTGTAACGGTTTTATGAACCGGCAATACACCCAGGATCTCAACGTTTTTCGGTTCAAGCCCGATCTCTTCCCAGGCTTCACGCAAGGCTGCGGCTTCCGGGCTGTCATCGCCCTCGTCCACTTTACCGCCGGGAAAAGAGATCTGGCCGGGGTGATGTCTCAGAACGGAGGAACGTTTGGTCAGGATCAGCTCGACCCCGTCAGGACCGTCAATAAACGGCACCAGCACCGCCGCTTCGCGCAGCTTTCGCCCCGGAGGCAAATCAATACCTGGGTTCAGGTCGAAATCAGACGTTGGGCCACTGTCGCGGCCCAGCGCCTTATTTATCGCAGCAAAGGGATCAGCCTTTGTCACCCGCCATCTCCTCTTTCGCCTGAAAGCCGAGCGTCGCCGGGTCAAAGCTGTAATGCGAGCCGCAGAACTGGCAATCCGCGGTGATGGTGCCGTCGTCACGGGTCATATGCACAAGTTCCCGGGCGGAATAGATCGACAGGCTCTGACGCACTTTGTCTTCAGAGCAGCTGCAGCCAAAGCTCAGTTTTTGCGCGTCAAATATGCGGGGTTCTTCTTCGTGGAACAGACGCACCAGGAGATTGGTCGGGGCAACGGACGGGCCGATCAGTTCCAGCGCTTCCACCGAATCCAGCAAGATGTTTACCCGGTTCCAGTTTTCTGCAGCCTCGTCGCTCAGAACATCTGCTGCGGCCAGGACGCCCTCTTCGCCGGTGCCACCTTCGCCCGTCACTTGCGGGCTCGCTTTTGGCATATGCTGCAGCATGACTTTTATTAAAACCATATTCTGCAAACGGTTCTATTTTTAAGAAAATTCCAGCAGCAACATCTTTTGCTATTGATACTTGCGTAGTAAAAACACTCAAAGCTAGTAAAGAGTAGCTTATTAAAGGCTTAATTATTTTCATAGAAAAGTTCATGGGCTTCCTTATCAGTAATACTCAAGAGCACTCTGACGACAATTTATTTAAACAGGTGTTAAATAAAGGTGAATAAAAATTAAAGTGAACGGGAAAATGGCTAACGTTTTAGCCGCTAAGTACCACACAATAGGTTTTCCATGCGGCACTTAGCTAACTAAACAAACTACCAGCTATAACTGAACTTAATACCACCAGTACGACCTAGCGCATAACGTTCGCGTACACCAAATAGACCATCACCTCGCGCCTCTAAACGATAAGTTTCATCAAAAGCATTATCGATATAAGCCATGATACGCCACTCATCATCAACATCGCTGATGCTATAACGCAGATTAACGAGTGATACTGCAGGCTCTTGAAAAATAGCTTTTTCAATTTCAGGGTGAGTAATTAAGGATAAGTCTTGTTTTGAGCGATAACTATATTCAAGTTGTAACATGCCCAATAAACTGCCCGTTAACTCATGCTCGTATCGTCCTAGTAAGTTACTACTGAATTTAGAATAGTTTGGTAAATTTAAACCTTCTAACTGCGCACTACCTAATAAAGGCAATACCGAGTTTACCGTGAAATCACTTTTAGCGATGACAGCATCGGTATAACCAAGACCCATTTGAAAAGTTAAATCTGGGGTTGCTGCCCAAATAACTTCTAACTCACCACCTTGTGTATCCACATCACCAACATTAGTTAAACGCGCAATTTTAATAACTTCATTTGGATTAGCCGCACTTAACTGTACGTCCTGTCTGTCGTAGACAAAAATAGAACCGTTCACACGTAGTGTGTTGTCGAAAAGATCTGATTTAAACCCTAATTCATACGCTAATATGGTTTCTTCTTCAAAGGGAGCGAGTTGCTCTGGATCTGTCGCGAAACCACCAAAAAAACCACCCGTTTTAAAACCTTGAGAAAGGTTAGTGAACAGCATAACTTGCTCATCTAATTGCCAAGTTAAACCAATTTTCCCTGAAAAAGCAGAAAAATCAATTTCGTCATCGATATCAATCAAAGGCGCTTCAAAGCCACTTGGGAAACCAATCGTTGAACCACCATAAAAAGATTTGGTTTCATTGGTGTAACGAAGCTCGGCTATTAAGTTAACCGCTGAAGTCAGAGCATAGTCAGTATGCCCGTAAATGGAGTAAGCATCCGTTTCTTGGGTATAGTCTTGCTTTGAATAAGTACCGCCACTGAAGAGCAAAGGTAAAATACCTTCACCACCTGATAACGTTGAATCTTCAATAATTTCATCGTGACTATAACTTGCACCAACTACCCAGTTGAAAATGTCGCTTCCCGGTGAGGCGAAACGAAACTCCTGTGAATAAAAACTAATATCAGAGCCATATTCGACATCTTGAAATTCGATAATAGTGGAATCAGAGTCGATGTAACGAAAATAATCAATGCTGTCATAAGCACTGATACTGCTAAAAGTCGCCCAATCAAAATCAACATTGGCAATGATGCTAGCGCCAATCCATTCGTTTTCAAGGGAAGAAAGTCTTCCGCCTGTAGCGGAGGTGTAGTTGTCACTACCATCTAAACCATAATCGTTTGGTGTTACACCCGTGAGGGTTGCACAGGTAGAGTTATTAGCACCGTTACCATCAAGAACCGACTGACATAATCCAGCTGAGCCTGCACCAAATAAGCCGCTTAACAAACCAAGAGATACATTAGGTGCACCTAAATCTGTCGCATCGCCTATATTGTTATAAATCCCTAAAGCACGTTGTAATGGCAGTTCAGTGTCATCGTTACCACCATGAACTTTGAACAATAACTCAACATTATCCGTTGGCTGATATAAATACTGTACTCTTAAGCCCCAGCGTTCTGCCTCACCATGATGTACCTCATTAGGAATACTGTAGTAATCTTTGTCACCACTTGAATCCATTCGTCCTGAGACTCTCATAGCGGATTTATCTGAAACAGGCACATTAACACCAAATTCAAGTTCTTTTGTTGAATAGCTACCGATACCTAAATCAACATAGCCGGCAAAATCACCATCTACCTCTGGCTTAGCAGAAATAATTTGTATCGCACCACCAATAGTATTTCGGCCATAAAGCCCCCCCTGCGGTCCCATAAGAACTTCAAGACGTTCTAAGTCGTACATAGAAAACTCAGCAGAAGCAATTGAGGTTTGGTAAACCTCATCAATGAAAAATGAATTGGTTGGTGAGTCGTTAATTCTAACATTCTGTAAACCAACGCCTCGCATAATAACTACGGGGACACCACCACCACCGACATTTCTAACCGCGAAATTAGGCATGACCTTATCAATATCTGTTGGGTTGTGAATGCCCTGTTCACGTAGCTCATCACCATTAAATGCGGTTAACGCAATACCAACTTCTTGACTACTTTGAATGCGTTTTTGTGAGGTAACCTCTATCTTCTCAATACCGGTGTACTCAACAATCTTTTGTTTTTCTTGTGCCGCTTGCGCCGTTACTGCTGAACAAAGCCCAAATGATATTGCCATTGCTAGCTTAGTTTTTTGCCATTTTATCTGTGCTACCCTCATAATCTTTCACCTTTTAATTGATGTTATAGTTTTTATTTTTATTTTAGTTTTAGTTTTAGTTTTAGTTTATGCCTACAGTGCTTACTTTTTAGTGCTTACAATACCTAACGCTGTTAGTTTTCTTTTTACTATCCCAACTGTTTTTAACTAAATTTTTACTGTTACCAACAAGTACATGTTTGGCGACTTTTTTAGTTGGGGTATAGGGGAAGTCGTCGACAAACTCGATATAGCGTGGCACTTTAAAAGCCGCTAATCGTGCTTGACAGTGCTTAATTATTTGCTCTGGTGTTAACGTTTTACTTAGCTCTCTAAATAAAATATATGCTTTAACTTCCTCACCTCGATAATCATCTGGCACAGCAACAACAGCTGCTTGTTCAATTAGAGGATGCAACGAAAGTGCGTGTTCCACTTCCATTGCCGAAATGTTTTCACTGGAACGTCGAATCATATCTTTAAAGCGACCAATAATTTTAAAGTAACCTTTTTTGGTTTGAATAAACTTGTCACCCGTTCTAAACCAGCCATCAACAAAAGATTCGCTATTGGCTTCTGGCTTATTGTAATACCCATTAAAAATGCCATCCCCTTTGATCCAAAGTTCACCGGGTTCATTTCTAGCGGCTTCTTCACCGTTTTCTAACATAACTTTACATTGACGAAATGGTGTCATTAATCCACAAGTATCCAGTACATCAACATCGGTTATTTCATCGGGTACAATTAAACCAGGACCTATTTCAGTCATGCCATAAGCGTTACTAACTTTGATGCCAAAGCGTTGTTGTAACTGCTCGATATTTTCTGCACTAGCTCCACCAATAAAGAGCTTTTTCAGTGGTAAGTTCACATCATCCGGCGATGCTTTTTGGCTAAGCAATGGTCGAGGGATCCATGCCATGTCAATGTCATAACATTTAATACGGTCAATAAATTTTGATGCAGACAATCGTCCTGCAACGTTCAAACGTGCACCACAATGTAAAGCCATGACTAATTGCCATTGCGGATCCATATAATAAAAGGAGTGGTCTGTTAGAATATTGTTAATTGAATAAGGCAACATTGAATCAACAACACAGCCGAGTAAAATCCAATATTTTTGCGTTTGCATACAGCCTTTAGGAAAACCTGTGGTGCCTGACGTATATTGAATATTAAGTAAATCATCATTATGCAAAGGCCAATCCGGCATAAAATCATCCTGACCTGACTCTGAAACATGGTGCCAATGATGAAAGACGCTACCTTGGTAATTAGCTACAATAATCTGATTAGCACCAATGGTTGCAGGTTTTGCTTTCATGTCATCGAATACAGCTAAAAATTTATTCTCAGTAATGATAAATTCACTATCACTGTCATTGATCAAATAATCTAGCTCTTTGCCTGTATATGTAGTGTTCACTGGCACCATCACTGCACCTAACACAGCAAGCGCTAGCCAAGTTACCGGAAACTCAATACGGTTACTCATCATAACTGCAACATGAGAACCCTTTTTCACACCAATAAGTGTTAAACCATGGGCTAAATGATAAACACTGTCATGTAATTCACTAAAGGTTAGCTGCATACCAACGCCCTTTTCCGAGGCTTGCTCAAAAAAGTTAATGGCTGTTTTATCACCATGATTTTTATTGGCTAAAGCTAATAATTCTCGAAAATTTTCTGGAAAAGCTATGCTAGTTTCTACATGTTTTTTCCTGACAAAATACGCTTCTAGTTCAGATTCAAATGACATTAGCTGGTACCCTTTTCATTGGAGACTTTATTTTTCAAATCTCCGATTGCGGTATTTCCCGCAGCTAAATGCAGTTTCCTTTGGTTTATGTATTGCTGGCTTGCATGCTCAAGTGCACTTGAACGAGAAAGCTCAGTGCCTCGATGTAACCCATCTAATTCAGTTTCTATGGCAATCAATGGATGGCTAGCAATTTTTTTAGCAATTTCCATCGCCCGTGAAAAACACTCAATATCTTTGGTCACTTCATTAACAATGAAATATTCTTTTGCTTGTTCAGCACCAATTTTTTCACCCGTTAAGGCTAGATAAGCAGCATGCACCGAGGGAATTTGTATACCTAAACGTGTAGCACCACTAATGCCTCCCATGCCATAGGCTATTTCAGGAAAACCTAAACGAGCACTTTCACCCGCAATACGAATATCAGTCAACAACAAGCTGTAGACAATTCCCTGTCCTAAACACCAGCCGTTAATGGCACTGATCATCGGTTTAGTTCGACGTTGATTGATAAGTAATTCATCCCAACGAGGGTTTTCTCTTGATTTAATCGCAGTATCAGATTCTTTTAAATCATCACCTGCACTAAAATTCCCTCCTGCTCCCGTTAATATGGCAACTTTTGCATTATCATCATGCAAAAATTTCAAGTAACTACGATAAAATTGTTCGTGCATTTCCATGGTAAAAAGGTTTAACTTGCCATTCTCTATGGTGAATACAGCAATGTTTCCTTCAAGGTGGTATTTAACAGGCATAACTAAAAACCTCAGATAATATTTGATATAAAAGGGAAAATTAATAAGTAAATTAATAAGTGATTTATTTAACAGGTTCAGGTATTGACGAACTACTCTGTAAGTTAACATCAACATTACGTAACAAAGGTTGCGTCGCCGTTGCTTGGTTATAAGTTAAGTGACTCACAAACCACATGGCTAAACTACTCGATACTAACGCTAATAAAATAGGTTCTACACCTTCAGGTAAGTAACCTTGCGTTTTTGCTGCAAAACTTGATAACTGCACGACAGCGCCAGTAATGGCAGAAATTAAGGCGGCGCTACTGGTCGCTTTTTTATAGAACAAAGCAGCCATGACTGGCACAAATAATCCGGAAACAAAGATAGCTAATGAAAGCATCATCACTTCAAAAATATTACTTTTTTGCAGGGCAAAAATAAGACCGAATATACCGACAACCAAGACTGTTATTCTAGTAATCAGTAGCTGTTTTTTGTCTGATATTTCAGGTTTTAATACTTTGAATAAATCAGTACTTACCGTGGTGCCCGTCACCAGTAATGCTGAATCAGCCGTAGAAATAATAATGCCCATTATTGCGGCTAAGCAGATGCCTTTAACTAGGGGTGGCATGTGGTTCATGACCAAAGTAGGAATAACACTATCCCGGTGGGCCAGATCAGGTAGGGTATTAAAAGCAATAACACCTAAAGTAACGACCACCAAACTCCAGAACATAAAAATAACTGCCGTAGCCAAGAATGCAGGCTTTAAGTTGGCGGTATTTTTTGAAGCAGCCACCCGTTGCCAAATAGAAGGGTCAATTAAGACAAAAGCAAAATAGATAGGGAAAAATGAAAGTACATAACCCCAGTGCATACCGCCTAACCAATCTACTGCTGGCGAAACTAAAGCGCTACTCAGTTGGTCGCCTAAATCTATAGATAAAAACAGTGGCAGTAACAAACCTCCACCAATGAGCATAATAATAGTTTGAAATAAGTCGTTATAAGCGACTGCAAGTAAACCACCAACTAAGGTGTATATAACAATCACTAAGGTAGCGATAATTACAGCATGTTCAAAGGTAATACCAAAATCAGAAAATACTGCTTCGGCAGTTAAACCAATAGCAATTAATTGTGCGCCAAACAAAGCAATAACAGCGAGTACCAAAACTACGGCAGAAATAACGCGCATGGTTTTACCGTAACGGCGTTCCAGTGCCCCAGGAATGGTATCAATTTTAGCCTGTTGCAATTTAGGGGCTAAAAAACACAGTACGATATAACCTAAAATATAAGCAACACTGGCAATTAATATCGCGTACCCTACTTCGTAAGCTTTACCTGCTTTACCGAAGGTTGCTGCCGCTCCGATGGCTGAGCCAACTAAAGTCCCTAACAATACCGGCATGCTCAAAGAGCGACCTGCGACCATATAATCTTCAGAGTTTTTTACCTTGCTACCCGCATAAATACCTATGCCAACTAACACACAAAAATATACAGCTATCACTACTAAATCGATAAAATCCATCAATACACCTTAAACTGTTACAAGCTACTTATTGTTATGACTCGTACGTATTTTTCCGTACAATTTCAAAATATGAACAAGTGTTCGCATTTGATTTTAAAGTATATTAACATTATCAAACAAAAGTCAACAATAAATAACACAATATAAAATACGCTTATTTTTCAACAAACTATTTTAATTAAAAACAAATAAAGTTAAAAAAAAGTGTCATGTATAACAATTATTCTAGTAAATAAAAATGATATCGTTACAAACTATTTATAAAATAGTTATAAAATAAAGAGACAATCGCCCCTAATAATTGTTTTTATTTTGTGTCACAAATTGAATTATTAATATTTTGAAATGGGTACGCAGCAGTTCAAATTAAGGTTAGAAACCTACCTCTCTTTGTACCCTATTAAGTATTGGGAGTATAAAATTCATGTCCGCTGAATAACTGGGAAGTTGAACTACTATTAGGGAGAGTAACTTCAGGAATGCAGTTGCCCCCTTCATTAGCGATCAAAACCGCTAACTCATCTGTTCTTTATGGGTGACTGATTGAGGTTTTTACCGATAACACCTTTAGATCATTACGCTGATACGAGCTTTTTTTTACTTTTACTTAATGCCGTAACACTTGAACCAATAACTAAAATCACCGCACCGATGATGCTCATAGTATTTAGTGGTTCATTAACAATTGCTCCGGGTAAAATGTAATTGGTTATCTGCATAAAAATTAACGTTAATAACGGTGTTATTGCTAAGGTTGCACTCACACGAGATGCTTCCCAATGCTCAAGAGCTTCGGCAAAAGCGCCATAGGCCACCAACGTATTAGCGCCACAAAATAGTAACAATATCCAGCCAATGGTATCTAACTCTAAGACCAACGATGGTACAGATGAGGGTAAAAATACCAAAGTTCCCGCTAAATAAATGAGTATCATAATTTCTTCTGAGGCAAAATATTTCAATAATTGTTTCTGGGCTAAGGCATAAATGGCCCAAAGAATTGCCGCAAGAATAATAAAGAATAAACCTAGAGCATAGTCACCATGAAAATTAAGTAATTGCTCAAAACGTTGATTAAAAAATAACAGTAATCCTAAAAAGAAGGTTAATAAACCCACTTGTTGCTTGGCGTTAAATGATTCTTTGAAAACACAAACACCACCGATGAGTAATAACATTGGGGCTATTTGAATCATAACCTGCGTACTTTCTGGCGAGGTAAAATTCAGTCCCATCATATATAAAATGTAATTTGCTAATAAACCAAATATTGTCAGTGCCATTAACACCAATATTCGTTTGTTTTTTAGTGTCGATAATGAAGGTAAACGCTTGGTGAGTATTAGGTACCCGCCTAAAAATATTGCAGCTATAAGGAAGCGAAACCACGTAATGGTATTTACATCCATATATTGTAATAGCCCTTTGAGCGCAATTGGTAAAACGCCCCATAAGATGGCCGTAGTAAGAGATAAAAACAAACCCAGTCGCCATCGACCACTAATTTCATGCATAGGAAAAAACTCTGTTAACAATGCTAAAATTAGCATTGTTTTAAAAATGAGGATTATCTAGAAACTAGTTACCAAAAGCTATTATTATTAAGCGTTGTTTGCATTTAAAATGGTATCGTCATTATTTTTATCAGCGATGAAGCCTAATGATGTTATCTGAGTATATTGCGCTGTATTACTTAGCGCTGAAATCACTTAATTACGTAGCGGTTAAAAATGCAGAAAAACTTACGATTAACGTTAAAAACATTTTCAATTAATTCTCCTTAGAAGTGTTTTTTATATTGTTTGTAAACATCTTTGTTTTCACCAAAAAGCTCAAGTAAGTCTATGTTAAAAAAGAAGCTACCATTGTCATCACTTCTGTGAACATAACCCAAGCTGTATTTATTTTTAATATGAAAAGTTAAACCATGCCCGACTGCGTCAGTCTCTTGTCTATCGTTATAAATACTCGTCACAGAGACGCCAAAGCCTTTATTCCACCAATTTATTCCAGCCCACTCTAGGGCTAAACTTACATCATTTTTATCACCTTTTTCGAGTTCGTCTATATGCTCGAAAACAAGTGATGGGCGGAGTAAAAATGCTTGCCATGGTGGTGGTCCAACTAAGTCTGTGCCATTAAAGTAATCTGATTGGAGAGTTGTTGTTGCCCAGACGTCTAGCGGGGTTTGATATCTAGCTTCTTTAATAAATTTTTTCCAATCAGTTTGAAGCTCTCCTAGTAATTTTCCATTTTTCTTTGCAATGGCGTCGTTTAACAAAGTAAAGGCGGGGTTAAAAGCAGATTCTAAATTGTCTGATGCGTCTCTACAGCTCATTTTAAATGATGTTTCTTTACATTTTTCTTCTTGAGCTGCTCCAAGCGTCCATACAAGATTATTTGCATTATCAGGAGGGAGTTTCACTCTCATAATAAATTGCTTGTTACCATCGGCATCACGCTTAGTTTCATCCGGAACAAACCTTATAGGGTTCACGTAATCTAATTTCAGAGCATAATTCTTAAGTTGGCTTTCCCATTGTTCCGTAATGGCATTCACGCCTGGAAATAAGCTTTCAGGGTAAGTCGATTGAATAGTAGTTGTCGCAAGATCAGCATAGTTAAACAAGGCTTGTTCAAATGCGAGAATATCTTCTTCATCAACAAGCAAAGCATGCTTACAGAGTATTGGACCAACTTTTACCGACAGTATTTTTAGCGACTCATGTGTTGTTTGAAAATTGTCTAAAACGCCTACCGGATATTCACATTTAATTTTATTTTTTTCTTCATCTGCAAATGCGTTTATTGAAGCAAACGCAATCAAAAAAGCGAGAATATATGTATTTTTCATTTTGTTTTCCTTAACTTATTACGCTTGGTCTAACATTGTCTGTAACTTATTCTTAAAAGTGTCCGCAGATTTAGCTAAATCTAAAATTGCCTCTACCTTGCCGATAGTTTCATCGTCTGGATGCCTTAGATCTTCAAAAGCATCTTTAAGCTCTTCGTAGCTGTAGTTAATGCTTGTCAATGCGTGTGCAGCAACCCCTTGTTTGTATTGTGTATTTGATACAGAAACACCCAATACATTTGAAAAGAATGCATCAGCAACTTCTGGAGCCGCCATGTATTCTTTTAAGTCATGAGTATTAACTTCTCTGACCGTTTTTACGTTTATATGCCGACCTCCATTTTCGATAGGCCGTTGGTATTTTTTAATCCAAGTAAAGGGATCGAATTCATTACGCACATTAAAAAGTAGATCGGTACACCCTCCACCATCTGAATTCACAATGGAGTGATTAGGATCTGCAATATCATTTAATATATTAAGAAGGCGAGAAACATTTGCCACCATCCACAGCGAATCTATTTGAAAACGATCCGTATCTAATTGAGGCACTGCAGAGGTAATATCAGTATCCTTTCTGAATAATTTAGCTAAAGTGTCATGCAAAACAGCGGTACCTAAGCTATGAGCGATTATATGAAGGTCTCTATTCCCTAGGCCACGCTCTATCATTCGATCATTTATATTTTTAGCGAGATCAACTCTAATTTTTTCTCCCCAAAACATCATGCCGTAGTAAATAACGTCCATCCAATGAGTATAAAACATTTGTTCTTCATCAAAGTCAGCAAAGAGCTCTATGAGTTTGCCTGCTGTTTTTTCACCAAGCCCGCGCCCTTGAAGTAAAGATATATGCTTAATTATATCTCCCGCTTTTTCCGCATCTTTAAGCCGGATTTCATCAAGGAAATCGGAGTAATTAAACTGGAAGAATTCGACTTTATCCTTGATATCAAAATCAGCTAAACCAAAATTTTTAGCGGCTTGATTTAAACCTTCAGCAATTATTTTTTTTGTTTCACCAGGTTTGTGAGTCCCCATTCCATGTATAACCAATACCATCGGTTTATTCACTTGTTAACTCCATTTATGTAATTGAATGAACTTTTTATACAACAATAGTAGGAGCCGAATGTTTTTTAATCAACAATAAAAAAGGAAGTTATTTATACCCGTAATCATTCAACATGCTCGATTTAGAGTGCGTGAGCAATTTCAATACAAGGCGCACCTTTGTAGTCATGGTTATTCCCTTACAAGAAGGTGAAACGACGTAGTGATCTTGCTCAAGCGCTTCTTTTATGGGGCTAAAAACGATTTATACTTCGTTATTGATTTTGTTAATGGAGCAACCATTATCTGCAATCAATGCCTTGCCTAAAGACTTTTCTAATTCCAGCTGAAATCTGCATTTTCAGGTAGCTTGGGTATAGATTAGTTAAATTCGAACACTTCAATACAAAACCGAACGCAGGTTAATGTTCCTTCCTAACAACAAAAAACTAACCAACTGATAAATAAAGACAAAAATAAAATTTAATTGTTGGCATAGAACTTCCAATGTACTAATTAGTTCACAAATAACAAATGTTTAAACAAAATTTACTTAGCATGTTTAACAAATAAGTTTTGTGAAAAACACTTTAATAAATAACTTATAAATGAAGGCTTCGATTTTGAAAAAAATAATTACTTTTCTATCTGTTCTACTTTTAGTTGTACCCTCTGTGTCTGCACAAATCAGTACTGTCGATAGAGTCAACATTGACAAGCAAGTGCAGCAGTTTATGGCCCAAGAAGATATCCCTGCATTAGCTATCGGTATTATTCAAAACGGCAAAATTACCTTTACGTCAGCCCATGGGGTAATTGATAGAAAAAATAAACAAGCAATCAACCAAAAGACAATTTTTCAAATCGGTTCACATTCAAAACCACTAACCAGCATTATCACTTTAGAGCTTATTAACGAAGGTAAATTGAATCTTTCTGATCGGGTTATTGATCATTTACCTGGAGTATTTCCTCAAGCGTCTATTGCTGAGTTTGAATCATTAACAATCGAGCATCTAATGGTGCATCGTTCGGGTTTACCTACCTACCCTAAAAATGTCACTAGAATTGATGGTGATGCATTTTTAGGTGGCTACAGCGAAGCAATGTTATTGGAAGCATTGAGCACAATCGAATTAAGATTTGCACCCGATGAAAAATGGCGCTATTCAAATTTTAACTATGCCGTTCTTGGTTATATCCTTAGCAAAATAACCAATAAAAGTTACTCACAATTAGTTAAAGAGTATATTGCGGGTAAATACGAGCTATCAGATACCTTGGTTAATTTATCTGATGAGCAAAAAAACACGGAGCTGGCAACACCTTACAGAAAGGATAATCGACAAGTTGTTACTCAGCCTTGGGATATGGGCTTACTTACCCCCCATGGTGGCGTTTACTCAACCATTGATGATTTAGCTCACCTTATGGAGCTGCAAATGGCAGCTTACCGTAAATATAACAAAAGTGGCGTAACGTCACCGCTAATTTCAACTCAAATAAAATATGATACCGACTTTACCCAAGGTGGTGAAAAATACCAAGGATTCAGTTATGGCCTTGGCATGATTGAGGTAACACCTGAATTTCCTATGCATGATGAGACGGTGCTTTATCATGGCGGTGATCTTGATGGCTTTGGTAGTGAATATAGATTTTCGCCAGAGCATGGTGTAGGTGTGGTCATGCTTACATCAAGTGGTGGCAGAAAGTTTATTCGCTTCGCCATGACAATTATGGATGAATTGTTGGCCAATGCCGTTAACAATCAGAAAATAAACCAAGGCAAGGCGCTTGATTGAGTAATAGCTGCCTTAGGGTATTTTAGCCAGCGTAACAAAGCAATTGTAGATATAGGCAAGGAAATTTTCACTGTTATTGGCTACTGAATATCTAGGTATGTATGCCACACCTAGTTATATCGAAAAATCAATGCAATAGAAAAGTCAGTTAGTGCCTCAGGTTTTGAGGCACTACAGAAGATATGTCACGAACTTCTAAACTTAGATATTAATCACAGCCATTTTATCCTGAGACATATCGTGCATGGTATAGGCAATACCGCCAGTATTATAACCCGACTGTTTGCGCCCCGCGAAAGGCATCCAATCAACACGGAAAGCGGTATGGTCATTCACCATTACCGCGCTAGCCTCTAATTCGCGTATGGCCTTCATTGCCACATCAATATTTTTTGTGAATACCGACGCTTGAAAAGCATATTCCAACGAATTAGCTTGAGCAATGGCTTGGTCAATATCATCATAACCATAAACACACACCACAGGGCCAAAAATCTCCATGATAGATACTTTGGCATCAACGGGCGGCTCAAGCAGTACCGTTGGCGCATAGGTAGTTTCACCCAATCGTTTACCGCCCGTAACAAGTATTGCGCCTGCTGCCACCGCTTCATCAACCCAACTTTCAACGCGGTCAACTTCTTTAGGACGAATAAGCGGCCCACATTCAGTAAATTCATCAATGGCGTTACCCACAATAAGTTTTGCTGCGCCATCAGCCAGCAGTTGTGCGATAGCCTTGGCTTTATCTCTAGGGGCAAAAATACGTTGTACCGATACACACACTTGTCCCGAATGATAAAAACCACCTTTGAGTAAACTTGGGATCATCGCCTCAATATCGGCACTTTCTTCAATAATAACGGGGGCAACGCCACCATGCTCTAGTGCACAACGCGTACCGGGTGCTAACTTAGAACGCAACATCCAACCAATTTGAGCTGAACCTATAAAACTAAAAAAAGCCACACGAGGGTCAGTGATCATTTTTTCAGAGGTAGGAATATCACACGCTACAAAACGGCACCACTGTGGCGGTAATCCCGCTTCATGCAAAATATCAACAAATGCCTTACAGGATAATGGTGTATCTCGTGCCGGCTTAACTAATACAGGGCAACCCGCAGCAACGGCTGGCGCAACTTGATGCACAATTAAATTTAACGGATGGTTAAATGCTGAGACGGCAACCACAACTCCGATAGGCTCCTTGGTGGTATAGGCTATTCTGCCCGCACCCGCTTGGGTTAAGTCCATTGGTATTTGAGTACCAGTTAATTTAGATATTTCTTTTGCGCAAAGCTCTACGCCATCAATGGCTCTGCTGACTTCCACTCGCGCATCGACCAGCGGTTTACCCCCTTCATTCGCGATTAAAAATGCCAACTCATCGGCTCTTTGTGAAATCAATACCGCTGTTTTTTTGAGAATGCTGACACGCTCAAATGCAGGAATCCACTGATTGCAGTCCTTAAACAGTTGATGAGCCGTTGATAAATATTTATCAACATCATCCCACATGACTGTTGCTATAGACCCTATGTAAGCTTGATCATAAGGGTTAACAACGTCGAGTGTTTCAGGTACCTTGTTTTCTTCAGATACATTGCTTTTTTTTGAAGTGACCATAATGTTGCTCTTTAATAAGTAGAAAGTCGCTTGTTAACAAGCGGTATCGAAATAATAGCGTTATATCAAACAAACCTTTTTCGCCAACTCGTCAATTAAAACTTTTTGATTTTCAGAGTAATCTACGGGTAATTCAACAAGATGAACGCCACCAGCTGAAAATGCTTTTTCATAAGTAGGAGTAATATCTTCAGCAC
>MAAC01011280.1_pt1 | contig 15082 bp, 16 predicted proteins | sample 1115981 | NCBI WGS metagenome assembly MAAC01 (sample SAMN04961126, study PRJNA320927) | seawater metagenome | isolation source: sample BD02T64 sea water enriched with oil for 64 days | place: USA:Gulf of Mexico | collected 2013-07-27 | reverse complement strand
TGGTCTGGTAGTTCAGTTGGTTAGAATACCTGCCTGTCACGCAGGGGGTCGCGGGTTCGAGTCCCGTCCAGACCGCCATCATTTTGAAAGCTCTAAGAGAAATCTTAGAGCTTTTTTTGGTTTTAAATATTTTCTCATTGGAATCTTAAATTTTGATATAATTAAATCGATTGGCTCATTCCAACTAAATAGCTTTCTGTATTTTATTCCTTTTAGAGAAGATTAACTGAAGATAATCAAGCAATTTTGATCATCTAAAAAGAGGGATTTGTTTTGTGCTTAATCTACACGATTATTTTGTAATAAATTGACTACCTTGTGTTTAGCTATGGAGAATTTACACTTGATGCAAAAATAAAGAGAAGTAATAAGTCGTATTACAAGTCAAATATACTTTTGCCAGTAGTGCCATCTACAAATACTGTACTTGGTAAAATGAATGGTTTTAAAGATGATCGGGTTATTGAAATTTGAAGGGCTTGTTCAATTTGTGATTTAGAAATTGATGAGCTTATGAGATTTACAACTTCCGTTGAAACTAATAAGGGAATAGCTGACCGAGAATCTAGAGATTCATTTTTCGAAGTAAACTACACGAATACCAATAGGTTTGTTGTTATAATGGTAATTGACGACAGAATATTAAGTAATTACCTTTTCAAACTTGCTGGCTTCGAAATCGACTTTCCATTAGCAAAAGAACTTTAATTAATAGTAACATTTAAAAAACTAGAAAGATGAAAAAGTTAATTGTTGCAGTAGCAGTATTACTGTCTGGTTTGACATATACTATGGCTCAATTGCCTGACCCTGGATTTGAGGTTGATAAATCAACAGCAATTGTAATTACAGATCCTCAAAATGATTTTTTAAGTCCAGAAGGAGCAACCTGGGGGGTAGTAGGAGAAAGTGTCACTAAGAATAACACGGTTGCTAATATTGAGACACTTTTTAAATTGGCTGAAAAGTATGGTATAAAAGTGTTTATTTCTCCGCATTATTATTACAAACATGATCATATTTGGAAATTTGAGGGAGCTTTAGAAAGGCTGATGCACAATATTTCAATGTTTGACAGGGGCGATCAGTTAAAAACTGAAGGATTAGAAGGCTCTGGAGCTGATTTTCTCGATCAATACAAAAAATACATCGAAAAAGATTTTGTTATTGTGGTAGGGCCCCATAAAGTTTACGGTCCCGAACAAAATGATTTGAGTTTACAGTTGAGAAAACAAAAGATTGATAAAGTGGTTTTGGCAGGAATGTCTGGGAACCTATGCGTTGAAGCACATATGAGAGAGTTGATTGAAGATGGATTTGAGGTAGCTGTTGTTGGAGATGCTACAGCATCGGCAATAATTCCAGGATTAGATGGAAATGCAGCTGCACAAACTAATTTTAGATTTATAGCTAGTCATGTGTTTACAATAATCGAATTAGAGGAAGTTTTAAAAAATAAATAAAATGCTCGATTGATATCGATAATGCAGAATAAAAAATACCAGCAAATTGCTGGTATTTTTTACTGCAATAGAATTTAAATTGATTGTACTTTCAATTGACTACAAATTCAAACCCCCGTATTTAAAAAAGTAATAGAGGCTTGAAACAGATGAAAGGAAGTGTCGAAATTTATTTAAATTGAATCCAACCCCATATCAGTTAGGTCACTCTATATTTGCTTTATGATTTCGCGTTATTGCCGATAGTGATTTTCAAAATTCTGAAGAAAGCTTGAAAAAGAAAAAGACAATGCTATAATTAAGGTGAATAAAACGGGAGAAGATACTAGAAACAGTAGGAATGGACCAACTCTATTTAGTAAATAGGTGATATCAAAGTTGCTGGATGCCAGGTTGTTTATTTCCAATAAAGTTGGGATCTATTATATGGAGCTTCTTCATGACGGAGCAAAACAGCTTCAATATGAAAATGACAGTAGATATTCCTAGAGTAGTGAAAAAAGAGAATTCCCCAATAATATCCGTATGCATAAATTATGCTCAACACTGGTATAAATTGTTAGAGACAGATCTTATGATCTGTTTTTTTTGTGATATAATTCGATAAATATCTAGTACTTAGTTAATTATTTCATTAAATTGAAGTCAGGACCAAATAGAGCCTCCCAATGAAATTTAAAAAATCTGACATATTAACTTCTGATGAAAGGTTGCAGATATTGAATTTATGGAATGAAGAATATCCGCAGAGTATAAGTCTTCTCAATTTGGATGGGTTTGACACTTATTTAGCCAATTTAAAGGATAAACATCATTTATTGGTGTCGAATGACGTGGATGGTATAATAGGTTGGTATATCGACTTTATTCGAGATGAGGAGAGGTGGTTTGCTATGATTGTAGATCATAAGTACCAAGGAAAAGGTATAGGTCGTCAGTTAATAGGAATGGCTAAAGAGACTAATGAAGTGCTAAATGGTTGGGTGATTCTAAGAGATGACTATAAAAAGAGAAATGGAGAAGCTTACCTTTCTCCAATATCCTTCTATAGAAAAAACAATTTTGAAATTATACCTTATATTAAATTGGAGACAGATTCCTTAACTGCAATTAAGATGTTTTGGGAGAAAAAGAAAAAGGAATAATATAAATTAGCTTTCAATCAAAATTTAACACAATCATGAGGCTACTATTGTTATTCATTTTTTCGGTTTATTCAAATTCCTTATTAGCTCAGAAATCAATCTACAAGTATAGAAATTCATCTGATAGTACCTACAACGCTTATGCTCTATTGCTACCTGAGGATGGTGAAATAGAAGGATTGATCATACGGGATTATTCTAATTTACCTGATTTTAGCAAAAAAAGCCCATATCAATGGTCGAAAATAGCCTTAGAGTACAAAATGGCCATATTAATTACCCAAACATCCAATATTTTTCCTGAATTGTATTATTCAGAAGATGGTCCAAGTCTACTAGTCGAAATTGTTCATGAAGTCGTAATGGAGTATGGTATTCCATCTAACAATTTATTTATAGGAGGAATGTCTTCAAGTGGTACAAGGGCATTGCGTTATGTTCAATTCTGCGAAAAAGGTAAGTCGAAATACGGGACGAAAATCAAAGCTGCATTTGCTGTGGATTCACCCTTAGATTTAGAGAGGTTTTATTATTCAGCTAGCAGAAATAAACAATATATGAAAGGGGGGATGTTATGGGAAGCAACGCTTATTTGTGATGTATTTCCCAAAATATTAGGGACTGTACCATCTATAGATCATGAAATTTATCAAAGCTCTTCTGTTTATTCTTATATGGATCCAGAAGGTAGTAATGCGAAATGGCTTCAAAATACACCTATTCTATTCTTCCATGAACCGGATATGGATTGGTGGATGAATGAGAGAGGAGCTACCTATTATGATATTAACTCATTTGATATTATCGGATTGGTTAATTATTTAAGAATATTGGGGAACAATCAAATTGAATTGGTTTGCACTCATCAAAAAGGCTACGACAGAGAAGGGAATCGAAATTGTCATTCTTGGGCAATTGTTGATGAAAATTATTTAATTGATTGGATTGTGAAACAATTAAATTAGTAGTTTTTTTGGTTGAAGAATTGAAAATATAAAGGAGTATTCTTCTTTAATTCTTGCCAAATCTAAATATTGAAAAAATATCAACTATGTTTTTTCACTTTAATTGAGTATTGTAATTGTCTGATTTTATAAGCATTAATGATTAGCAATTAATTATTGTCTTTGTGTATTTTTAATCCATACTTGCGTGAATGACCGATTGTTCATATATTTGCTATATGAGAAGGAAAATTGACAAAGAAAGTTTGTTGGAAGTAGGTACTCAGTTGCTGCATAAGCAAGGGTACAATGGTACTGGTATCAAAGATATTGCCGACGCTGCTGGGATTTTGAAAGGTTCTTTTTATAATTATTTTAAAGGAAAGGAAGCCTTTTGTAAAGAAGCTTTGGAGTATTATGGTTTAAAATCCTATGAAGACTCTAAGAAAATTTTGCAAAATAAGTCAATGAGTCCTTTAACTAGAATTAAAACACTTTTCTCTTATCGTATCAATTTTATGATTTCAGACCAAAATTGTTCCAAAGGATGTTTTCTTGGGAATACTGGTCAGGAATTAGCTGAAACAAATGAAGCGTTGAGAAAGGTGATCAATGATTCATTTGAAATGGAGAATAAAATGTTCATTGATTGCTTGAAAGAGGCGAAAGATTCAAAAGAAATTCGAGATACATTAGATCCGATTAAAGCAGCCACTTTTATTAATCAAAGTTGGCAAGGTGCTTTATTACTTATGAAAACATCTAAAGATGAAATGCCTTTACGTATTTTTTATCAGATGATTTTCGAACAATTCTTATAGTGAATCAGGGTAATTAAGTTTACCTTTTTTTTGATGCCAATATATGAATGATCGGTCATTCAGAAATAGGTAAGTAGGTGAAAAAGAACAAAATATAACCATATAAAACCAAAGTGATGAATAATTTAGAAATAAACTTACAAGGTAGGGTAGTGTTAATTAGCGGAGCCAATAGAGGAATTGGTTTAGCAATAGCTATTGAACTATTGGAAAGAGGAGCAAAAAAAGTATATGCAGGAACTAGAAACCTTGAAGCATTTGCTTCAGTTGAGTCAACTTTTGAAGGCAGACTAATTCCTATTCAACTTGATGTAACAGATGAGTCGTCCATTGAGAAAGCGGCAAATAAAGCTTCAGACGTCGATATTTTAATTAATAATGCTGGAGTACTTCAGGGAGATAGTTTATTAACTAGAGATGCTTTAAATAACTTTAAAACACATTTTGATGTTAATGTATTAGGCCTTTTAAAACTAACACAAGCATTTTTACCTCAAATTAGAAAATCGGATAAGGGAGCTATTGTTAGTATTTCCTCTTTGGCAGGATTAGGAAATATGCCGATGATAGGAAGCTACTCTGTTTCAAAGGCTGCTGTTCATAGTATAATACAAGGGTTAAGAGCCGAACTTCAAGCTGATAAAGTTTTGGTAATTGGTGTTTATCCAGGACCAATAGAAACAGATATGACCAAAGGTTTTGAAATGGATATGGATGCACCACAAACCGTTGCCTCTAATATTGCCAATGCATTGGAAACAGGGTTGGAAGATGTCTTTCCAGATAAAATGTCAATGGAAATATCAGCTATCTATCAGAGCAGTCCTAAAACTATCGAAACAGAATTCGGTAAATTCAAAGGATCAGCTGAATAAATTAAAGAATAATGAATACATCTTTGAAAAAGCTTAAAAGATGTATTCATTATATTAAATGTTATAAGGTAATGGAAATGGTGATTGTTGCAATACCTGCTCCTAATGCTCCAATGAAAAAGTCGTCGGAAGTAGATCGGCCACTTCCATTGCTATCGATTAGTTCTTTGGTTGCAGCAAGAAGGATTGTACTCATGAATCCAATGGCAATTGATTTTTTTTTGTCTTTTGTAATAAGAAATGTTCCGGCTGTTATAGATGAACTAAGGATATAGGCAACGGCAAAATGTTGTTGATGATCAATAGGGATATTATTCAACGACTGTCCATGACAATGAAAAATCATTGAGAAGCCCACAATTAATATCAGGATAAATTTTTTCATAGCAATTGTATTGGAGAGGGTTCCAAAATTGAACTATGCTAAAAAGTGTAGAAAACTATTGACTGATACTGTATCACAAGAAAGCGATAAAAGTATGCCACTAATTGATTATGTCTATTTTATTGGGATAAACGACTATTTGAAAATTTTCACTATGTAAAAATAGGAAATTATTCCCATTTTGGAATAGGAATAATTTTTTAATTAATTGAAATGCAGTTAATTAATCTTCTTTTTTATTGGTAAGATCATTCCAAGCCATTCGATGAGTATTAGAACCATCTACTACTTTGTTTCTAAGTTTAGTCTTTTCAACATTGGCAGGCATATCCTTGTGGAAATCATGACCAAAAACTTCTTTGATAGGCTCTTTGTGTAATTTCTGAATAGTTCTGAATTTCTTTAATTCAGGAACATCACAAAACGTGATAGCTATTCCTTCTTTCCCCTGTCTTCCGGTACGACCAATTCTATGCTCGTAGTTTTCCTTATTTTCAGGAATTTCAAAATTAATAACTATTTTGATATCACTAATGTCCATACCTCTACCAACGACATCTGTAGCCAATAGAACTTTGGTTTCACCTTTTTGAATAGCCTCAATTGATTTAATTCTGGAAGTTGGAGACTTTTTACCATGGATTAAATCTACTGATATGTCAGCTTTTTTTAATGTGGTATAGACTTTTTTTGCTAAAAAACGATCGTTGAAAAATACCAAAGACTTTTCTTGGAGATGATCATAAATAATAGTCATTAATAAATCGGTCTTGTCTTTTTCATCAACATAATAGACCTTTTCATCAATATTCAATTTATTGGAAACGTGCTTTTGTACTTCTATCCATTCTGGATTGGTACAAATTTCAGTAACGGTTTCCCTCAATTTTTTTGGAATGGTTGCGGAAAAGAAAAAGTTTTGTCTTTTAGAAGGCAATTGATGTAAAATAACTTCTACATCTTTCCATAAGCCAGCTTCCAACATTTGGTCAGCTTCATCAAGAACCAAATATTTCACTGAACTTCCTTTTATTTTTCCTTTATCAATGCAGTCTCTTAATTTACCTGGAGTGGCTACTAAGATATGTGGATTTTTATCTAGGACCTTCATCAAAGGTCTGTCTTTCATTCCTCCATAGATCATTCCACATTGAACATTTAGATTTTGCCCCCAATATTTTACCTCTTCAGATAATTGATGAGCTAATTCTTTACTTGGAGCAATTAGAATTGCAGCTAAAGGTTCTGAAGCTTTATTAGGGAGTTCCATCCACATTTCTAGAATAGGAAGAAGAAAACCTAAAGTTTTACCCGTTCCAGTTCTAGATATACCAATGATATCTTTCCCTGTCATTGCTGCTGGGATAACTCTTTTTTGAATTGCTGTGGGTTTCTCAAAACTTTTTTCTTCCAAAAGTTCTAATATTTTCCCACGAAGTCCTAAATCTGTAAAGCTTAATTCCATAATCTACTAAAATCTTGTGCAAAGTTAAACCAAATTAGTCTACCCTTACCAATGCAATCAGAAATTAACCATGAAAACAGACTTTTATATCATTATTCTACAAATGAATAGATATTATTTGGGCTGATACAATAATGAAGTGGGTGATCTAGGCTATGAATGTCGTCAATTTCTTCTATTTCATCAAAAAATGTAAGTCCAATAAATATCGTATCTGGAGAACATTTTTTCAAAAATCGATCATAAAAACCTTTTCCAAATCCAACTCTGTTACCAGTCTTATCAAATGTGAGTAATGGGATAAAGACGATATCTAAATTTTCAGGAGAAATGTGTATGCCTCTAATAGGTTCTGGTATTCCAAATTTATTTAGATAAGTAGCAGTATCAACATCAAGCTTGATGTGTTCTAAGCTCATGTCGTTGAAGTTAGTTTTTGGAACGACAACTGTTTTTTTCAACTCTTCCCTAATGAAATGAATAAATGGCCAAGTGTTTACTTCAAAATGTCGCTCAATTGGTAGAAAGATGTGAAAGTAATCATTATCCCAAATTTGCATACTTCGTGCTTGACTTAAAATTTTCTTCGAACGTTCTTGAATTTCTTCATCACTCAAAGATTTTCGTTTCTTTTTATAAAGGGTTCTAAGTTCGAATTTTTTCATATTCAGTCAAATAGGTTAAAGTATTAGCAAAATAAAAAAAAAAGCTGCGAGAAGCAGCTTTTTTTAAATCATTATTTAGTGAGCAAATTCTGCTAAATATCTTTCAGCATCTAAAGCAGACATACATCCCGATCCGGCAGCAGTAATTGCTTGTCTATAGATGTGATCTTGAATATCTCCAGCGGCAAAAACACCTGGTAAATTTGTTCTGCTTGTTCCTGGCGTTGTTATTAGGTAACCCGTATCATCCATATTCAATTGACCTTTGAAAATGTCTGAATTTGGTTTGTGTCCAATAGCAACAAAGAATCCTGTAGCTGGAATAGTTGTTTCTTCACCAGTGGCACTATTTATAGCTAAAACAGCTTCAACAGATTTTTCACCTAGTACTTCCTTTGTCGAAGTATTGAACATCACTGTGATATTTTCTGTATCAAAAACACGTTGTTGCATTGGTTTTGAAGCTCTCATTTCTTCCTTTCTTACCAACATTGTCACCTTTTTACAGATTTTTGATAGGTAAGTTGCTTCTTCTGCTGCTGTATCTCCAGCACCTACAACAACAACTTCTTGTCCTCTATAGAAGAATCCGTCACATACTGCACAAGCAGATACTCCAAATCCATTTAATCTATCTTCAGATTCTAATCCTAACCATTTAGCTGAGGCTCCAGTAGAAATAATTACTGTTTGTGCTTCAATTACTTTAGAATCATCAATGGTTACTTTGTGAATTCCTCCTGGAATAACTGAAAATTCAACAGCAGTAGCCAATCCGAATCGTACATCTGTTCCGAATCTTTCTGCTTGTGTTTTCAAGTCTTCCATCATGCTGTTACCGTCAACTCCTTGAGGGTAACCAGGGAAATTGTCAACTTCTGTAGTTATTGTTAACTGACCTCCAGGTTGTAATCCTTGATACATTACTGGATTCAATTCTGCTCTTGAAGCATATATGGCGGCTGTATATCCAGCAGGTCCAGATCCAATGATAAGACACTGAACTCTTTCAATTTCTTGTGACATGATTGTATGCGTTATTTATTATGGGAACAAAAATAGCAGAAATATTAGATCTCTATACACCTCGAGGTATAAATGTTTTTGATATCCTGATTACAAATGTTTATAAATGTTAAAATGGATTATATTAATCCAGATTATTTTGAACTTCAATGACTGGATTCTTCTTCTTCCTTTCTTTAGATTTTAAATAGGCATTCATGAAAATGGTCAAGAGAATGACTAAACCTCCAAAATAAAATCCAAGGCTCATTTTTTCATCTTCTTGGAATAGGATCAATGCCAAAAGAATGGAATAGATGGGCTCCATATTTACACTTATACTAATGGTATAAGGGCTTAGTTCTTTCATAACATAAACTCCCATTAGAAATGCAAAGGCTGTACATATTGTTCCTAGGAGAATAGTATAAAGCCAATCAAAATTGCTCATAGAAGTAATTCCTAGTAAAGCCTGATCCTGTAAACTGTAGTATATTGTTGTGAAAATAAAGGCTCCTAACATTTCATATAAAGTAATATGGGCAGCATCATCTTTGTGAACATACTTTGCATTAAGTACAGTAAATAAAGCAGCAAAAAATGCAGAACAAAGACTTAATATAATCCCTAATTCATATTGAGATTCAAAATTGAAAATCAATGATAGTCCAAAAATTACTGTTAAGCCAAGGAGGAGTTCATAGGTTTTTATTTTTTTCCTGTATATAATAGGTTCTAAGATTGCGACAAAAAAGGAGGCAGATGCCAGACAAATAAGTGCCACTGAAACGTTGGATACCTTGATGGATTCGAAAAATGTAACCCAATGAACCGCTATAATTCCTCCAATACCTATATAACTAATTAGATTATTTTTTTTTACTTTTTTCAGTTTTCCTTTTAGTGCTAAATAAAGGTAGATAGAAACAGAAGCAATAAGGGTTCTTAAAATTACAATGGTTGTGGAATCTGTTTGGATTAATTTGCCTAAAATTCCAGTAAAACCCCAAAGAAACACAGTGAAATGTAAAAGGAAATAATAATGATTTTTTTTGATATAATTTGACATGAATAAAAGGAAGTATAGGCTAATTTAATATAGTGCTGAAATTTAGTCCAATTCCATTTAAATTCATAACTTTTGAGAGTAAAAGTGATAAAATTCAAAACATTGATTATTAGTATTATATGAAGGTAGATATATTAGCATTCGGTGCTCATCCTGATGATGTGGAGCTTTCTAGTGCAGGAACTTTGGTTAAACAAAAGTTGTTAGGGTATAAAACTGCAATTGTTGATTTGACTCGAGGAGAGTTAGGGACAAGAGGATCTGCTGAAATACGTGATGAGGAAGCAACTAATGCAGCTAAAATAATGAAGGTTGATGCACGTGAAAACCTTGGTTTACCTGATGGGTTTTTTGAGCAGGATAAGGAAAGCGTTCTACGAATCATTGAAATGGTAAGAAAATATCAACCAAGAATTGTATTAGCGAACGCATATTCTGATAGACACCCTGATCACGGTAGAGGATCTAGTATCGTTTCAAGAGCTTGTTTTTTGGCTGGATTACCTAAAATTGAAACCTCGCTGGATGGAATTAATCAAAAGGCTTGGAGACCAAAGGCTATATATCACTATATCCAATACAATAGTATAGAACCTGATTTTGCTATTGACATAACTGGTCATTTAGACACAAAACTAGATGCTATATTAGCCTATAAATCCCAGTTTTATGATCCAAACTCTAAAGAGCCGAACACGCCTATTTCAAATAAAGAATTTCTAAATGCAATTACTTTTAGAGCAGAAGAATATGGGAAGTACATGGGAGTGAAACATGCCGAAGCGTACAATGTGGAGCGTTTACCTGGTGTGGATGATTTATTCCATTTATTATAATAGAGTTTTATTTGTTGTTATTGGCTTTTTCTATTTTTAGAGAAAGCCTTTTTTTGCAATTATATACCCTGCAATTGAATTAATAAAAAAGACTGGATCAAACTATCATTTCTTAATCCTTACCATTTTTAATGGTAATTTATACTACTATTTGTCAGATCAATGACCTAAAAGAATGGACTGATGACTAATTTTGAGACATATTGTAAATCGATTAGAGAATCATGGAAGTTTGGATCCAAAAATTGATTAAAAATGAAGGTCATAATATTGATAAAAGTATTTATTTTTGTAATGTCTATGCTTGGGCTTCCAATACAAGTAACAAATGGTTTAAAAAATTAAGTGGAAATGGATACAATAACATTAGGAGCTGGCTGTTTTTGGTGTGTTGAGGCAGTTTTTGAGGAATTAGAAGGAGTCACATCAGTAGAATCTGGTTATTCAGGAGGGCAGGTTGAAAACCCTACATATAGAGAGGTTTGTTCAGATAAAACAGGGCATGCAGAAGTTTGTCAGGTAATTTTCGATGAAAGTATTTTATCATTGAGAGAGCTGCTATCTGCTTTTTTTTTAACCCATGATCCAACCACATTGAATAGACAAGGACATGATGTAGGAACTATTTATAGGTCGGCAATATTTTATCACTCTGATCAGCAAAGGGTGATAGCCGAAGGTTTAATAGGAGAATTAGACCAATCTGGTGCTTTCTCCAATCCTATTGTAACAGAAATAACAGCCTTTGATGCTTTTTATAAAGCAGAAAATTATCACCAAGACTTTTATAAATTAAATGGGGAACAACCCTATTGTAGTTTTGTTATTCAACCAAAGGTTGAAAAGTTGCGAAAAGTTTTCGGAGATAAATTAAAAAAGAAGTAGTTTTAAACCTCCCTAAACGGAGGTTTTTTTATGAAAAAAATATACCCTTTTTTTATTGGTATAATCGCTTTGTATTCTTGTTCCAATAATGATACTACTGGTAGTAAGTCTACTGTTGTTGAAATTGAAAAAGTAGATAGTCTGGTCTATTTTTCAGAGCATATTTCTCCTATTATCTTTAATAATTGTTCTGAATGTCACCGGGATGGAGGAGCAGCCCCTTTTTCTATGACAAATTATCATGATGTGAAAAAGAGGGCAAAAATGGTAGCTCATGTAACTGGAATAGGTTATATGCCTCCATGGCCCGCTGATCCAGCTTATTCTCATTTTATTGGAGAGAAGATATTAAGTCAAGGAGAAAAGGATCTAATCCGTAGATGGTACGAACAAGGTGCTCAACTAGGAGATGAAAGTAAAATGGCAAAGGTTCCGGAGTATATATCTGGATCTTTACTAGGGAAACCCGATTTGGTGGTTAAAATGGCCAAACCAATTTTTGTACCTGGTGATAATAAAGATAGATTTTTGATTATTAAGGTGCCTTTTGAGCTACCAGTTGATACGTTTATTCGGGTGGTTGAGTTTGTCCCTGGTAATAATCAACTGGTACATCATATGAATGGGCATGCTTTGGTGTATAGAGGGCATGACGAGAAAGATCTCCATCAAGGAGAGTATTATGTCAATCTTGAGGAGTACAGTCCAAGAGAAGCCTGGACTAAGATGGGGATACCAAACACAGATGGTTCTTATCCCACTAAAATACCTAGCGTAAGTAATTATTTACCTGGTGTTCAAACTTCAGTTTACCCAAGTGGAATAGGGGGATTCCACATGACTAAAAAAGGAATGTTTTTAATCAATGATATGCATTATGGGCCAAGTCCAGTAGATGATGAAGATCAATCCTATTTCAATGTTTTTTATGATTCAATACCACCCAAAAGGGAAATTGGTGAATTTCAATTAGGAACGCTAGGAGTATCTCCCATTGTTCCACCTTTGGTTATTCCTCCTGGTGAGAAAAAACGATTTATAACTTCCTTCAAATTACCACGTGACCTCTCTATTCTGACTGTTAATCCACATATGCATCTTTTAGGTAAATCCTTTAAAGCATATGCTGTGAAGCCTAATAATGATACCATTCCATTGGTGAAAATTGATGATTGGAATTTTAGGTGGCAATTTTTCTATACTTATGAGAAGATGCTTCCATTACCTAAAGGAACTCTGATCAAGGTGGAAGCCTTATTTGATAATACATTGGCAAATCCTGATAATCCTTTTAATCCACCAAGGTGGATTACAGGAAGAGACGGAAGTATGAAGACAACAGATGAGATGTTGCAATTGATTATCACCTATGTACATTATGAGGATGGCGATGAAAATATATCTCTCAATGGATATTAGTTGATGTGAAATTAATTAGGAGAGTTTTGTTTTTACTTTAGACGAATCTGAATGAATACTAGAACCTTTTCTATTATCCTATTTGAATATTCCTTCTTGACTAATCTATTATTGCCACAAATTATTAGTCACAAAAAAAGAGCTACTCGAATGAGTAGCTCTTTTTTTATAGTTGTTGATTGATATAAATCAACCAAAGTCATCAAATGCTACGTTTTCTTCTGGTACACCCCAGTCGTCACACATCTTGATTACAGCCTGGTTCATCATAGGAGGTCCACAGAAGTAGAACTCAATATCCTCAGGAGAATCATGATTCTTTAAGTGATGATCGATTACTGCATTGTGAACGAAGCCAACAAAACCATCACCATTATCTTCAACAGTTTCCTTAGCATTCCAATTATCATCTGGTGTTGGTTCAGAAAGAACTAAGTGGAATTTAAAGTTAGGGAACTCTTTTTCTATTTGACGGAAGTCTTCTACGAAGAAAAGTTCTTTCTTAGAACGACCACCATAGTAATAAGTTACCTTACGATCTGTTTTCAATGTATGGAACAAGTGGAATAGGTGAGAACGCATTGGCGCCATACCAGCACCACCACCGATATAAACCATTTCGGAACCTGTTTCTTTAATAAAGAACTCACCGAAAGGTCCAGATACCATTACCTTATCACCTGGCTTTTGAGCAAAGATATAAGAAGAACATATACCTGGGTTTACGTCCATCCATCCGTTGTTAGCTCTATCCCATGGTGGAGTAGCGATACGAATCGTAAGCATTACAATATTCCCTTCTGCAGGGTGGTTGGCCATAGAGTAAGCTCTATAAACTGGCTCTGGATTATCCATTTTAAGATCCCAAAGACCGAATTTATCCCAGTCATCCTTGAACTTATCTGGTCCGTAAGGATCATTTGGTTCAGGTCTGATATCCATATCCTTGAAATCAACAGTGATTTTAGGTACATCGATTTGGATATATCCACCAGCTTCAAAGTCTAGGTTTTCACCTTCAGGTAATTTTACAGTAAAGGCCTTGATAAATGAAGCTACGTTATAGTTTTCAATTACCTCACATTCCCATTTCTTGATTCCGAAGATTTCTTCAGGAACCTTAATGTCCATGTCACCTTTAACTTTTACCTGACAACCTAGTCTCCAGTCGTCTTGAATTTCTTTTCTTGAGAAGTACGGCTTTTCTGTTGGTAGAATTTCTCCACCACCTTCAATAACCTGGCATTTGCACATACCACATGTACCCCCACCACCACAAGCTGATGGTAAAAGAATTTTGTTTTCTCCCAAAGTAGTTAGTAAAGTACTTCCAGAACCTACTTCTACTTCTCTTTCTCCATTTATAACCAGTTTTACTGGTCCAGAAGGAGATATTTTAGCTTTAACGTATAACAGTATTCCAACTAGCGATAGAACAACTACCAAGAATACAATTACCGTTGTAATTAATGTGATTCCCATTTCTTAAATCGTTAATCTTTATACTATAGATTGATTCCCATAAAGCTCATGAATGCCATTCCCATCAAACCAGTGATGATGAATGTAATTCCCAAACCTCTTAGTGGAGCAGGCACGTTTGAATAACGAATCTTTTCACGGATAGCGGCAATGGCAACAATTGCCAATAACCAACCGATTCCTGATCCAATACCAAATGTAGTAGCTTCCGCTATTGTTGAATATTGACGTTCTTGCATGAATAATGCACCCCCAAGGATAGAACAGTTTACAGCGATAAGCGGAAGGAAAATCCCCAAAGAGCTATAAAGCGCAGGAGAGAATTTTTCAACCAACATTTCAACCAACTGTACGATGGAAGCGATAACGGCGATGAACATGATAAAGCTAAGGAAAGATAGATCCATTCCTTGTACGCTTTCAATACCTGTAAGGTTATACAATGCATTCTCTTTCAATACATGGTTTTCCAAAAGGTAGTTTACAGGAACAGTAACTCCTAATACGAAGATAACTGCTGCACCCAGACCAACTGCCGTTTTTACTGTTTTGGACACCGCCAAATATGAACACATACCTAAGAAATAGGCAAAAATCATGTTCTCAATAAAAATGGACTTTAC
>MAAC01013485.1_pt1 | contig 15087 bp, 15 predicted proteins | sample 1115981 | NCBI WGS metagenome assembly MAAC01 (sample SAMN04961126, study PRJNA320927) | seawater metagenome | isolation source: sample BD02T64 sea water enriched with oil for 64 days | place: USA:Gulf of Mexico | collected 2013-07-27 | reverse complement strand
ATTGACGAAGAAGTTGAGAAGATGACCTGGTCAACCCGTTGGGGTGCTGATACCGTAATGGACTTATCGACCGGTAAGAATATCCATGAAACACGAGAATGGATCATTCGTAATTCATCCGTGCCGATTGGAACCGTTCCAATTTATCAAGCGTTGGAAAAAGTGAATGGCGTACCAGAAGACCTTACTTGGGAAATCTTCCGAGATACGTTGATAGAGCAAGCAGAGCAAGGGGTGGATTATTTTACGATTCATGCTGGCCTGTTGTTGCGTCACGTACCTCTAACAGTAAAGCGTGTAACGGGGATCGTATCTCGGGGTGGCTCTATCATGGCCAAGTGGTGTCTTGCACATCACAAAGAAAACTTCCTTTACACTAATTTCGACAAAATCTGTGAAATCATGACGGCTTATGACGTTGTTTTCTCGCTTGGAGATGGCTTGCGTCCAGGGTCAATCGCAGATGCTAATGATGAAGCACAATTTGGCGAGTTGGAAGCACTTGGTGAGCTTACGAAGATAGCGTGGAAGTATGATGCACAGGTGCTCATTGAAGGCCCTGGTCATGTTCCTATGCACATGATTAAAGAGAATATGGATAAGCAGCTAGATTGCTGTGGAGAGGCTCCTTTTTATACATTAGGGCCATTAACTACGGATATTGCGCCGGGTTACGACCATATTACTTCGGGTATTGGTGCCGCAATGATTGGTTGGTATGGCACCGCTATGCTGTGTTATGTCACACCCAAAGAGCATTTAGGGTTGCCGAATAAGGATGATGTAAAAGAAGGCATTATTACGTATAAAATAGCGGCTCATGCCGCGGATTTGGCGAAAGGGCACCCTGGCTCTCAAATTCGGGATGATGCAATGTCTAAAGCACGATTTGAATTCCGCTGGACGGATCAATTTGCTATCGCATTAGACCCAGATCGCGCCATGGCGTATCACGATGAGACGATGCCAAAAGATGCGCATAAAGTCGCGCATTTTTGCTCCATGTGTGGGCCTAAGTTCTGTTCCATGAAAATAACTCAAGAAGTCAGGGAATATGCGAATAAAAATGGTTTTGACAAAATCCCAATGGTGAATGCCGCTGCTGGAGGCAGCAGCAAAGTCGACGCAGAAGACGTGATGGCAAAAGGCATGCAAGAAAAATCGGCTGAATTTAAAGATGCCGGTAGTGAGATCTACGCAAAGGTCTAATCATCTGTTTTACTGGGTATCTATCTAAGTGCTTTTGGACGTTCATCTACAAGAAGCTTTACCTATCTAAAATTCGAACTAGCCTGAAAGAAGGTTGGTTCGAATTGCTCTTCCCTTTCGTTGAAATAACATCCATCAATAAGGAGTTTCCATGGATCATCAAGACGGCCCCTGTTTTACCGTCGAAGATGTAGAAATACTTGAAAAAACAAGTGTTTATGACGGCTTCTTCAATATGCAAAAGTATAAATTACGGCATAAACTCATCGAAGGGGGCTGGAGTAAGCCCTTGATTCGAGAGTGCTTTATGCGCCCAAATGCGGTAGCGGTACTGTTATATGACCCTTATAAGGATAATGTAGTGGTGTTAGAACAGTTTCGTATAGGTACCCTGTATGCACATGAAGGGCCTTGGCAGATGGAACTGGTAGCTGGTATTGTCGAAGAGGGTGAAAAAAACGAAGATGTTGCTCATCGCGAAGCACAAGAAGAAGCGGGGGCCGAAATACTGGATCTTGAATATATTTATGAGTTTTACCCCAGTGCAGGTGGTAGTAACGAGAAAATAACACTTTACTGTGGTGGTGTTGACTCAACAGGAATGGGAGGCGTGCACGGCTTAAAGTCTGAGGGTGAGGATATATGGGTTCAGGTATTCTCCAGAGAAGAGGCGATGCATGCCTTGCATGAAAATTACATTAGCAATGCCGCAGGTATCATTGCCCTCCAATGGTTGCAGGTGAATTGGCAACGGATGCAGGATAAGTGGCAATAGTACGTAATATGCGGGGTGGAGGCTGAGTGAAACGCTCTGAAAAATATGTACCAGATCTAAAAGGTTTTATTAGTAGCTGTGAAACTAACTACTTGCGGTTTCTCAGGCTGATGCCGACCATTGATGAGCAGTCTAGATGGAGCTTTGGTGTGGAAACCGCATCGGAAGAACTAAGCAGAGTATCTATCTTTGTTATAGAGCGTAGTAAATACACCGTTACGCTGCGTTTAGCGCAAGAATCGGAGTTGGTTGACTGGATGCCGCAGCCTACCATTACCGTCAGGCTATACCATGATGCCCATGTCGCAGAAGTATTGTCATTTCAAAAGAATCGATATGTGCGGCAGCGTTATGAATACCCGAATCAACGCATGTATATGCCTGATGAAAAGGCTCAATTAAATACATTTTTAGGTGAATGGTTACAACACTGCAAAAACGTAGGTATCTCCATGGAAGTTCCGTTGCTTGAGTAATGGATTTTGTGGCAAAAAGCATGAAGCAACAAACTGTGACGAAGTTCACGTTTTGTTGCTTGTAGAAATGAATGAACCCAAACTGTGCGAATTATCATCATTTTTTTGTGTACTCCTATTCCTATTCTAGCGTTTCAACTGGCGAGTCACTGAATTGTGAGTTATAAGTAATACTTACTTATGTAAATAAATGGATCGGTACTTTGTTCGACATTAAGCCCATAAGAATTGTACAGTTATCTGATTGCCATCTTTTTGAGAGCGATCAAGGTAAGCTGTTGGGGTTAAATACTGAATTTAGCTTGGCTAAGGTATTGGATCTTATTGAACTTGAGCAGCCAGCGGCTGATATTTACCTTGCCACTGGTGACCTCTCTCAAGATGGTAGTGCAGCGTCTTACCAACGCTTTCATCAGCATATGGATCGCTTTCCTGAGCCTGTTTATTGGTTGCCAGGAAATCACGATATCATCCATGAAATGAGCGTAGAGCAGCGTGCCGATGAATGCTGCCCAATGGTGATAGAATTTCAGGGTTGGCGCATTATTTTATTAGACTCAACGGTTGAAGGGGCAGTACCCGGAAACTTTGCAGAAGAGCAACTTACTTTTTTACAAAACTCTCTCGAGCAAACAAAAGAACATCACGTTATGGTGTGTATGCATCATCAGCCCGTGCAAGTCGGTTGCCCTTGGTTGGATGATCAAATTATAGGTAACGCAGACGCGTTATTTAGCATTATGGATCAGTTTGATCATGTCAAAGCCATTATTTGGGGTCATGTCCATCAAGTGTACGAAGCCGAGCGTAAAGGTGTTAAGTTGTTCTCTGTACCCTCAACGTGCGTACAGTTTAAGCCTGATAGCGAAGATTTTGCAGTGGATGACAAAGCGCCTGGTTATCGGTGGTTTGACTTGTACCCCGATGGACGTGTAAAAAGCGCAGTTTCTCGGGTAGAAGAGGTTGTGTTTGAAGTGGATTACACGATTAAAGGATATTGATAAATCCTTGTGCTAAGATCTCTCCCATTATTACTTAGAACCCTCTTACCCGTAACCCACGAGCAAAGAACCTGAAGTGTCAGTATCGCCCTATCTTTTTTACATTCATGGCTTAAACCGTTCTCCTAAGTCAGCAAACGCGTCTCTGATCGCCGACTACTTCCAAAATGTTGCTTTTTCAGTGGATTATCGTGACCTTGAGCTGTCAAATAGTGCAGTTTGAGGCTTTTATGGGTTTGAAACACAGTTGCCAGGTATTCTGGCTGTCTTATTTTAAAGAGTACGTAAAAGCTTATGGCAAACGAAGATTATAACGCTGATTCCATTGAGGTCCTATCAGGTTTGGACCCCGTCAGAAAACGACCAGGAATGTACACCGATACGGCAAGGCCTAATCATCTTGCTCAAGAAGTTATCGATAACAGTGTCGATGAGGCGTTAGCCGGACACGCAAGTTTTATCGAGGTCATTCTGTACAAAGATGGTTCATTGAAAGTGACTGATGATGGCCGTGGTATGCCTGTTGATATCCATCCAGAAAAAGGCAAGCCTGGTGTTGAAGTGATTTTAAGTACGCTGCATGCAGGGGGCAAGTTTTCTAATAAAAACTATCAGTTCTCCGGCGGTTTGCACGGCGTGGGTATTTCTGTAGTAAATGCGTTGACCAAAGTGTTGGAAGTGACTATCAAGCGTGGTGGAGAAGTGCACCGCATAGGATTTCAAAATGGAGAGAAAGCTTCTGATCTTGAAGTTATTGATACCTGTGGGAAGCGAAATACAGGTACCGCAATTCGGTTTATGCCCGATGCACAGTATTTTGATTCGGTAAATTTTTCTGTGCCAAGGCTTGTGCATTTATTGCGCGCAAAAGCCGTATTGTGTCCAGGGTTAGCTATTAAGTTTTTTGATGAAAAAGCTGATGAAACCCATGAGTGGTGTTATGAAAATGGGTTGGAAGACTACCTAAAAGCAGCGAACCAAGGTTGGACATTGTTACCGATAGAGCCGTTTGTTGGGTCGATGGCTGCAGAAACGGAGGCTGTTGATTGGGCTGTGCAGTGGTTGCCGGAAGGCGGTGAATTAACAACAGAAGGTTACGTAAACCTAATACCAACGATTCAAGGTGGTACTCACGTAAACGGATTCCGTACCGGGTTGTTGGAAGCGATGCGGGAATATTGCGAATTTCGTAATCTATTACCCCGTGGTGTGAAGTTAACACCGGACGATATTTGGGATCGTTGTAGTTACGTTTTATCCGTTAAAATGCAAGACCCCCAATTTTCAGGACAAACAAAAGAACGTTTATCATCACGCCAAACAGCAGCGTTTGTGTCCGGTGTTGTAAAAGACTCCTTCAGTCTTTGGTTAAATCAACATACGGATGATGGTGATGCATTAGCAGAGTACGCAATTAACAATGCCCAAAAGCGTATGCGTGCCAGTAAAAAAGTGATTCGTAAAAAAGTAACTTCTGGGCCTGCTTTACCAGGAAAACTGGCTGATTGTACGAGCCAAGATCCAGAAGCTTCTGAGCTATTTTTAGTGGAAGGGGATTCTGCGGGTGGGTCGGCGAAACAGGCTCGAGATCGAATTTATCAAGCAGTTATGCCGTTGCGTGGAAAGATACTCAATACGTGGGAAGTTGATTCTACCGAGATTTTAGCATCACAAGAAGTTCACGATATATCGGTTGCGATTGGCGCTGATCCAGCATCAGATAATACGGACAACTTGCGTTACCACAAAATTTGTATCCTTGCCGATGCTGATTCTGATGGGCTGCATATTGCCACGTTATTGTGTGCATTGTTTTTACAGCACTTTAAACCGTTAGTGAAAGCTGGGTATGTGTATGTGGCAATGCCACCGCTTTATCGAATTGATATAGCGAAGGATGTCTATTACGCATTGGATGAAGCAGAAAAAGAAGGTGTGTTGGATCGAATAAAGGCCGAGAAAAAACGTGGCAATGTCAGTGTGCAACGATTTAAAGGTTTGGGTGAAATGAACCCGTTGCAACTACGTGAAACCACCATGGCAAAAGATACCCGCCGTTTGGTGCAGCTAACCATTGAGGACGGAGATGATACTCATAAAGTAATGGATATGCTTCTCGCGAAGAAAAGAGCGGGAGACAGGAAGGAATGGTTGGAGAGTAAGGGGAATTTAGCTGAGGTTTGATGTCGTTATGCAGTGTTTATAAAGCAGTCTGGAGTCGCTAGTGAAAATGATTCCAAATCCTTTGCACCACAGGGCCCAGCGCTTTATTTTTTAATTTGGCAATATACATGGGCAAGTTGAGATCCCCTTGAGTATCCAGGCAAATTAAACGCTGATTTTGAATTTCGTTTTCAATAAGGTGTCTAGGTAACCTTCCCCAACCAAGTCCCGAGGTTATTAAGGTTTTTTTGGTATGTTGATCGGTGACATACCACTTAGGCGCATCGTCTACTATATTGGAATCCGGTGACTGGCGGTCAGACGATTTGATGATGATTTGCGGGTAGGCGGCTAGGTCAGCCTCAGTCGCTAGATTGGCATTTTCAAGCGGTAAATCTTTGGAGATTACCAAGGGAATATTCAGCGTATCGATTAGCTTATGGTCGATGCTTTTATTGCGATTGGGTGTGCCATAAATACCTATGTCGACTTTTTCTTCTAGCAGCAACCTATCACCGGAGGCGACTTCCATTTCTAGATGAATGGTAGTTTGAGGGAATTCTTTTTTCAGCTCAATCAATAAGCCGGTGATTTTTTCTATGGGGAATATCGAGCTGACCCCCAACTTTACTTCGGTTTCATTCTCTCCCTTCATTTCGTTTACAAAGCTTTCAAATTCACAGGCCTGTTTTAGTAGGCGGCGGATTTGCACAATCAGTATCTTGCCTTCAGCGGTGAGCTCTGGCCTGTAGGTCTCGCGATTAAAGAGCTGCATACCGTAGTGGGCTTCCACCTGCTTTACCGAGTAAGACACCGCAGAGCGTACCTTGTGCAGTTTTTCACTGGCTGCCTGAAAGCTGCCTTCTGTGCAGATTGCATCGATTACTTGTAAATGTTCCAAATTCGTCATGGTCTAATAATATGACCATGTTGTGCAAAAAGCTATGCTTTTTACTGACTGTTAGCTGGACTAAAGTGTGTTTAAGCAATGATTAATAGAACAGACGAAAAACACGAGGTCAGTGATATGAAGATTAAAGCCGATACCCTGAGAACACCGGATGAAGCCTTTGAAAACCTGAGCGATTATCCCTTTAAGCCACACTATATTCAGGTTGATGGTATGCGCCTGCACTATTTAGATGAAAGTAAGTTAGATGAAGGTAAAGAGAGGCAGAAGGTGATCTTTCTGTTTCACGGTCAGCCTTCTTGGAGCTACCTCTACCGCCATATGATTCCAGTATTGGTGGACGCGGGTTATCGAGTGATAGCTCCAGATTTGATCGGCTTTGGTAAGTCTGACAAGCCTCCTAGCTCAGATGAGCACACCTATAGTAATCACGTGAAGTGGATGCGAAGTTTTGTCCAGCAGTTGGGCATTAAGCATGGGGCGGCGTTCTTTCAGGATTGGGGCGGCATGATAGGCTTGCGAGTGCTAGCGCAGGAGCCCGAGTGGCTAGACCGCTTAGTCGTGGCCAATACCGCTCTGGCCGAAATGAATACTGTGGCTAAATTTATGGTGCCTAAGATTCTTAAAGCTCTGGCGGCCTTAGCAGGTAAACCTAGTATAGAAAAATTAGCCAGTAATATGAATTATGGTAACTGGGCTGGGTATTTCCGGCATGCCAAGCAACTGGATATTGGCCAAGTGCTGCAAGCACTGACCACTCGCCAGTTGAACGCTGATGAGATGTCGGCCTACAACGCGCCATTTCCTAGCCCTGAGTATTACGCCGCACCGCGCAAAATGCCGGAAATTGTGGCATCGGATCTGAACGAGGTAAATGCAGACTGGCTCAAGCTTAAGCAATGGCTGCATCCGGTATTAACCTTGTTTAGTGACAAAGATCCTTTCTTGGCGGATCAAGGTTACGACACAAAATTTCAGCAGAACTTTAGTGGTGCAAAAAATCAGCCCCACATGACAGTAGAAAATGCCTCGCACTTTTTACAAGAAGATCAATCTAGCCAACTGGCTAATACAACCATTGGTTGGTTGCAGAAAACACAATTCTAATTGAGGAAATAGTTATGAAGATTTTAGCAATTGGCGCAAACGGTACTATCGGTAAGGCTGTGGTCGAAAATTTACAACGGGAAAATGAAGTCATCGCAGTGGGTCATAGTGAGGGAGATGTTACTGTTGATGTTGAGAATAAAGAGTCGATCCGTGCTTTGTATGAAAAAGTCGGCAAGGTCGACGCCATTGTCAGTATGATTGGCAATGGGGAAATGGGCCGCCTGCAAGATATGCCTGATTCTAGTTTTGATATGGTACTAAACAATAAAATTATGGGGCAGGTGAATTTAGTGCGCATTGGCTTGGAGTATTTAAATGACGACGGTTCGATTACTTTAACCTCGGGGCAAGCATCGAATCATCCTATGCCGGGTACTGCGGCAATTGCTATGGGTGTTGCTGCGGTCAATGCCTTTATCGCTACCGCAGCGCTAGAACTGACCGATGGTAAACGAATTAATGTCGTTAGCCCGAGCATGGTAAAAGAAACCATGGAGCAGTGGGGCGCAGATAGTAGCTCAGGTATTGCTGCCAGTGATGTAGCTACTTATTTCCGTGCAAGCATTAGTGGAGAGAACAGTGGTGAAGTATTTGATGCGGTGGGAGGTGCTTATGTCGCAGCCTAAACCCGCTTATCTGATTGCTTCGGCTATTTTACCCGAAGGTCACGCCTCGTTAATGGCCTATGGTCAAGCGGCGCATCCTATCTTTGTGAAAGCTGGAGCGGAAGTTTTAGTGATGGGGAGTACAGAGCAAAATATTGATTTGCTGGAAGGTGAGTGGGCGAATCAAGATGCTAAGCTTTCCTTAGTGAAGTTTCCAACGATGCAGCACCTTAAGGATTGCCTAATGTCGCAAGAGTATTTGGCGATTAAGAATTTAAGAACCGACATAATTGCAACCAACTTTTCCATCGCTGTTGATTAAAACACAACTAGATAAAAGTTAGGTGAGGGGATATGAACGAAACAAACATCTTGGCAGAATTTTCATTTGAGTCGAAATATTTGACGGTTAATGGAAATAAAATTCATTATATGGAAGAAGGTCAGGGTGACCTAGTATTGTTTATCGAAAATAATCCTGGGAGGTAATTTACGCCTACCAGGACTCACTAAAAAAGCCTGTTAGGTGTAATAACTTAACAGGTTTTTTTGTGAGGTATTCAATGACTTACTCCAAATTAAAAAAGATCGGCATCATTGCTCATGTTGATGCTGGAAAAACAACGCTAACTGAACGTATTCTCTACTTTACGGGGGAATCGCATTGTTTAGGTGATGTGCATCATGGCGACACGGTTACTGATTCATCGGTCCAGGAGCGAGAAAAAGGTATAACCATTAATAGCGCAGCTGTCACTGTTGGATGGAAAATCATCGTGTCAATATCATTGATACACCGGGGCACATTGATTTCAATATTGAAGTTAATCGATCCTTATGGGTATTGGGTATACATCAGTCTTCATACCTAGCGGTACGTCTATTTTGGAACCTGACGTATTCATTTCAGGAAAGGTGTATGTTTGTGGCGCAATTAAGCTTTCAAAAATTGCAATGGATAGAAAATGGACTCCTGGTAGTTTTCTGAACGAAAAATTTAGCTACGATAAGTGGCTTTGTGAGTTGGGGGGGGATTTACTGAACTCTGATATCGTTACGGGGGTATTTAGTGATATCCGTGTTGGTCACATGACAAAATTCTTCATTCGTCCTATGGAGGACAATAAGGTTTTTGATGGAATGGTTATCGATAGTGAAATGTTAAAAATATGGAGAAGTGACCCGTCCAAGAAATACCTTTCAGAGCTGGAAGTGATCGCATCACCAGTTAAAGCGATCTACCGAGAATACCGCCTCTTTGTGGTCAATCGTAAGGTTGTAACAGGATCGGTATATAAGATTGCGGGTAGGCCGCATGTTTCTGATGTTATTGAGCAGGATGTAATTGATTACGCGAATAGTATTATTAAGAAGTGGGTACCATCTGAATCGCTTGTAATGGATGTTGCCCTTTCCGAAGATGGATTTAAGGTTATAGAGTTTAATAATATAAATAGTTCTGGGTTCTACGCGAGCAATGTACTGAGATATGTGGAAGCAGTACAAGCGATATATGCATAAGAGACGTTGATAGCATGAAATATTGTAGAGGAGAAAAAATGCCATTTTTCGCCACAGCTGAGGCATATCTAAGGCAGAATGTTTGGCTAGTATATGATCTTAATAATTTGAGGTGACTTAAATGGCAAAACTCTACGGTATGCTTATTACCTTAGTGATATTGTTGGCAATGATTGTAGTAGCGTTATGGGCACTGTTTACGCAGCCAATACAAGAAATGGAATCACAGCCTGAAATAGTATTAGTAGATGATGTACGGCTAAAAAATCATGTCGTAAAATTATCCACAATATTTCCACCAAGAAGCGATGATGTCGATAATCTCGATATTACTGCATCTTACATTTATAAAGAATTTTCTAAATCCAATAAAGATACAGAGTACCAAAAATATGACGTTTGGGGTGTCGAGTACAAAAATGTAGTATCTCGTTTTGGTCCAAAAACAGACGAAATAATTGTGATTGGAGCGCATTATGATAGTGCGGGTGGGTTGCCAGGGGCTGATGATAATGCAAGTGGTGTCGCAGGTTTGCTGGAGCTTTCTCGATTATTAAAGGGCGTTCAATTAGAAGTAGAAGTACAATTAGTTGCTTTTTCGCTCGAGGAGCCTCCTTACTTTCGGTCCAAAGATATGGGTAGTTTTCAATATGCTCAATCGTTGAATGAATCTAATGCCAATGTAGTGCTCATGATAAATTTTGAGATGATAGGATATTTTACAGATGCTGAAAATAGTCAGGAGTATCCTATGCCATGGCTATCAGGCGTATATCCTGAGGTAGGAAATTTTATTGCTTTGGTTGGAGCATATAGCGAGATTCCCGAGTTGAGGATGCTTAAAAGAAGCATGAGTAGGTTCCCCGGCCTTCCTGTAGTTTCTATTAACGCACCACCATTTTTTCCTGGGATGACGTTGTCAGATCACTTAAATTTTTGGTGGTTTGGGTACCCTGCATTAATGATTACAGATACGGCGTTTTATAGGAATAAGGCGTATCATACAAGTGCTGATTTGCCAGAAACGTTGAATTTTAGAAAGATGGCTTTTGTGGTTCAGGGGGTATACGACTACCTTAATATGTATAATCGATAAGAATTGAGCTCTTGTGCCTCAATTTTTTTGAAGTCGAATTCTCCAAAACTGGTAATTTTACCAAAATTTTAGCCAACTGATACCTGTGCTAATCAAATTAGGTCGTAGTAGAATGGCTCCAACGTAAACTTCTTGTGTTCTGATAGCGTAAGTACGTGTAGTAATTTGGAATACCCACAGACGAGGCGTAAAAATGTTTCTCAATGTTAACTATGTAACTCAGCTTGAATTTGGACAAGATAATAATCAAATGGACCCCACAGGCTGCTGGTATTCAAGCGCGTGCATGGTCGGATATGGGTTCGCAGCCGGACCACGACTTGGTGTTCCTGCACTTTTCTCTAAGAATGTATCCCACAAGGATGGAAGTGCAGGAACAGGGCATTGGGCATTACAGCACGGTTGGTTGCCCACCTTTATGAGTAACGAGAATTTAGTTACAGTAGATGGTGGGTTGCCAAACTCCGGAAAAGAAATTCAAACATTGTTAAAAAAATGGGGACCTATGATGGTGTTTTGGCAAAAGACCAATAGCAGTGGGCAAACCTATGGGCATGCCTCTGTTTTGATTGGTGCAACTGCTACAAACGTCATCATTCATGACCCAGAAAATGAACCAAACACATCAATACCGCTTTCAGAATTTTATCCAAAAGTGCAAGTTTTTAGCGCCTCATGGCCATTACTTCGCCACAACGCAGCTGCAATGTCGTTTAAAGGTGGAATAGTAGAAGGGCGTGCCCGTAGTAATGCAGTTACTCAAAAGGGGCGTTCTCGCAGCAATGCAGTTACAAGTCGGTAAATGACGGTGTAGTGGGAGTGCTTGCCTATAGGTGGTGGCACCCCCTCTCATGATAGGGTATTGTGAAAAAATGAGTATGGGAATACACGGATCACAAATTTAAAAAATTAAGTGAACTTGGTGCAGGTGATTTTGAACATCTGGATGGTACCCTGCATTGATGATTACAGATCAGAAAGAAAATCCCCTTTCCTGTAACGTGCCTTCATAGTGATGCGTCAGGCCCTTTCCAACTGTCAGGCTGCGGTGAGCTTCATCAACAGTGGGCCATTGAAGGGAATCAAGTTGCCGCTGTAGGATGTCTTTTGGCACCGAACGCGATCGTTTTTCGTTTCCCTCAAAATAAGCAGCTTCCTCTTGCTGTAAAATCACAAGAGTTACCAGTGCTTGGTAGGAAAAACCCAATGCACAAATTTGCGCCCTGAAATCTTTACGTAAATTGGTCGCATCCCAGACAACACGATTTTTTGATCTCAAATGATGTTTTAATTGAGATTTCGCTTCTTGCATCACTTGTCCTCGCATCTTCTGGCTTGTTCTATCACCACAGATCTCCTGTCGTATATTGTCGAGAGACACAACGTCATAGCCAGAAAGATGATTCTGTATCCATCTTGTTTTTCCTGAGCCTGAAGGGCCGCACATTACCACCAATTGAGGAAAGCTATCACGATACTGGAAGGATCTTGCTACTGCTTCAGAAACTGTGCTGATTAGACCACTTTCACGGTCCCTAACAGCATTCCCATAAATTAGATCTATGGTGTCAACGTCGAAGTCGGATAATTCCCTTAAGAGATGGGCTTGCCAGTCTTGGTAACCTGGATAGCAAGCGGCTTCTTTCGGTTTCCATACTTGGTATTCCATGCAGAACATTTTGAATAGCTCAAGATATTCCAGCTGTTTGCTTTTGTCTGGGCAATGACGCCCAGACATGTCTGCTAACTCCAAGTAATAAAGTAACTCGCATTCAGCTCGCCGGGCTAAGGAAAGATAATCCCCAATCGGTTTGTCCCTTACGACCAATAGTTTTGGCATATGGTGTTCACCGATCAGTCCCAGAACGGTCTTAATTACGAAGTAAGAAAGACCGGTCCCCATTAGTTTATAAGCTAAATACGAGCGCCCTTGATCCTCATGCCCAGGTGATACAACACGAACGATATCATTTATCTCTCTTCGTTTTGTACATACGGGTTTTCCAATGTCATGCAATAGCGCAGCCAGCACTAGAGCTTGCCTCGCTTCCCCATTTATATGCAGTGCATCTCTTTCCAGCAGAATATACAATTCGTCTAATACCATGTCAGTATGAATATGCACGTTACCTTCTGCATGCCACTCTGGATCCTGCTCTGTGTCCTTTAGTTTTAACAGCAATGGCAGGCGTTCTCCTAGGTGCTTCACGCACTCATCAATCCCTGGCGTTCCGTCTGTTTTTAGCGATTCCAAAAATATCGTTAATGACTTATTCATAGTGTCCTCCCTGGCCATTCTTGACGTGGGTAGCTAATTGATTCGGTTCAATATCAGCATGCATCCAATGTTTGTCAGTTTGTACGTGTTTAGGTCTTACCCATTTTGCGACGCTAACTGAAAAGGCGTCATAGTGGAATTCATCAGTCGACCGAACAACGTAACCTTCACATATGGCTGTATCAATTGAGAGTTTCTGGAGCTGTTCTTGATCCCAAATGCCTCGATATAAAACCGGTGGTATAACTAGGTCCAAGAGAGAGGCCCATTCAACGGTCTCATCCCAGCTCAAACACCTGTTCTTATCGTTCCATATAGAGAACAACAGAAAATAGCTAGGTAAATTTTCGTAAAATATTGCATGTTTTGCATAAACGTTTTCGCCACATAAGCGCCAGTTTTCTGGAATCTGGTTGGCAACTTTGGCGTGGAGTCCTTTTACCCAATCCCTAGAAGGGTGGTGGCGGCTATCCAATGACCTTGCATGTATATGCTCTGCATACATTGTAGTATTTTCCCCGTCCATTTTTTCAGTGACCACAATCTCTTTGCCCAAAAAAGGGTCAGTTGACGACCTTCTTACGTCTACACTTGTGTACCCTGGTGACCAGGGTAAATGGGGGGTACGTGGATATTTGTATCTATGGTTATTCATAATGTCGATCTCAAGTAACTGATTAGCTTAAAAAACACTTGCGCAGCAGTCATCTGGACAAATAGATTGTCAGTTTGAGCTTGCTAGTAGTGATGAAAATAATCTCTATTTGAAATACGGCATTACATTTCATTTTGCCTAGTTTCCTAAGCCCCTACGATTTTAATAATCCACAAAAAAACCCGGAAGATTATAGCCTTCCGGGTTTTCTAGTTTTTCAACTTTCCCCTTTATAAGAAGGCTATATCGCCTTCCTATAAAGTTAAGCGATTAGCTTATACTGCTGGAGCAACAAACGAAAGACACCTGGCAGCGAAATGTCTGCGTGTTGTCTGTTTTTGCTTTGTATGATTGAACTCGATTCATTGTTGTCCTAAGTGTTCGTAGCAGTAGTTGGCGTCATTTAAACATATTTATTGAAAATTCCAAGTGTTGTTTTATAAAATCAAAATTTTTTATCGAACCCCTGTCGGCAGAACATTAGGGAAATATGTGTCGATTAGGTAGTTTCTAAACGTGCTTCGAGTAATAGGTTTTGGCAAATATAATTTGTCTGTAATAAAAAATATCTAAAAAATTACAAAACAATCCTTGGCTTTTTCAAAAAGTATGTTTTAATTATGCCATAGATTACATATGCACATTATTTGGAGAAACAAATGATTTCCATTCACGGCAAGAAGACATTAGCAATGATTACAGCGCCAGCGCGTTGTTGTCTTGTTCTGTCTGTGTGTTGCGCCAAGAATAATCATCGAAATAATGTTGTGGGGAATAACATCCTCAGTTAATCGCTTAACCAATAAGGAAGGCGGTTAAGCCTTCCATTACAGGGTAAAGCAGTAAATGCGAAACCCCGGAAGGCCAAAACCTTCCGGGGTTTTTTATTGCCTGGAAAAAAGTTTACGCGTCCATAGCTCAATTGGTAGAGCATCCGGCTTTTAACCGGGTGGCTGAAGGTTCAATTCCTTCTGGACGCACCAATTAAAATACAACTTATATGTAGAGGAGACGGTCATGACATATCAAGATGACATCGATGGCATAGCCATTCTTTCTAATAATTAAAAGAAAGAGAAAGTTTTAACGCGGGATTGGCATAATGGTTGTGCAGTAGCCTTCCAAGCTACCTACAAGGGTTCAATTCCCTTATCCCGCTCCAATTAATGTAGAAAAATTGGCAGATAGCACTCCAGGTGAGAGCACTCGGCTGTTAACCGAGATAGAGGCAGGTTCGAGTCCTGCTCTGCCAGCCATGCCTCGATAGCTCAATTGGCTAGAGCAGCTG
>MAAC01019446.1_pt1 | contig 15088 bp, 17 predicted proteins | sample 1115981 | NCBI WGS metagenome assembly MAAC01 (sample SAMN04961126, study PRJNA320927) | seawater metagenome | isolation source: sample BD02T64 sea water enriched with oil for 64 days | place: USA:Gulf of Mexico | collected 2013-07-27 | reverse complement strand
GCCTGCGGGTCGATTATGATCATGAGATTGTCGAGTATGCATCGGGCGGGCATCCGCCAGCGTTTATCCGAGGCATCGATGGGTCACTCCGGGATATCGATCCGACAACATTCGTTCTCGGCGCCTGTTCCGATGAAGATTTCGATGCCGGACAAGTTGAAGTCGAGTTCATGCCCGGAGATTCACTCATCGTCTACACTGACGGTGCGATCGAAGCACGGGGCATCAATGGCAAAATGCTCCATATCGACGGGCTCCGCAGACTACTGGCAACACCGGTCATGCCGGGAATTGATAATGGCGGTCAAGGGCAATGGGCCGAGCGGATTCTCAATGAAGTGACAAGCTTTCGCGGCGGGCTCCCACCAGACGACGACACCCTGATCATCGAAATCTTCCGCCCAATCGGCATGGGAGATCGGAATGCATTCGATACAGATCCCCAAAAGGCACAGCCCGACGCCGTCTCAGAATCTGTTTGATCTCAATCCTTCACGCCCTGAACCCGATTCGGATCGGTGTATTTGATGAGTGTTGATGCTAAATCGACCCCGTTGATGTTGGCGAGGGTCGCCAGCCAGGCCAAGACATCTGCGAACTCTTCTTCCAGATTCTCCTTCTCGGCATCCGTCGGCGGTCGATTTGGGCGGTTATTGTTCGCCAAAGCGGTCGCCAACTCCCCAAACTCCTCGGTGAGGTACAAAAAGGTCCCCGCCGTGCCTCGGGCGTTGTCGGAAGCGAAATACCGGTCTCTGATCAGTTTTTGGAACTCGTGAACAGAGATATCCACCGGAATCTGGGTTTTGTCTGTCATGGATGATGTATTGGGCATAAGGCGATCTTAGACCCGATCGCCGACCCGGACACGGGCCGAAATCTGTGGCGTCGAGAGATGGGTTTTCTCGTTTTTTTACCCTTGCTTCGCCGGTTTGATGCGCTACACTTCCTGCCCGACCAAAGATTGGTCGAGGTTCGTCCACAAGGTGTGGGCACTGTAAGCAGCAACGGGATATATACGCATGCCGACGATCAATCAGCTCATCCGCAAACCACGCAAGACTCCAGTGACCAAATCATATTCTCGTGATATGGAGAACTGTCCTCAGCGTCGCGGCGTGTGCCTCACCGTAAAGACAACGACACCAAAGAAGCCGAACTCCGCACTCCGGAAGATCGCTCGTGTCCGCCTCTCCAACGGCAAAGAAGTCACCGCATACATCGGTGGCGAAGGTCACAACCTCCAGGAACATTCCATCGTTCTCGTCCGTGGCGGACGAGTTCGTGACCTCCCCGGTGTTCGCTACCATGTCGTTCGCGGTGCACTCGATTGTCTCGGCGTAGACGATCGTAAGCAAGGCCGCTCGAAGTACGGTGCGAAAAAGGGTAAGTCCTAATCGACTAAAGTATTCACGATTCCGCACTCAATGTTTGTGTGCGGTTTTTTTATCTGGCAAGTAATTCTGTCATACGAATGACAGGGTGAACGGCGCTCGCAAGAGCAGATGAGCCTTAAGGAGACATCATGTCCGGCAGAATCACAAAATCAGAAGCACAGCTTCGTCCCGATCCAAAGTTCAACGACAAGGTCGTTGCCAAGTTCATCAACTGCTTGATGCTTGATGGCCGCAAGACCTCATCACAGCGTGTTGTTTACGATGCGTTCGCAGAAATCGATAAGCGTCTCGTCGGCAACGAAGAAGCAGAAGCCGAGGGCATCAAAGATGGCCGCGACATCTTCCTTCGTGCCGTCGCCAATGTCAAACCATACCTTGAGGTTCGCTCCAAGCGAATCGGTGGTGCAAACTACCAGGTCCCGATGCAGGTCCCAACCAACCGCCAGCAGGCGTTGGCGTTTCGCTGGATCATCGCTGCAGTTCGCTCCGAAAAAGGACGTTCAACCCATCTCAAGCTCGCTGACGAGCTCTGGGCAGCATCACGCAACGAAGGCAAGGCCATGAACACTCGTGACCAGACCCACAGAATGGCCGAAGCCAACAAGGCATTCGCTCACTTCGCGCGATAACACGATCGAAAACAACCGATATACGACCCAGAGCCATTGGCTCTGGGTTTTTTTATGGACTTCCGATCCCACGGTGCCCAACACCAGTACAGACCATCATGAGGATTCGATCTTACATCCCGAAGCTCCCTTTGCACCGTGCGATTTGTGCGTGGGGATTTGCAACCGCGTGCACAAGTTCGGTGTGCATCGCATCGTGGACCTACCACATTGATGGCATCGTACGCATCATCGCCAATGCCGCCTATATGGTGACGCTCCCGGGTTGGATTCCGTTGTATGTCTTTGGGTTTTCGGAGATCAGGAATCATCCCGTTGGGATCATCGCTGCCAATGCGATCGCGTGGTCGGCTTGGATCGCATTGATCTGGTTCGCACTCTTTGTGCGCAAAAAGCTGGTTCAACCGCATGAACACTCAAGACTTGAACAACTCGACTTGGGTCGCCGACGGTTCCTTGCCGACGCAACACTGGGCACAGTTGCCATCGGCGCCATCGCCACGCCGGGCTATGCAACGCTCATCGAACCGTGGTCGATCAAGGTTCGAAACTACACCATCCCGATCAGCGGACTCGATCCGGCGTTTGAGGGTTTGAGGGTTGTCCAACTCGCCGACACCCACCTTGGACCGCGCATCCCCGCGTCATTCGTCAAACAAGCAGTCGATCTTGTGCTCGCACAAAGCCCAGACTTGGTGTTCCTTACCGGCGATCATGTTCACGATGGCGTAGAAGAGATCGATCAGGCCGCCGAGTTGTGCAAGCCGCTCGTTGAGCACGCAACGATCGGCGCAGTGGGCGTGTTGGGGAATCATGATTGGTGGGGCGATGGTCGTCGGCTGTCAAAAGCACTACGCGATCAAGGCGTCCACATGATCGACAATGATCGAGTCTGGCTCGATGCATCGACTGAAACCATCCGTGCCAGTGATCCGGGGAAAGGATCGCTTGCAATTATTGGGTTTGGTGATCTGATCGATGATCACATTGATTCTGTGCGTGCATTTCGCGATGTTGGCGAGCACACGCCTCGCATCGTGCTCTCGCATAATCCTGATAGTGCAGAACTCGGTTCGCTCACCAAGCCCGGGGCGCCGCGTATAGATCTGATGTGCTCGGGTCATATGCACGGCGGGCAAGTGAAACTTCCATTGCTCGGCACGCCATTCGTCCCAAGCCGGTATGGCTCAAAGTACGCGGGCGGATTGGTCGATGGCCCTGCGTTCCCTGTTCATATCTCACGCGGTATTGGGATGTCGACGTTACCGGTGCGTGTTGGTGTGCCGCCCGAGATTTCGGTGCTGACGCTTACGCGTGCGTGATCGGGTTTACGGCACAGTGTTTTTCGCAATCCCACTCGTCGCTCATCACGCCCCACCCGAGCCGATCGGTTGCGCCGATGGTTTCGATGTAGTAGTCATTGCGTTGACGAACCTCGGCGGTGATGCCGAGTTGTTCGACGAGCCTGCACGAATGAACATTCTTGTCTGAGCAATAGATCCGAACCCGCTGTAAACCCAAGCCCTTGTTGCTGTGTGTTGCAAGTGCCCAAGAGATCGTCCGAGCGCATGCTTCGCGGGCGTAGCCTTGCCCAATGGCATCACGGCGGATCCAGTATCCGGTTTCGCACGAGGCGGTGTCCTTGCGGATATCGTGGACGCCGGTTCCGCCGAGGTATCGTCCTGATTCTTTGCAGAAGATGCCCGTGCCCACATTGTTGAAGGTTGCGGGGTCGGCAAATGCGAGGTTTTGTTCGCAAATATATTTGGTGGTCGATTCGAGCGTCCGATGATTGTCCTTCGCCCAAGGCATCCAGGGCAACAGGTGCCCATCACGCGAGTCGCAGATCGCGTCGAAGAACTCTTGGGCATCGCCGAGCTGATAGCTGCGGATGATCAATCTCTCGGATTCAAGGCTGCATGTGAGCGGGGATGGGGGAGTCCAGCCGAGCCCTTCGACGGGGAATAAGTTTTCTGAGTTGCAATGTGTCATGGGCTCACAATAGCACAAGGCGTATAGTTATGCGTGCCAGATACTCCACCAAACCAACGATATATCCGCCAGCTTCGGCTCCCCTTCTGGGATCAAGCCGCCCAAGATCGGCTCGCCAATAGCCACGCCTTGATCGTCGGGTGCGGTGCGCTCGGATGCCCGAGCGCCGATCTTCTCGCCCGCGCGGGTGTGGGCAAGATCACGCTGATTGATCGTGATCTCGTTGAGTATTCGAATCTTCATCGCCAGACCTTGTTCTGCGATGCTGACGCGCGGGATCAACTGCCCAAAGCACAAGCCGCCAAGAATCGGCTCGTCGCGGTGAATCCAGAGATCGAAGTTGATGCGATCGTCGCCGACTTTGGAGCCTACGACGCCGATCGGATCGTGCTTCATGGCAAGTTGGGCAAACCGGATGTCCTTCTCGATGGTACAGATAATTTCGAGACGCGGTTCCTGATCAATGATCTCTCGGTGATGCACACTATCCCCTATGTCTATGGCGGCGCGATCGCGACGCGTGGGATGGCGGCGGTGTTTATTCCGGGTAAGACACCATGCCTGCGGTGCTTGTTTAGCTCGCCGCCTCCACCGGGGTCTCAGCCGACCTGTGAGAGCGCAGGGGTCTTTGCGCCGGTCTCGGCGATCATCGCGAGCTATCAGGCCAGCGAGGCCCTCAAGCTGCTCATCGGGGCACAGGATCGGGTCATGGGTTCGATGTTGGAGTTTGATCTGTGGGAGGGCACCCGCAGGCGGCTAGAACTCGCGGGGCTGATCGATCCAGAGTGCCCGTGTTGTCATCAGCGAGATTTCGAGTTCCTCGATCGTGAAGATGAAGAGACCCAATCCATCTGTGGCCGATCAGCGATTCAGATCAACCCGCACACCAAATCACCAATCGCGATGAGCGAGCTCGCCGAGTCCCTCAATCAGCACGGCACCTTCGAGACCACCAGTTTCATGATCAAGGGGCGATTTACAGCCGATGACATCGGCCTGACCGTTTTTCGTGACGGTCGAGCGATTTTCGATGGAATTGACGATCCAGCCATTGCCCGAGCGCTCTACGCCCGCTATATTGGTTGTTGACCAATTGGTTAGAAATAGAGCGGGGCATCAGAGAAAAGGAATATCAAATGGGAAACATGGGAAAACTGATCACGACTGCAACCGATCGCGTGCATGGCATGGCGGTCGGGCTCCTCAAGGACATGGATCACACAAAGGCTGCTCGGATGCCTGAGGGGATCAACTGCAATCACCCTGTATTCGTCTATGGTCATCTTGCCATCTATCCCCAGATGATCATGCAGAAGCTCGGCATGGATCCTGGAAAAACCGCTGTCCCCGAGAGCTACAACAAGCTCTTCATGCACGGCGTGGATTGCCTAGACGATGTCGATGGAACTATTTACCCACCACTCAATGAAGTCGCGATGAGCTGCGGCACAGCATACATGACTTTGGTCGAAGTGACCAGAGAGCTCGATGATGAACAACTGGTCAAAGAGCTCGAAGATGGTGACGGCTTCAAGGATGCCTTCGGGACCTACGGCGGCATGATTATGTTCCTCACGCACGATCATTGCATGTTCCACTTCGGGCAGATATCGACCTGGCGAAGAGCCATGGGACTCGGCAGCGCGATGTAATCCAATGGTTTGCTAGGCTTTGACAAACGGGTTGGAGTTCATCTCCTGCCCGATTGTTGTCGCTGGGCCATGCCCGGGGAAGCAGACGGTTTCAGGATCGAGCACATAGAGCTTGGTCTTGATCGAGTTTTCGAGTGTTTCAAAGCTTGAGCCCGGGAAGTCGGTGCGTCCGATCGAGCCGGCGAAGAGGGTGTCGCCGACGAATGCGAGCTTGGATGGCTCATGGATCAACGAGATGCTCCCCGGCGAATGCCCTGGTGTATGGACAATCCGAAACTCGAGTTCTTCCAGCGAGATTGTGTCGCCCTCATCGAGGAATGATTCTGGAGCGGGTGCGGTGACGCTCAGCCCGAGCGCAGCCGAGAGGTTGAGCATCGGGTCGTTCATCCACGATTCTTCGGCTCGGTGCATCACGATCGGAGCATCTGGGAAGCGTGATCTGGCCTCAATCAGCCCAGCGATATGGTCTGCATGCGCATGGGTGAGCACGATTTTGACGGGAATAAGTCCCTGTTCTTCGATGGCATCAAGCAGGGGCTCAGGCTGGTACCCACAATCAATAATCCAGCATGATTTGCCCGGTTCGGGCTCGCCTTGGGTCAGGATCATACAGTTCGTCTGGAAATCTCCGAGAGCGAATACTTGGATACATGGCTTGAGGGCTGAATTTGCTGGCGTATTGGTCATGGTCTATGGTAATCTGTAGGAATAAGCCGTTCGCTTCCGATAGTGAACTATGGAGGAAATGATGCCGCAAATCGAAAATATCTATGATGCCAAGATGTCCCCGGTCCAGATGGAGGGCACCAAGGGCGCCTCGATGTCCGTCATGATCGGGCGAGAGCACGACGCCCCACACTTTGCGCTGCGATCTATCGCCGTCGAGCCCGGCGGGCATACCCCCAAGCACCAGCACGATTACGAGCACGAGGTCTTTGTGGTTTCGGGCACAGGTTCGATATTGCTCGAAGGCGGCTATCACCCGATCAAAGCGGGCGATACGATTCTGGTGCCAGCTAATGAGCTCCATCAGTTCAAGGTAGCCGACGATGCGAGCGAAGAGTTCCGGTTCTTGTGCCTTGTCCCAGTCGAGCAGAACTGTGGCGGCGATGTTCCCGGCAGTTGATTGATTTTTTACTCGCCTAAGGAGGTGTCTTATGGATCAGGATGGCATTCTTTCTCACGGTTGGATCGCAGCGATCTATGGCTCTGCCGCGGCTCTTTCCGTAGCGGTTGCGATGCGTGGGCTGATGATTCAGGGCGATCAATGGATCCTCATGGGCATATCGGGAATGCTCCTGACGATCGTCACGCTGCCGATTTGTATTGGATTGCGATCTCGGTCGACTTCTACGAACACCGAACAGTCGATGGACTCGGATCGGATCCGTACCCAACTCAAGCACCTCAACGAAACAATCGAGTTACTCAACGAAAACCTTGTGCTCTCTGATGATGCCCGGCGGGTGCTCAATCGACGCAAGGAACGCGAGTTGTTGTGCAAAGCGATCGAAGAAGATATCAAACTTGAAGACTGGGACGCCGGGTTGGTGCTTGTGCGTGAGTTAGCCGAGCGATTTGGGTATCGGGAGGAAGCCGAAGGGTTCCGAGCGAAGATCAATGCCGCCCGCTCGACGACAACCCACAATCAAGTGCACGATGCGGTCGCCAAACTCGACGCGATGGTCGGTGCCCACCAGTGGAACGAAGCGATGAACGAGGCCGCCCGGATTTCGCGGGTGTATCACGAATCATCCGTGGTTGAAGGGCTGAGGCATCGGGTAGAATCCGCCAAAGAGCGGTACAAGCATGATATCGAACGCCGGTTCTTGCTCGCGGCCCAAGAAAATCGCATCGATCAGGCGATGGAGTTGCTCAAGGAGATGGATCATTATCTCAGCGAGCATGAAGCCGAGCAGTTTCAAGAAGTCGCCCGAGGCGTCATCGGCAAAGCGCGTGACAACCTTGGCGTGCAGTTCAAGCTCGCGGTGCATGACAAGTCGTGGGATCAGGCGGCAGCCGCCGGGCAGCGGATTATTGAAGAATTCCCCAACTCACGCATGGCTGGTGAGGTTCGGACGATGATCGATTCGATCCGCCAACGCGCCGGTGCGATTACTCGGTAGTCGCTGGGGCTGATTCGTCCTGCTCATTATCGTCTGTGTGCTCGGGCATGCGCCATGCGTGGATCATAAGCATCCCGATGCCAACGATGAGGAATGCGTCGGCGACATTGGAAACATAAGGCCATACCTCGGTGTTGCCGCCGGGCCAATGCAAACCGAACGGGAGATGGACATTAGGGAGCGGATGGATGAAGTCTCGTACGCATGCGAAGACGAGCCGATCGTAAAGGTTGCCGATCCCGCCTGCGATGATTAGCCCGAATCCCGCGTGGGCCATCCAGTCCTTGGCGAGTGTCCATTTGACAAAGAGCACCATCGAGATCACGACCGCGAGAATCGTAAAGACCACAAAGAACCATCGCTGCCCTGCCCCGATTCCAAAGACCGCGCCGGGGTTGAGCACCAGCGTGAACTCGAGCACACGATTGATCACGCCCATCGGCTCGTGCTGATTGATAAGATATCCCAGATCGTGCGCACTGAGCACATCTTCGCGTGTGAGCACAACTGGTTGCGGCGCGACATGAGCGAAGGCGTAGCCCTTCGACCATAAATCAGCGATGAGACCCAAGATCGAGACCGAAAGCAAAACAACCCATGCGCGGAGGCTGCGGGATGATTTTTCGAGCTTGGGTTGGGTTGGTTGAGCGGTACTCATGTCACAGTATTTGTATCAGTTCGTTGTATCAATATTGATATCAACAGTCATAGCCACAGGTCATCCGAGGCTCTGCTCAATAGTTTCCGCCACGCCGATCGAGTTCACGGGCAGCATGAATCGTAAAGCGTGCCCAAGGCAGCTCGTCGAGCCGAGCCTTCTTGATCGGTTCGTGTGTCAGCTCGCACAGCCCAAAGGTTCGATCCACGATCCGCTTGAGTGCATCATCGATCTCGATGATCCGTTCGCGATCGGATGCGGCGAGGTTCATGTTGAGCGATTGTTCATAGCTCTCAGATCCTTGCTCTTCGATATTCTGTGATGAGCTGGCGGCACCGGGGTCTTTTTTCAAAACCTCTTCTTCGATATGGCGAACATCACCCATCAACTCGGCCCGCTTGACGAGCAGAATATGACGGTAGTTTTCGAGCTGTGTCTTGGTTAGCGGCGTCTTTGTCCGACGCGAGGTGACATTGTCGAGCACCGATTTTTTCTTCTTGATCTTTGCGCCAGACGGAATCAAAGGCTTGATCGCGGCACTGTTCGGGCCCATGAGCAATGGACGGTCCGGCAAGATCAGAGGCTTCTTCACCTTGCTTGGTCGGCGACGACGGATTGGCCCGGAGTTCTTGGCGGGAGTAGTTGCTTTGGGGTCGGGTTTGCCGCCCTTCGTCGTGGGCTTGGCAGGAGCTTTCGCAGGTGCCTTCTTCGTTGTCTTTGGAGCCGACTTGGGCGCGGGCTTCTTTGTCGTTGTTTTCTTTGCAGCCGGTTTCTTTGTAGTTGTTTTTTTCGCTGCTGGTTTTTTAGCAACCTTCTTGACGATTTTTTTAGTGACTTTTTTAGTGACTCTCTTAGTGACTTTCTTAGTGATCTTCTTAGTGATCTTCTTAGTGATTTTCTTGGTGATTTTCTTGGTCACTTTCTTGGCCACTTTTTTCGCGGTCGTCTTTGTCGTTTTTTTATCAACTATCTTTGCAGGCTTCTTCGTCACCTTCTTTGGAGTGGTTTTCTTTGTTGTTTTTTTCGCAGCCGGACGAGAAGACTTGCCGCTTGCGCTCTTCTTTGCAGGAGTCGAGCGGGCAGTTTTCTTTGCGGTCTTTTTCTTTGCGGTTTTCTTTTTGGCCAAGCAAGTCCGCCTTTTTCTAGGGCTGATGCTGCTCCAAAGCGTTGGCAGCAATGGGCCTACAGTAGGCGCACCGCATGCTTTGGTCAAAGCTATACCCGAATAGGCCCCATAATTTGGCTGCTCAGGGCGTATTTTGCCTATTCAGAGTCGGTTTTGGTCGGTGGGGGCGTCTCGGGGCAAATATCATAGTCGCCCAATTTGCGGAATCTTTCATACCGCTGATTCACCAAATCTTCCGGTGAAATTTCAACGAGTTCGTCGAGTTGAGCGGTTATCCATGCCTCCAGATTTGCTGAGGCCTCTTCGTGATTCCGGTGGGCGGCTCCGAGTGGTTCATCAATCACTGAATCGACGATTCCGAGTTTCAGGTTGTCAGAAGCGGTGAGTTTGAGCGAATCGGCAGCCGCGGTGTTGGTCTGCTCGTTGGCTTGTTTCCAAAGAATCGCAGCACATCCTTCCGGCGAGATCACCGAATACCATGAGTACGCCAACATGGCAACACGATCGGCGACCGCGATCCCGAGCGCACCGCCCGAGCCGCCTTCGCCGATGACGATGCTGACGATCGGGATTTTCAATCTTGACATTTCGAGCATGTTCACCGCGATCGCCTCGGCTTGCCCGCGCTCTTCTGCCCCAAGCCCTGGATAGGCACCGGGGGTATCGACGAGCGTCACAATCGGCAATCCAAACTTCTCGGCGAGTTTCATCTTCGCGAGTGCTTTGCGATAGCCCTCAGGATGCGCACACCCAAAGTGGCACGAGAGTTTCTCGTGGGTGTCTTTTCCTTTTTGATGCCCGACGATGAGGCATTTACGACCACCGATTCGACCGAACCCGGTGACCATTGCCGGGTCATCACCGAATCGGCGATCGCCAGCAAGCTCACAAAAATCTCGGCACATGTGTTTGATGTAGTCGCGAGTCTGCGGACGGTTGGGGTGACGAGCGACCCGGACGGTGTTCCAAGGCGAGAGTTTTTTATAAATCCGTTTCAGGGTGCGTGTTCGCTCTTTGATCAGTTTGCCGATATCCTCCGCCGGCGCAGCATCGGTTTCTTGCTCGGCGATGCCCGGTAATGCCGGTATTTCGGCACCGGGCGCATCGGCGATGTGTTGTGCTCGCTCGATCCGTTGATCGAGTTCGGTGATCTTCTTTTCAAACTCAAGCTGATAAAAAGTTGACATGCATGGTCCTTGGTTAAGAAACAAAGTTTGGCTGATTGAATTGTACCACGCTCAACGCCGCCGTACAGTCTTTTATGCAGACAATCATCCATCCCATCCTCTTCATCGGCGGCGGCAACATGGCCCACGCCATCATTTCCGGTGCTCAAAAGGCCGGTGTGCTCGATCCCAAGCGTGTTGGCATCATCGAGCCCAGCCTCGATCGCCACCCGCTCTTCAAAAATGCCTTCACCGATACCTCGGATGCCATCCACTGGCTTCGTTTGCTCGATGCCGAGGACGCGACCATTATTCTCGCGGTCAAGCCTCAGATGCTCGACGCTGCCTGTACTCCGATCCGCGAACAAATCGCCCAGCTCCCATTTAAGCCCCTCGCGATCTCGATCCTCGCGGGCACACGGATCGAACAGATCGAGCACGCCCTCGATCACAAAGCCCGCGTCATCCGTGTGATGCCCAATACCCCGGCACAGATCAGGCGAGGGATGAGCGCGATCTCTCCGAGCGATGAGGCGAGCGAAGCGGATATTCAACTCGCCGATCGGCTCTTTTCGAGTGTTGGTCAAACGGTCATCATCTCGGAAGATTTGATGAACGCGTTTACCGCCATCGCTGGGTCTGGTCCGGCGTATGTGTTTTATCTCGCCGAAGCGATGATCGAAGCAGCGCTCCAACTCGGGTTCGACAAACAACAAGCCCAGACCATCGTCCGCCAGACAGTCTTCGGCTCGGCCAAGCTGCTCAGCAAATCGCCCGAGATGCCACGCCAACTCCGCGAGCAAGTCACCTCAAAGAACGGCACCACCGAAGCGGCAACAAACACCCTCGACCAATCAGGAGTCACCGACGCCTTCATCCGCGCCATCCACGCCGCCCGCCATCGCGGAGCCGAGCTGGGCAAGTCCGATTGACAAAACGAATCTAGAAGTCTCTTCGGACAAAGATGATGGTGCTCAAACCGAGCAGGATGATCTCGAAGATAAAAGAAGTACCCAGGATCCAGATTGTTGTTCGTGCGGAATAGACCGCGTCGATTCGCTCACCGAGTTCATTATCGGGATTGTCATCCCCATCTTCGAGCCCATTGAGCATGTTGATGAACCCGTCGAGTTCATCGCTCGCGATGAGATTTCGTTCGAGCAGGCCGATCGTTTCTTGTGTTTTGGGGAGGATCAGCTTGAGCGTGTATACACGCGATGCCCAGGTGTTTCTCGAATCAAATGATCGCTGTGCATCGATCATCTTCTGGCGGGCCGTCTTGAGTGTAGGGTTGATCGCTTCGAGTGAATCCACTTTGCCTGATGGGAGAGGCTCGCCGTTTTGGCCGGGGATAGGTTTGCCTTGCTCGATGAGCTGTTCGATTCGTTTTTGAGCAAATCGTTCTTGGGATTCAACCATTGCTGGCGCATTTTCAAGCGCGATCGCAGTTCTTTCTCGCTCGGCAACCATCGACACATCGGCAATGTGCACAACGAATACGAATAGCCAGAAGACAATGGTTAGTAAAAGAGCCGTAATCGTAGAGCGGGTGACAATTCCGATCAGCACACAGAAGGAAAAGAGATAGCTGAAGTACGCGATGATAATCGGGATGGCAAGGAATAACCCGAACTCCCAAGCCCCTGCGCGAATCCCAAGCACCAAGAAGCATCCAGTGCTGAATACCAGAATCTGGGCAGCGACAAACAGCAACCCGGTGAGGTACTTGGTGAGGAATAAACGGATTCGCCCTATTGGCTTTGAGAGGATCGGTTCGATGGTGCCGCCGGATACCAAATCAGGGATGATTCCAGAAGTGGATACCAATGCGAGAATGACTGTGCCCCAACTGAGCCAGATCGGGACGCCCCAAGTGACAAACTCAAACTTGTAGAATGTTTCACGAGACATGATCGAAGTGTTAAAGAGTCCATCGAATGTCCAGAACAAGATGGTAAACCCTCGTTCATTGATCCCGATTGATGCGAAGAGGGCCACCGCAATCACATTCAATCCAAGGGTCAACCAGAACAGTTTTTTCGCGTTGAGTTCGCGGTACGCGTCAATAAAGATCGCTTTGGTCTGCATCAAAATCATGAGCGTGCCCCCTTCTTTGTCTTCTGAGCACCGGGCTTGGCGCCGTCGGGGTGTTCGTTGACTGCTTTGATAAACAAGTCTTCAAGCGATGGGCGGTGGAAACCGAGCGATTCGATCACCACACCACGAGAACGCAGGGCATCGATCGCGGGTTGGACTTGGTCGGCATCAGCCGTATTGAATCTCAGCTTCGTGCGTGTGTCTTCGAGCGTGCACTCGATCCCCGAACGGCGTTCTTCGCAGCGTCCAACGATTCACTCTTCATCTGCGTTGCTGCTGTGATCACAAACCCGCTGCGATCAGCGGTGAGTTCATCAATAGTGCCCTGCTGACGCATCAACCCGTGCACCATGATCGCCACACGATCGCAGACCATCTCAAGTTCCGACAATAGATGCGAGTTGAGGAATACCGTTCGCCCTTCGTCCCTGAGTCGAAGCAGGATCTCGCGGATATCTCGGCGTCCGATGGGGTCTACGCCGTCGGTTGGTTCGTCGAGGATGACCAGCTTTGGATCGTTCATCAGTGCCTGTGCGATCCCAACGCGTTGGCGCATGCCTTTGGAGTAGCTGCCAAGTTTGTGGGTTGCCCATTCGGACATATTGACAATTTCGAGCAGCTCGTCGGCCCGCTTGTTGCGTGCCTTGCGTTCGACACCGGCCATCGCCCCGAAGTGGCGCAGCACCTGTCGGCTGGTGAGGTACTGTGGGAAGTTGTGATGCTCGGGGAGATACCCGACCTGGGCGAGTGCAGATTTGGTGCCGATCTTCGAGCCCAGCATCGTGCCAGTGCACTTGGTGGGCGAGATCACCGTCAACAGCACCTTGACGAGCGTCGATTTGCCCGCACCGTTGGGTCCGAGCAATCCGAAAATTTCGCCCGCGCCGACTTGGAGGTCAACGCCCCTCAGTGCGTGCACTTTGCGTCGATACATTTTTTCGACGCCTTTGACATCTATCACAGCTTCCATCGATCAAACCCCTTGTCAGCATATTTGTTGAGCTATTAATCCGCGTTTTTGCGTGCCACGACATGAAATACATGCCAATCCTTCTTTGTTCCATCACAGTCTTCGCCTTTTCGCTCTTCTTCTTTCATGAACTCGACAGTAAATGGCATTAAAAACTGAGCGACTTGCTCCGATGTGTGGTGCGAACGATCAGCGATCGACGCCCAAGAGTCTCGATCTCCAAAGAACTGTCCAGAGAATCGACCGCCGGGGCGGATGCTTGCCACGATCTTTGACCACATCTCATCAAAGTGCTCCGGGGAACAAAATGGCAGCGAAAAACTCGCATTGAGCAAATCACACGATGGGAGTTCAACCGACTCGAACGGTGCGAGTTGCATGGTCAATCGGGTTGGATCGTCCAGATCATCGCGTGAGACCAATCGACGAATCCCATCGGGGTGCCCGTCGATCGCGTGCACTTTCCATCCTCGGCGGAGCAAGGCCGCGCTATCGCGTCCCTCGCCACACCCAAGATCAATCGCAAAGCGTGGCCCATTCGAGGGTTCGGTATCGAATCGATCGAGCGCGTCAACCAAGGTCGGACGCGGTTCACGCCCGTCAATGGCTTTGAAATACCCCTCCCAATCCCGTGTCGTCGCATAGATGAACGCAGGCTTAAGATCAGTGTCGGGTGAGTCGTGTTTATCGGTGTGTTGTGTCATATCGTTGGGTAATGTATGCCGACCTCCATCGCTTTGTCGACGCCCTTGCCCAATCTGGGGAGTTGATTCGTATCAAAGATGCCGTCGATCCGGTGCTTGAGATCACCCAATACGCCGAGACCGAGTCCAAATCACCCGCTCCGAACCCTGGTTCAGCATCTTCACAATCCAACGATCCAGCCTTCGCCCATCTTGGCGGCAAAGCCATTTTGTTCGAGCATCCGATTGGATCAGATTTCCCGGTGTTGATCAACGCCTTCGGATCGTATCGCCGAATGGAGATGGCATTGGGCAATCGGGCCTTCGATGAGATCGCCCAAACCATTGGCGAGCTCGTCAAGCCCGAGCCGCCACGCTCGATTGGGGAAGCCTTCGCCAAAGCCAAGCAGTTCTTCCCGCTCCTCAAGATCGGTCCAAAGCGATCCAACAAACCGGGGAGCTGCCAGCAGGTTGTTCATATCGGCGACAAGATCGACCTGACCAAACTCCCCATGCTCCGGTGCTGGCCGCTCGATGGCGACTTCCAAGCGGTGGGGTATCCATCTGGGATCAACGACACCATCGCAGGCTTGGG
>MAAC01013361.1_pt1 | contig 15094 bp, 13 predicted proteins | sample 1115981 | NCBI WGS metagenome assembly MAAC01 (sample SAMN04961126, study PRJNA320927) | seawater metagenome | isolation source: sample BD02T64 sea water enriched with oil for 64 days | place: USA:Gulf of Mexico | collected 2013-07-27 | reverse complement strand
TTTAGTCATCAGATTTTCATTGATGAAAAACCTGAGTACTACAATTTTTCCAATGAAACTCAAAACATGACGGGTGCCGAAGTGTTTGCACACTTTGAGAGTGAGCAGTAAGCACATAACAAGCGCAGCTGCGGGCGTTAAGGCTTGTGAAATATCCAAGATCGAAGCTAGAAACTAGAGGTTATGAACTCTTAGAAAATCCATTTAGTTATCCGGGTCTGACTGAGAGGGATGTGCCTCACAGAAGTATAAGGGTTTGGGTGTATCCATCATTTGAGCCTTTCGTATCCTATTTGATTTCGAAATTCAAAAAGTCCTTTTATGCACGAAGGACAATGTGGGATCAAAGGAAGCAGGTTTTGAGTGACAATATAAGACGAGGTACCCCTGATCACGCACTTCCTTGTGCGCAAGCAATTGGCGATATCCAATCTTTCATTTATTGTGCTCATACGAGAGTGCTCGCCGGATAAAATCTTCACGGCATATGGCGTCGTTCAATTGGTCTTCTTCGATAACAGGTAAGTTTGGGTATCGTTTGATTAACTGGGCGGTGTATATACCTGAGCCGAAAAGTTGGGGGGGGATATCTCTTATTAATGTAATTGGTGTGGATTTCCAGCCGCAGCTAGGTGACCGAGCTTTAACGATGTAACCGCATAGGGTTTGTTGCCAATCTTGTTGTTGGCAACATTGTATTAACTGTTCTGTAACATCGATAGAAGGATCAGAAACATCAACGCAGTATATTTTTTGTTGCCTCTTTATTAGATGAATAGGAGGGCGAGGAACGCCAAGGCCAATTGCGACTTCAGGGCAAAAAGATTGGAAAGAGAAGTATTGGGTCAGATGTTCGACAATGGGTTGTGCGTTTTTATGGTTGCCGTCATAGCGAACAGGCTCTCCTAATAAGCAGCTACTGATACCTATGACGGGTTTGTCTTGAGCTGATAGCATTGTTTGTCGGTTCAGTGTGTGGGCTTCATTTACTGGCTACGTTCAAAATCAATGTTATCGATTAGGCGAGCACCACCCATTTGAGCGGTAGCTAGAATTACTAGTGACGAATCGTTCTTTGTTGCAGGCTCTAAGCTGGACGCATTGCAGACCGTAAAATATCCAGCGCCAAAACCGGCATCAGTTAATGTGCTTCTGGCTTCATTGGTTATTTGTTCGAATTCAGTATTGCCTTGCAGTACTTTTTCTTTGGCGGCACAAAGTTGTTGGTAAAGTGTGGAAGCTTTGTCTTTTTCTTCCACTGTTAAGAAGCCATTGCGAGAGCTCATTGCAAGGCCGCTTTCTTCTCGTACAGTTTCTACGCCAATAATTTCAGTATTAAAGCAAAGTGCTTTTGTCATGCGGCGAATGACGGCGAGCTGTTGGAAGTCTTTCTTACCAAATAGCGCAACGTCAGGAGTGACAATGTTAAAAAGTTTAGTTACCACTGTGGATACACCATCAAAGTGCCCTGGGCGATCGGCCCCGCAGTGGCGATGAGTGATGTTGTGAACTTGCACCGATGCCCAGGTGCTGGTTTCGGCTGGGTACATTTCGTCCGCACTGGGGGCGAATAAACAATTGCATCCGGCTGCTTCTAATTTAGTGCTGTCAGCTTCAAGGGTGCGGGGATAAGCATCGAAATCTTCACCTTCGCCAAATTGAGTTGGATTGACAAAGATGCTTGATACCATGAAGTCTGCATGTTTATGCCCTTCGCGGATTAATGTAATGTGCCCTTCATGCAAGTTGCCCATAGTGGGGGCAAAGCCAATCGTTTTACCTGCTGCTTTTTGCTTTGCGATGACCGTGCGTAGTTCCGCGATAGTGTGGACGGTTTGCATGAAAGGTTTCCTTGTTGGTGGTGTTGTAGGCTTACGTTTACTGCTTACAATAAAAGGGAGTGTTACTCAAAGCCATGTTCAGGCTTTGGAAAATCACCATTTTTAACCGCTTGATGATACGCACTGATTGCACCTTGTATTGAGCCATCACCGTCAGGCATAAAGTTATGAACAAACTTGGCTACTTTTCCTGGTGTGGCACCTAACATGTCGTGAAGTACTAATACTTGTGCGTCAGATGCTGGGCCAGCGCCAATGCCAATCACAGGGATGCTTACGCTAGCCATAACCTCTTCCATTAGGCAGCTGGGAATGCATTCATAAAGTAAGATTGCCGCGCCAGCTTTTTCTGCGTCGATAGAGTCTTTGAGTAATGCTTCGCGGGTTGCTTCGTCTCGCCCCTGGACTTTGTAACCGCCAAATTTGTTGACGGACTGAGGTGTTAAGCCAAGGTGGACACACACGGGGATGCCTCGCTCAGTTAGTTTGGATATCGTGTTAGTGAACCAGGCGCCACCTTCTACTTTGACCATGTGCCCACCTGCACGCATAAGGCGGGCTGCATTTTCATAGGTTTGCTCATCGTTGGAGCAGCTCATAAATGGCATGTCAGCCATGATGAGTGAACCTTGGTTTCCTCGCCTTACACATTCCGTATGATAAACCATCTCATCCATCGTAACGGGGACAGTGCTGTCTTTGCCCTGCAGGACCATACCGAGGGAGTCACCAACTAAGATGACTTCAACACCTGCACTGCTAACCACATTAGCGAATGTTGCATCATACGCCGTTAAACAGCTGAATTTTTGACCTTCAGACTTAAGCTTGTTGAGTGTACTAAGGGTTATATTCATCTGTGATACCTCTTTGCGGAAGTGTTAACTCGAATGACATCATAACCATAGCTTGTGATGGGTACAAATGGCAGATGCAAAAATATGAAGTGGTTTAGGGTGATGCTGGCGCTAGGTCGTGTAGGGTGTAGGCTGGGGTGAGCTATTTGCCGTTGGTGGGGGAAATGTCTGCATCATTGCAGCTTTGGGCAAGGTCAGCGATAGATCGTCCGTCTGGCAGTGCTAATGAGGGTGACAGTAGTTTTGCTAGATCTCGTAGAGGAAAAAGCACAAAGTTACGCTCGGTCATTCTTGGGTGAGGGATGGTTAGTTCTTCGGTTTCTAGGATGATATTGTCAAATAGGAGTAGGTCTAAGTCTAGGGTGCGTGCAACCCAGCGAACAGGGCCTCGTTTGCGTCCTTGTTGGTTCTCTATTATTTGTAATTGATGGAGCAATTTTAGGGGAGAAAGACTGGTTTCAAGGGCGGCAGCTGCATTGATGTAATCTGACTGTTCTCCTGGGCCAATCGCTTTGCTCTGGTAGAGTGGGGATAATGCAAGCAGACGAGTGTGCGGTATCCGATTAAGGGCCTCGGCTGCTTGTTCTATGTGTGTAAGGGGGTGTTCTAAATTGCTGCCTAAGCCAATGTAGGCGGTGACTTTTTGTGCGCTGCTAGTCTGCGTCATTGCTCTGGTGCTGCTTTGTGGTTATGTTTTTGGCTTTGCGGGGCGGCGTCGGCGTGCAGGGCGGCGTTTGTTTCTGGGTTGCGTGTGCTCTGCGGCAAGGGCTTTTTGTGCGTCAGGGTCAGCTTCTTGAAATTCAGTCCACCACTCGCCTAAGCCGGGAGGGGTTTCTTCGGCTTCTTCACGCAACAATAAAAGGTCGTAGGCAGCTCTGAAACGTTGGTGTTCAACAAGCTGTTGAGCAGGTTTTATGTGGCGACGATTGAGGCGCGGTTGCAGCTCCCATATTTCGCGAATTGTTGTGACAAAGCGCTTTGGGATTGTTGTGTGTTGAGCTTGGTTTTGTAATGTTCGCTGGATAGCCTGTTGGAGTGAGGGAACAGGTGGGATGCCATCACGCTGTAGCTTTTCCCAGTGTAGCTGTAGAGGTCCCCATAACATGACAGCATATAGAAACGCTGGGTTAATGGACTTTCCAATTGCAATACGGTTATCGGTGTTAACCATGGCGTGTTCAATCATGGCAGTTGCGCCGGGGTGTGTGTTTTTGGCGGGTACAGAGTAAGGGAATAGCCATTGCGCTAGGTCATAGTGCAAAAGTTGTCGCCAAACTTCTGTGGCGACACCACCCATAAATAGTTTCTGTACTTCATCAAAAAGGCGGGCCGCTGGGATTAGGCCTAATAACTGAGATTGAGATTGAATAGGGGCTTCTGATTCTTTGCTAAGAGTGAAGTCTAATTTTGCGCTAAATCGTATGGCGCGCAACATTCTTACAGGGTCTTCTTTGTATCGAAGTTCAGGGTCTCCGATGATACGTAGGCAGCGATTTTGAATGTCTTCGTAGCCATTTACATAATCAATAATAGCGTTGTCGGCAGGGCGGTAATATAGGGCGTTTACGGTAAAGTCTCGCCTAATTGCATCTTCATCTAGGGTGCCGTATACGTTATCTCTCAATAACATGCCGTGATCTGATGTGGAGGATTGTTGCTTGTTTGCCGAGTTACTGTGGTGGCCGCGAAAGGTGGCTACTTCAATGATTTCTCTGCCGTAGCGTATATGTGCGAGCCGAAAGCGACGGCCAATCAACCGGCAGTTGCGATTAAACAGCGCTTTAATTTCGTCTGGGTGAGCGTCAGTCGATACATCAAAGTCTTTTGGGTGCTGGTCGAGTAGCCCATCTCGAACGCAGCCCCCCACTAGATAGGCTTCGTAACCCGCTTTAGTTAACGTGTTGACGACTTTTATAGCATTGGTTGCATTTGAGGCGCTAGAGTTAAAATGGTGTTGGCCGTCAGGTATGACGTTGGCACGAAGCTGTTTTGAGCCTTCGCCACCCTTTATGATGCTTTTTATCTTTTTTATTAGCCGTTTGGGCATAGGTGATCTGCTCGTGCCTGTAAAGTGTTCAATTGGATAGTAAAGTGGGGCAATTAGGCCACAGTCTAGCATTGGCTGCGTTGTTACAAAACGTCTATTTTTAAGTGGTAATGTTTGTGTTTGTGTTTGGGGGTGAGGGGCGCAGGTCTTTGGTTTCGGGGATCAAGGAGGGGGAGGTGAATTTTGGGCGTAAAAAAGGGAGAGCAATTAAGCTCTCCCTTTTATTATCTGCTGTTTGTTTTTATTATTACAGATAAGTGTTTTTTTATGTGCCGACTCTTTTTATTGTTTTGGTATTGCTTATTTTTATTATTATGTTTTCTGTTATTATTTTTATTATCTTTCTGTTTTTTCTGAGTGTTTTTATTGTTCGTTTATTTTTATTTTATATTATTGTTATTATTTTTAGACTTTCTGGTTTTTGTTATTATTGTTGATTTTATTTTTATTGTTGATTTTATTTTTATTATTGATTTTTATTATTGATTTTTATTATTATTTTATTGTCGCCGTTACCAAGTGGTTTTTTTTATTGTTGTATCACTTCGTCTCGGTTACATAATATATAAAGCAGATCCCGTGCCATGTTTTTGTAAAAGTAATAAGTTGTTATAAATCAGTGGGTTATGTTTTGAGGTGTTAAGGGGTAGGTCAAATTGACAATATTTTGTTACCTCTTTTGGCTAAATGTGTTCCCGTTGCGGTAACACCGTAACAAACATCTGTGGTGAGTCGTGTTACCCAAAGGCGTAAAAGAGAGGTTGGAGGCTGGCTAATTTGTCTTTATTTTCCGCTAGTTGCGGGGTATACGCTGTGTAGGTAGGCGAGATGTCAAAAATACAACCCAGGAGGGCGGTAGCTATATTTGCCTTTTAGCCGTCAAAGTAGAGGGGGAGTGTCGTTTTTTTGCCATCTATAAGGCAGGAGTTGTGTCGGAATATTGGCGATACAGGGTTGGGCGGGCAGTAAGAGCGTCGAGAAATGTATCAGGCCAGCTTTATGGCTGGTTTTTTTCTTGGGATGCCTAGGCGTTGGCGCCTTTCCCATAGGCATTTTCGGCTGATGCCAAGCTTTTGGGCGAGCTCCGTTTCAGTCATCTCGTCTTGGTGGTCTAGTACGAAGTGCTGAAAGTAGTCTTCTAATGATAGGTCTACTTCTGGGTCTGAGTCGGTTTCAGAGTTATAGCTTGCAACGGGGGTGGGAGTGTTTGATGTTGAAGATTTTTGGTTGGAAAGCGAGCCGCGTTTAAGTTGGGCTAAATCTATATCAATAGCCAGCAGTTCTTGGGTGATTTCTTCTGATTCACATAAGATGACGGCTCTTTCTACTGCATTTTCCATTTCTCGGACATTGCCGGGCCAGCTATAATGCTCAATGGCAAGTAGAGCGTCCTTACTATAACGTAGGTTGGGTGTGTTCATCCTATTGCCTGTGCGTTCGAGCAAGGACTCGGCTAATTGTCGAATATCCTCTTCTCTTTCCCTTAGCGGGGGCAGTTTGAGATCCACGACGTGTAACCGGTAGTAGAGATCTTCTCGAAATTTACCGATTTTAGCTAATGATTTTAGATCCCTATGCGTTGCGGCCATCAGGCGGACATTCACGGTTTTTGATTGTACGGAACCGATGCGCCTGACTTCTTTCTCTTGCAGTACCCGTAATAGGCGGGCTTGGGCTTCAAGTGGCAGCTCCCCTATCTCATCTAGGAATAATGAGCCGCCATCAGCGGCTTCAACTAATCCTTTGCGACTGCTGTTAGCACCGGTAAAGGCGCCTTTCTCATAGCCAAATAATTCGGATTCAATTAAGGATTCAGGGATCGCCGCGCAGTTGACGGATATCATTGGGCCATTAGCTCGGCTGCTTTGTTCATGAAGTGCGCGGGCTACTAATTCTTTGCCAGTACCTGATTCACCTTGTATAAGTACGGTGCTGTCGGTGGGGGCAACTTTGTTAATGCGTTTAAACAGCAATTGCATGGCATCGCATTCGCCGATCATGCCGGAGATAGGGTAATCTCTATTAATGGTGGACTTAAGCGCTTCGTTTTGACGGACGAGAGCTTGTTCTTTCAATATCCGTTGTACTGAAAGAATCATCTCGTCATGGTCAAAAGGTTTGGCGATATAGTCTACGGCTCCCATTTTCATTGAGTCGACAGCAGACTTGAGGCTTGCATAACTGGTCATTACCAGGACGGGGATGTTTCCCGCAAGAGGGATTATATCGGTTCCTGGAGCCCCAGGAAGGCGTAAATCGGTGATGATGAGGTCAAAATCGGAGAGTTTGTACTTGTCGACCGCCTCTGATACAGCGCCAGCTTCGCTGACTTCGTAATCGTGGCGAGTTAATAATCTGCGTAATGCGGAACGAATAACCGGCTCGTCTTCAACAATCAGAATGTGACTCATCAGGTGTTGCTCTCCTCATCTTCTCGGTAACGCGGTAACGTTATGGTAACACGAGTACCTTTATAATCGGAGCCGATAGGGCTGTCGATAGAAATATGTCCAGAATGTTCTTCAATAATGCTGTAAACAACCGCCATGCCTAGGCCTGTGCCCTTTCCAGGGTCTTTGGATGTAACAAATGGTTCGTAAATACTTTCCTTGATTTCATCAGGGATGCCACAGCCGTGGTCTTCCACCTCTAGTGTTACCGTGTGATTGCGGGTAACACTGCGAGTAATGATGGGGGAGTCGAGGTCGGATGCATCCCGTGCATTACTGAATAAATTGATAAATACTTGGGTGATTCGTTGACGGTCGCCGTTGATAATATGATTTTCGGCGATGTCATTGGTAAAGTGTTCTGTCTTTTCATCACTGCTGAGTTTTAGTAGGTCGAAGGCTTCTTGTGCGCAGTCATGTAGTGAGACGGGGTCATGAATGGCTTTGCTGGTGCCGCTATGGCTAAAATTAACGAGGGATTGAACAATGCGTGTTACACGTTTGGTTTGTTCGACAATTTGCTCAGACATTTCTGCAATGTCTTCTTTGTCAGACTCATATTGTAAGTTTTGAGCCAGGCAGGCTATCCCTGTAATTGGGTTGCCTATTTCATGGGCTACGCCAGCAGCAAGGCGGCCAACAGATGCGAGGCGCTCGTTGTGAGCGAGTTTGTGTTCTAGCATGCGTGTTTCGGTTAGGTCTTCTACAACAATAACAAGCCCGCCGTGAGATTTTGCTTGGTTTTCACCCTTAATGGATGCTTTGTGAAGGTTTAACCAGCGTGTAATACCTTGATATTCGACTTCTTTTTTGTATTCGTGGGTCTCGGGGCCGGCACTTAGTTGTTGTAGTACGCTGCGCCAAGGTTCCGGCAGGTGGTGTAGGCTGGAGCCAACAATGTCTCCGGCGGGAATGCTGGTGATCTTTACCATGGCATGATTCCATCCAAATACTTCCCCATCTAACCCTAGAGAGCAAACACCCATAGGTAAATCTTGCAGAGTTTGGCGGTGGAAGCGCCTTAGGTTGTCGAGCTCTGCCGCAAGCCCAGTTAGTTTGTGGTGGTACTCCTCTAAGCGGTTTTCTGTGTGGTGAATATCTTGAATGGCGGATTCGTCAGAGTGCATCAAATAAGGTAGTGCTTCATCGATAATCTCATGGGCAACGGATGGCCCTAATAATCCAGATAGATTGGTTTCTAGTTGGTCGCGTAGTCGGCGTAATGAATAGGGGCGAGTTTCATCTGCACTCATGGCCAAATCATGCAATGCGAGTTCTACTTCACGCTTAGCAGTGGTCGCACCTAAAGGGTTGGTTAGGCGGCCGACAAATTCTCGAGCGCTGCTGACTGTCAGTTCCCATCGATATGAGCGTCGTAAATTGTCGACGTTACAGGTTTCGGCGGCGAGTTTTTCTGAGGTACTAGCGTTGGTGGCAACTGACACGGCGGCAAAGACCATGGAGTTAACAAAGATTGCAACGGTTGCTGCTAGGTAGCTGGTGTCACCATTAGGGAAGGTGTCGTTAATAATGAGGGGAATATTTATTGTTACTTGGTAGTCAAACAAAATTGGTAGCAGCAATAAAAATATCCAAACTGATATTCCAGAAAGTAAGCCGGTGATAAATCCGAAACGATTGGCTTTAGACCAAAATAATACCCCAAACAAACCAGGTACAAATTGGATAGTTGCTGCGAAGGTTAAAAACCCCAATTCTGACAGCGAGTGGCGTCCAGCCATAACCCGGTATATTAAATAGCTAGCAAGAATAATCGATGCGATCAGCGCACGTCGAGTCCATAGCAACCAGCTATACAGATTGTTTTGGGTGTTAACGGGTGATAGGGGTAATACAAGGTGGTTGAGGCACATAGCGGAGAGTGCCAATGTACAAACAATAATAACGCCACTGGATGCAGATAGCCCTGCGATAAAGGCTATGAGTGAAAATGTGGGGGAATTGAGCGCCATTGGTACGCCAAGAGTTACATATTCTGCGGCAACATCAGGCTGAACAACGGTAGACCCCCAGAGGATTATGGGGATCGGTAGCGCAAGGATGAATAAATATAATGGTAAGCCCCAGCTTGCTGTGAGTAGCGCCCTAGGGTTGAGGTTCTCGGTAAACGCCATATGAAACATATGGGGTGTGACGACGGCAGATACAAAAAAGGCAGCGACAATGCTTCGCCAAGGACCCTCTTTGAGAGGGGCGTAAAGTGTTTCTGTTGCAATAGGGTTATCTATTAGCCACTGGTTGAGGCCTTGTGGTCCATCAAAAACAGAAAATAACACAAAAATGCCGACGCTGATCATGCCAATGACTTTAACAAGGGATTCGAATGCGATAGCAACAACAAGCCCTTCATGTTTATCTCGGGAAGATATGTGTCTAGCGCCAAAGAGAATGGAAAACAGGATTATCATGCAGCAAAAAATAAATGCCAGAATATTGGGTGATGTTTCTTGGTTGAGGATATGAATGGTGTCTGCGACTGCCTGCACCTGCAATGCGAGTAGCGGCATGATGCCAACGAGCATGCAAAGCGTGACAAGTGCGCCAACCCAAGGGCTGCGATAACGAAAGGCGAGTAAATCTGCAAGGGAGCCTAGTTGGTAGTTTTTAACCAGTTTTAGAATGGGAGCCAGTAATATAGGCCCCAACATAAAGGCCGCTGAAATACCCAAGTAGTAGGCGATAAAGTTAAAGCCAAATCGGCTGGCGAAACCTACAGCGCCGTATATTGCCCAAGCGCTCGCAAAAACGCCTAGCGACAATACATAGACAAGAGGGTGGCGTACAAACTTTGCTGGTATATAGCCTTCTTCTGTAAAATATGCGATTAAGAAAAAGAACGATAGGTAGCTGATACCAATAAGGAAGATTTGGGTAAGGCTAAAGCTCATCTAAGTCTCGGCTTTGCGTTATCCAAAAAGTGAGCGCAATAAGGATAGCCCATACCAAATAAGGTCGATACCACGAGGTTCCCCCTTCTGCCCACCATTGCATTATAGAAGGGGATAAAACAAAACCTCCAGCAACTAATAATAAGACTAAGCGATCAATATACATGGGGGGCTTTCCCTCTTTTAATGGTATGGGGTCGATTATACATTGATTGTGATCTGGGGGGAGTTTATGCGCGTGACGTTAATTAGCGCCTTGGGGCTCCATGCTGCCGCTCCCCAATTAAGGATAGCCTCTGGTGACTCATATTGCAGTGATGCTGGTGGTTTTAGGTCTAAGGTGGATAGCGCCATCCAAAGGGTGCGATTGCATTGGGTTGTTTCGATGGCCTTTGCAAACGTTTGCTTGCTGAGTTTTTGTCCTTGATCGTTAACGACAACAGGTAAATGAGCGTAGTGTGGCGTGTTATACCCCAGTAGTTGCTGTAAGTAATGCTGTCGTGGCGTGCTATCTAACAGGTCAATACCTCGAACCACATGGCTGATATTTTGCCAATGATCATCAGCGACTGCGGCAAGGTGGTACGCGTACAAAAGGTCTTTACGTTTAATAATAAAGTCACCCACATCGGTAATGAGGTTTTGACAGAATCGCCCCTGCAATTGGTCGTTGATGCAAACAGGGTGGCTGGCGCCTTTAACGGTTAGACGAATGCTAAAAGGCTTGTTTGGTGGCGCGTGTTGTTTGCGGCAAGTGCCGGGGTAAGGTGGGGATATTTGTTGTTCTCGAGCAGGGGCGTGTTCGGCCAGTTGCTTGCGGCTACAGGTGCAATAGAAGGCTTGTCCTTTGGTTAAAAGTGATTGAATAACGGCTTCGTATTGATCGTGACGTTGGCTTTGATAGATGACTTCCCCGTCCCAATGCAACCCATATGCATCAAGTGTGGATAAAATATTATCCGCAGCTCCTTGTATTTCTCGTGGCGGGTCAAGGTCATCCATTCTGACTAGCCAGGTGCCATTGTTATGTTTGGCGTCTAGGTAACTTGCAACCGCTGTCAGTAGGGAACCGAAATGTAGCGGGCCAGTGGGGGAAGGGGCGAAGCGGCCAGTATAATTCTGCATACGAATGCTGTACCACCTATGTTGGTGCGGCGATAAGGGTTGGTGAATAAAAAGGGCCTAGAACTAAAAAGGAGCGCGAAAGCGCTCCTTTTTATGCAGTACATTTAATGCTGTACCATCAGGCTGTACTTTCAGGTTCTACTGTCAGTTTCCCCACTGCTTTTCTTTGATTTCCTGCAATGTTTTGCAGTCAATGCAGCGTGTTGCCGTTGGTCTTGCTTCAAGCCGACGTATGCCCACTTCGATACCGCAGGTTTCGCACCAGCCGTATTCACCAGACTTGATCTCCTCAAGAGATTTGCCGATTTTACGAATAAGCTTACGCTCTCTATCCCTCGTTCTTAGCTCAAGGCTGAACTCTTCTTCTTGGGTGGCTCTGTCTGCGGCATCAGGAAGATTGTTAGGTTCGTCCTGCATATGGTGCACAGTACGATCCACCTCTTCCATTAACTCTTGCCGCCAGGCTTCTAATATCACTCCTCGTAAGGTTTAAAGCTGGCGCGTGATAGGTCTACTTTACTTACTTTCTTTGTTGCCATTAATCATTCCTCGCAACTGGTCAATCTGTGATCTATAGCAAAGATCTCAACGATTGGCAAATCCTCAACATGCTCTGCGTCTATTGATACGGCAGGTAAAGTACCCGGTAAATATGACAGAACATATTCTTAACCTCTTTTTTGACGAAATTTACTAAAAAGGAAGCATTAAATAGCGGATTGTTATATGAATCCTATTATTATTGTTTTGCTGAAGAGGAATATGCCTCTTTCAACAGCGGTCGATCATATACCCATTTTTCTATGCTGTGAATAGTTTAATTTACACTTGGTTACTTAACGTTATCAGTGCGCTAACGCATATCCCCGATTGTGAATTAATAGAGTGCTATGTTTGATAATCAGCCGTCTGGGGATTACCCTGGGTTACTTTGTCTGTGATAGGTCACTTGGTAAGTCTATGGTTAATATAGATCAATTTTTGAAAAGAGAATGTTTTCGATGAAATATTCTGAGCCTTTACTGACTGGCGTTCTCATAAAGCGCTATAAGAGGTTCCTGGCTGATGTAAGGCTTGATGATGGGACTGAAATCACGATTCATTGTGCCAATACAGGGTCGATGAAAAACTGTGCGGAGCCGGATAGCCCCGTGTGGTTCTCAGATAGCCATAATGGAAAGCGGAAATATCGCCATACATGGGAAATTGTAGGTGTCGAAGCAGGGGCTATGGCGGGCATTAATACGGGGTTTGCCAATAAGTTGGTGCAAGAGGCGATTGAGTTGCAGCTCGTTCCGGCTTTAGTCGGGTATGACCAGCTGCGACGGGAGGTAAAATATGGAGAAGAAAATAGCCGTATTGATATTTTGTTGGAATCCGACGGAAGGCAACCTTGTTACGTTGAAGTGAAAAGCGTCACGCTGGGGGTGGGGCAGGTTGCTTTTTTCCCTGATTCTGTGACAGAGCGAGGTAGGAAGCATCTTCGGGAGTTGATTTCTGTTGTCGAGCGAGGGCAGCGGGCAGTATTATTTTATTGTGTACAGCATACTGGCGTGAATGTAGTAAAACCGGCGAATGAGATAGATCCAAAGTATGGGGAAACGTTAAGACAGGCAGCAGCAGCGGGTGTGGAAATTATGGCATGGCAGGCAGATATATCAGCCTCAGAAATCATCTTGGTTCGGGAGTTGCCTGTGTGTTTGGATTAAACAAAAAATACTTAACGTTTGTGGTTACTCCTGGCTAGGGGGTAGGGGTTAATAAAGAGTGCCTATGATACAAAAACAGCGTATTGTCGGCTGCAGTTTTCTAGGAATAAGATGGTGACAAATGTTTGATCTGAATGAAATGGCGGTGTTTGCTAAGGTTGTGGATACGGGTAGTTTTACGAAAGCCGCTGACAAGTTGGGGCTGCCGAAATCAACGGTTAGCCGTAAAATCAGCCAACTTGAAGAACGTTTAGGTGTGAGGTTGTTAAATCGCACAACACGAGCGTTAAAGCCGACTGAAACGGGTAAAGCATACTACTTACACTGTGCAAAAATGGTGGAAGAAGCAAACGATGCCAACAGTGTTGTGACCAACATGCAGTCAGAGCCAACAGGTAAATTGCGAATTAGTGCACCATTAGCGTTTGGAGAGCCCTTTCTACAGGACCTTTTGGAAGAGTTTTTGTCGTTGCATCCACAAATATCTATTGAATTGTTACTGGATAATCGGAATGTTGATTTGGTGGAGGAAGAGTATGATGCTGCCTTCCGTGTAGGGCCATTGGCTGATTCTAGTTTTGTTGCCCGAGGCTTAGGTAAGGCGCAGTTGGTGATTTGTGCAAGCCCGGCGTATTTGGAAACAAACGGTATCCCTCGAACGCCACAGGACTTGCATGAACATAGTATTGTTCGGCACCCGACGGCACCTTGGGAGCTGGAGGGGCCTGATGGCGTGGAGCTACTTGAGCTTAAATCTCGGTTAACGCTTAATGATATGTCGTTGATTAAGAGTCTGGTGAAGCGTGGAATGGGTATCGGAATGGTGCCAGGCGCTTTAGGGCTAAAAGAATTTGAAAGCGGTGAGCTTGTTCCTTTGTTACTGGATTATCCAATGGTGGAGAAGATGATGTACCTTGTGTATGCAAGCCGCAAACAACCGCCATCAAAACTCGTTTCGTTTATTGATTTTGTGATAGATCGTTGCCGACCGGAGGCTCCTTGGTCTCAAGAGATTAAGTTTGCAAACATTCCCTAAATAACATGTTTACAAAAAGCTACTTGAATTCCTAGACGATCGGTCGCAAACTCGTTTTCATGGCAAGACCACGTAAGACAGAGCATAACAAAGAAATCATTCTCGCTAAGGGAATTGATCTACTGTGCGAGCAAGGTTATAACGGAACTGGGCTGAAACAGATTTTGGATGCTGTACAGGTGCCAAAAGGTTCGTTTTATCATTACTTTGAAAGTAAAGAGGTATACGCCGCTCAAGTTATTGACCTTTATATTGAGCGATTATTAAGTGCTTTTGACAACTACGTGAAATATGCCACGGATAGACCACTTGACGTTATAAAGCAGCTTTATCAATGGATGGTGCTGGATTTTCAGCGCAAACAATGTAAAGAAGGTTGCTTGTTAGGTAATTTGGCAGCTGAAATCGGTGGAAGTAGCGAGTTGTGTCAGGAGGCGTTAGTAAGAGCATATAATCAATGGCAGCAGCGATTTGTTCCTTTGCTTATTGAAGGTCAAGATGCAGGGGAAGTGCGGCAAGATATACCTGCCGATTTACTTGCAGAAATATTTTGGAATGCTTGGGAGGGCAGTATTTTGCGTATGAAAGTTACGGAAAGTACGGTTACCATTGAGCGAACGTTAACAGTACTGCTGGATAAGTTGTTTCGTCCATAAGGCAGCACCTACAACGAAGACAAAAACATAGAATATTGAAAGACAAGACAGCGGTAATGTTAATTGCCGTTTTTTTATCAATAATTTCTAGGCGACCGGTCTAGTAGTTGTTGCGAATTTTAGCAAAGGTATATAGAAATGACAGAATCATTAACATTTGCATCCCCGTTAACGCTGAATAATGGCGTTACCATCAAGAATCGCTTTTTTAAGTCAGCGATGAGCGAGCAGCTATCAACAAAAGCATTGTTACCAGCACCTAGCCTTGCCGTTCTTTATCGCGCTTGGGCGCAAGGGGGGGTTGGGCTTATTGTTACTGGTAACGTGATGATTTCCCCTGATGCTTTGGGGGAGCCTCGTCAAGTTGTATTGGAGAGAGGTGCAGATCTTGCTCCGTTTGAAGCGTGTGCTAAAGCGGGTACAGAGAACGGTGCGCATGTCTGGATGCAATTAAATCATCCAGG
>MAAC01000679.1_pt1 | contig 15101 bp, 14 predicted proteins | sample 1115981 | NCBI WGS metagenome assembly MAAC01 (sample SAMN04961126, study PRJNA320927) | seawater metagenome | isolation source: sample BD02T64 sea water enriched with oil for 64 days | place: USA:Gulf of Mexico | collected 2013-07-27 | reverse complement strand
TTGTGAACGGCGTCATCGAATACATGAAAATGCGATACCCAAACCTGCAGGCTTTCGGGCCAAACGGGTACGTCAAAATTCCTTAGCGCAGGATTCCGCCCCTATCCGCAACTGACCCCGGTTGCCGACGATGAACTCCGCCTCGGGCCAGTCCGCCGGGCCACCATCCGGCCCCAGCACCGCGTCGCGGCATTCAATGGTGCCAAGCGGTTTCAAGATCGGGTCGGTCGCGGCCTCGAACCCGTTGCGGCGCATCCATTGGATCTCGGCGATCCAGGTGGAGACTCGGGCCAGCTCGGCGGCGTAGGGGTTCAACTCGATCCCAAGCACACATTCGGGGCCGACCTGCGGGGCAGGCCGAGCGCCTCGGCATCGAGGTTTGCACGATGCTCCAGATCCTTGAGGGCGGTCAGTGCGAGGTTCAGGAAGTTGCCCGATCCACAAGCAGGATCGAGCACGCGCACAGACCGCAGCCGTTCCAGAAAACCTAGATGCGCCTTGACGGCCCGATCATGCGCCTTGTTCGCCCGCCTGGTTTGCGCGCCCGATTTGGCGGCGGCACGGGTGCGGGCGGCTTCTGCCTTGGCCTCCCGCTCTTCCTCCAAAGCGGCTTCGATTGCGGCGCGGGCGGCGGCCCATTCGGCCTTCAGCGGGCGCAGCACCACCGGCTCGACGATCTGCATGATCTTGGCCGCGTCCGTGTAATGCGCGCCCAGCTGACTGCGCTTGTCGGGATCCAGCCCGCGCTCGAAAAGCGTACCCAGAAGCGATGCGTCGATCTGGGACCAGTCCATCTTCGCCGCTTTGCGCAGCATCGTGATGTCGTCGGCATCGACCGGCAGAACGGTATCGTCGTCGAAAAGACCCCCGTTGAACCACGGTATCGGTGTGTATCCGATCTTGCCGCCTTTCTGCGCCATCGCAGCAAAGAGGTCGCGGCAATTCCCCTCGAAGCTGCCGGGATTCGAGGCAAAGACCATCTTCTCGAACATCTTTTCAGGCAACAGGCGCACGTCCTCAGCGAACATGCAAAAAACGAGTCGGTTAACGAAATGCGCCACGTCCTTCGCCTCATGGCCCGCCTGACGTAGACGGAGGGCGAGGTCAGCGAACGTGGCGGCGGCGTCCTCGGTCAGGTCGGCGCGGGTGCGCTTGGGCCGAAAGCTCCGCGGTGCCTCGAAGGCCCGACGCAAAAGGTCTCGGGCGCTGCCGTCCCGCAGATCCTCGATCGCGATGTCGTGGCGCTCCTGCACCGCGCCGGTAAAGGCGGTGCGGATGATGATTTGCTGCGTATCGGAGACAATCAGTAGCGGTGGATTGTCGAGCGCCGGGGCGTAGCGCTGCACCTGGGCATAGGCCGCATCGAGGTTCGCCTTGGTTTTCTTGTATTCCCAGGCGAAAGCGTCCTTCAGCCAGACATCCGCCCAGCCATCGCCGCCTGTCGTCTTGGCCGCGCCCTTCTCGAACTCGAACCTGCCAGCTGTGAGCGGGGAAGGCAGGGCAATGCCTAGAAGCGTGCAGAGATCGCGGAAATGAGACTGCGCCGAGGCGCGCTCGGACAGCGGGTTGCCCGACCATGTGCGGATGAAATTGTCAGGTAACATCAAAGCCGATCCTTCAGCCGCTGCACGAAATCCATCCGATCGTGCAGGATGGCGATAATGATCGGCCGATCCTCGTCCAGCCAAGCGATGTAGTGGTGTTCGCAACGATGGATGCGGATACCATCCGGCAATCCGCCAAGCGTTCTCGACTGCGCCTGTTTGCGCCCCACGGCTTCGCAACACGCTTCGATACGGTCGAAATACATCTCGGCCTGGTCAAAACCCCAGGTCTCGTAGGTATAGCGCCAGATGCCGCGCAAATCCGCTTCTGCGGCCAGCGTGAGGTCATAGGACCGCATAGGGGCGGCTACAGCCCGGCCTGCTCGTGGGCTTCGCGCCGGATGTCGGCCATCGACTTCGTGGAAAATTCGCCGCGCCGCGCCTGCTCAATCCGGGGCCGGAGAAAGTCGGACAGGGCGGCAACCGCCTCACCCTCGCTCATGTCATCCAGGGCAGGGGCATCACCAAGGGTGCGCTTCAGCACATAGTCTTTGATACTCTCTCCCTTCAGCGCGGCGATGGCCTTCAGCTTCTGATGCTCTTCGGGGGTAATGTCGATTGAAAGTCTGGGCATGATTCACAGATAACAGAGTCTAGCCCACAAAACAACATTTGTTGCAACTTCACGGCTAGAACTATATGCAGAGACTGAAAGTGTATCATCTACTATCAGTTGAGGCCATTTGATGAAGCTGACCCATGCTCATATCCGAAATTTCCGTTCGATTCTCGACACGGGCAAATTCTCAATCAGCGACCTATGCTGCCTTGTCGGCAAAAACGAGGCGGGCAAAACAGCGACGCTGTCCGCCATACAGTCCATCAGGCCGTATGGAGAGGCGCAAACAACTTTCGATGTGACGGAAGATTACCCACGCCGATTTGCGACCCGCTACAAGGAGCGACACCCCCACAGCGAAGCGACAGTCGTTGAGACATGGTGGCAAATGTCCGACGCAGCCCACGCTCTGCTTGTGGATGCGTTCGGGGATGATGCTGTGAAATCGCGCGAGTTCACTATCTCGAAGCGATACAACACGGAAGGCACTACTTGGAACTTTGACCTTGATGAAGCGGTAGCTGTCAAAAACATCGTCGATTCTTTCAAGTTCAACGCCACAGAGAAGGCACCCTTTGCGAAAGTATCGTCAGTTTCCACCCTCCTGGCTGCGCTAAACGAGATCGCGGAGCGGACCGAGAAACAAGAAAACCTGCACAAACACCTGTCCGAATTTCGCAAGGGCTCGATTCAATGCAAGGCCATTGACCTGACAAGCAAGTTAGTGCCCAAATTTTTCTACACGTCCCACTATGATCGCATGAGCGGCCAGCTATCCACCCAACAGCTTGCAAAGGATAAGGCCGCGAACACGGTTGATCCCGCAGACGAAATATTCCTCGACTTCCTACGCCTCGCTGGAACCTCACTTGAGGAGTTGAACGACGCGCCCCGCTTTGAAGAGCTGAACGCAAAGTGCGAAGCGGCGTCCGCAGACATCACTGACCAGATATTCAAATACTGGTCCCAGAACGACAATCTTGAGGTTGAGGTAAAGCTTGGGGAAGGGCGCCCCGAAGACCCTACGCCCTTCAATGCAGGCCCAGTCGCGCGCGCGCGAGTTTACAATCGGTTGCATCGCGCGAGCGTGTCGTTCTCGGAGCGCAGCGCCGGGTTTGTCTGGTTTTTCTCTTTCCTCGTTCAGTTCGCGATGATGCGTCGTGACACGGACAACGTGATCATTCTGCTCGATGAGCCGGGCCTGACGTTGCACGGCAAGGCACAAGCCGACCTGTTGCGCTACATCGAAGAAGAGCTGCTGCCTGCTCATCAAGTGATTTTTTCGACTCATTCCCCCTTCATGGTGCCACCAAAGCGCCTTGCTGACTGCCGCGTGGTCGAGGACGTGATTGTCTATGACGAAAAGCATCGCCCATCCTCTGAAGGAACGAAGATTACAGAAGATGTGATGAGCACAGACAAGGACACGATCTTTCCGCTCCAAGGCGCCCTTGGCTATGAAATTACTCAATCACTGTTCGTTGGAGAAAACACACTGCTTGTTGAAGGCACGTCTGATATTTTGTATCTTCAGGCGTTGTCCAATGAACTGGAAATCAGGGGTAGGACGGGGCTTGATCAAAGATGGACTATGTGCCCGGCAGGTGGGATCGACAACATCAAGCCATTCGTCTCGCTGTTTGCGGGCAACCATCTCAACGTAGCGGTGTTGTCCGATCAGGCACAAAACGAGAAAGCGAAGATCGAGCGCATCCGCAAAAGCCAAGTTCTTGCGGCTGGCCGTCTGCACACCATTGCAGAGCTACTCGACAAGCAGGAAGCGGATATCGAAGATCTCATTGCTCCCGGACTGTTCTGCGAAATTGTGAACGGCTGCTACAACCTCAATGGCGACCACACACTTGATCCCAAAAAGCTGGAAGGCGCTGATGCAACCGAACGGCAAGTTAAGAAAGCAGAGGCATATTTTAATCTGCTGCCGGACGACATTCCGACATTTAGCCATTTCAGACCTGCTGACTGGCTGATCAAGAATAGCGGTGTGTTGTCGGTCGATAGTGTGGATGTAAACGAGACGCTGGATCGGGCTGAGAAAGTTTTAGCGATCTATAATGAAATGCTTGCTTAAGCCCGTCGCACGGTCCTCTCGCTGACCTTGTTTAGACGTGCGATCTCCAGCACGACGCGGTGTTCCTGATCTTTATGCGCCGCACCTCGTCTTTCTGAGCGGTGGAAAGGGCAAGAGGTTTGCCCCCGATCCGGCCGCACTTGCGAGCTGACGCAAATCCTTCTTTGGTTCGTTTGGAAATCCGGTCCCGCTCGAACTGGGTGATGGAGGCGAACACGTAGAATATGAGACGGTCGGCGTCGTGGTGTCGATGTCCTCGGCCAGGGACCGGAAGCCGGTCAGAAAATGGTTGTATGTGTCAGCAACACTGACCTATTTAACATAAGAAGTCTTATCGGTCTTTTGCCGGTGGAGCGGCACACGCGAACACCAGTGCGGCGGATCGCGCTCCTCTGCTTCACCGGGCTCATACCAACGATGCCCCGTCCACATCCAGACTTCCCAATCGTCCCCCGCTTTTCGCACGACGTAGTAGTAACCTGGGCCATCAGATCTCATTGCATCACCCAAACCGGACTCCGAACAGTCCGCCAGTGTCGATCTCGTCGGTCAAGCGGGTTGCGTTCACGACAGACCACACGTCGAAATCATCACGAAAGCCGTCTTCGGGCACTGCGTCGGAGTTCATGGTGACGATATACTGGAAGCCGACACTGGCCGCATGATCAGCACCGAGTTGCAGGGCCTTTGCAACCTGACGTTCATCGACGCCATCGAACAGATGGCTGTCATGGATCAGAAAGCCGGGGCCAATGCCCCTCTTGGTCGCTAGTTCGGCCAGCATCAGATCGAAGCAGAAAATCTGCATGTTCGTGATGCCCTTGCTTCGCTGCGCGTCGATCTTCACCTCGAAGGTCGGGCCGTTTGGTGTCGCCGCGATGGTCAGGTTTCCGGCCTGTTCATAGAGGGCTTGCGACAGCTCCTCGAAGATGACAATCGCCTCGTTCACGATGGCGCTACGCTCATGCAGGTCGTTTTGTAGCGCCTGACGGAGACGGGCACGCTCGATCTCAAGTTGGACCTTCGTGCTTTCGATCCGCTCGGCGATCTCAAGCTGCTGGCGAAGCCCTTCGACATTTGCCTCGGCCCGTCCGGCCTCTTCTTGGAGCTTCGCGTAGTGCTCCAGAGCGCCACCCGATTGCAGGATGCCCATGAGTTGCGCCCGTCTCCGATCAAGGTCGATACGTTCGGCAACTCGCCCGGAAATTCGCCCCTCGGCGGCTGCGATCTCGGCCGAAAGATGGGCCTGACGGTTCCGGATAATGGCCTCATGGAACTGCGAAACTTCCTCGAACCGCCGACCGACCGTGCCCGGCAGGACTACGCCAGCCTCACTGTAGAGCTTTGCGATATTGTCGGCGGCGGGCGGTCGCTCGTCCGCCAGCGAGGATGTGAGTTGCAGGATCAACTCGCGGTCGATCAGGTTATCGTCGTTGACGGCGGAAATGGTCCGGGTGATCTCCGAAGCTTCCTGCTCCATTGCCGCGTATTCAGGGACGACGTTGAACGTAGCGAGCTGTTGCTGGAGCTGTCGCGCCTTTGTCTCGGCGATGGCCAAGCGCGTGCGAAAATCAGCGGCGTTGCCGTAGAACTTCCCTAAGTTGCCTTGCTTCGCAGCCTTACGGAGCTCGGTCATAGCCTTTTCTTGCGCGCGGGTCTCCTGAAATTCTTGGGAAATGCCGGAGTCGAGACCGAGAAGATAGGATACCGCAACCTGCTGATCCCAATTCTGCTGCTGACCCGATTGCTGCGTTGGCTGAACGAAGCCCCCGCTGTTCTGACGGCGGGCAAAATACGAGAAAAGGGACCGGAAAGTCGCACCGAAGCGGCTTTGGGCATCAGGGTCTACAGGAAGGCCAAACATCAGCGCCCCGAGATCAGATTTCCAGTGGTCGTTCGACAGGATGAGGTCGCCGGTCTTGGCCTCCAGGGTGGGTTCGATCGGCCAGTGAGACGTCTCGCCCTGTATGCGGATGCGAGACGGCTTCGCGCCGGATCGGGCTGCCGAAATCACATGCCCACCCACGTCGATCTGCATCTCGAACGTGGATGCGACCAGCTCATCCGTCCTGAAAATACTGTCCGGCTTGGCGTTGCCGCCGAACATGAAGTGGATCAGCTCGACAAAGCTGGTCTTCCCCGCCCCGTTGCGCGACTGGCGGTCCGTTGCGTCTGCGCTCTTTTCGGCAAGCAGGATGTTCAATCCCGGCGCAAACGTCAGAGCCTTGAAGCCATCGAGGTCGCTCGTGATTGTATGGATCATGGTGCCGCCTTCCGCAGCACACCGCTGTCGAAATCCACGGCCTTTACGATGAACAGAAGGTCGAGCGCCAGAATGAACCAATCGTATGTGATCGCAGACGGCTCCGACGTCTCGCCACGCCGGTTGCGAAGCTCGTCCCAGACACGGGAGACGGTCATCGGCTCGCGCAGACACCCCAGAACCTCGGCCCCAATGGTTAGAAGCGCGCGTTCCGGTCTGATGTGCTTGGTCGGCAGGATCATGTTTCCACATCCTCCTCGACGTGATCCTCGAATATATCGCATCGCTCGAAGAAGTAGGACATGACCGCGAGAACCGCCGCCTGATGCGAGGGCGTGCCATCCATCCCACCGGCAAAGGTTTGCAGCTCCATGAATATCTGGTCGGGCGGCAGGTCTTCGATCTTCAACGCCTGATACCGCTCGCGGAACCCTTGGGCAATCTCCTCGCCAAAGCTCGGATCGGGCCAGTCGTTGAAGAAACGCTCGACCAGCGGTTCACGACGGCGCCCCTGTCGCAGTAGCTCGGCGGCGTCGGCCGAGAGATCGTTCGCGTCCAGCTTCGAAGCCGAAGGGGCGGATAGGGGCGGGTTGTCGTCCGGGTTCAGCTTTTGGATCAGTGTCACGACGGGGCGCAGGGCCTCGTAGTCCAGTTGGGCCATCGTCCGCTGTGACGGCACCGACCCGAACAAATCTTCAAGCTGCGGGATGGAAAGCGTCATGACGACGGCGAACAACTCTGGATAGCCAGTTTGATCAAGGTGGACCGTTGGGTTCGCTGCGCTTAAATCCACAAGTTTTTGCGTCGCGTCGGCGGGAAGGCCGTCATCCTCGTTGTGAACGAAAGACCAGCGTTTCATGCGATCGCCCCAATGAGCGACCGCGCCATTGAAGTCCTCGTCCATCTTGGCAAGCATGTTCGCCAGCTTCATGTTGGACGGCGCGTAGCACTGAAAAACAGTCTTGTCGCTGACGCGATAGCCATCGCATTTCAGGTCGCCGCGGCTCCCGTAGGGTCGCACGGCCTGGAAATCGCCAGGGGAGGCGTGCCCCATGATCCTTGAAAACAGGTCCTCGAACGCCTTTCCCTTCTGTCGAAGAAAAGCGTTCTCGAACTTCAGCCCATAGAAGGCACGTTGCAGGCTATCCATGCTCATGCCGACGTGCCAAGCGCGCGTTGGATGGTGCTGCGGTTCACTCCCAAGATCTCCGCCATGCCAGTAACAGTTTCGCGCTTGGCGGAGATCGCCGCTTTCGCGTGAGCGATCTGTGCAGGCGTGAGGGCCGGAGGTCGGCCAAGCCGCTTCCCGCGCTTTTTTGCAGCCCGCAGGCCCGCTCTGGTCCGCTCTTGGATGAGACTCCGTTCAAACTCAGCCAAAGCCCCCATGATATGAAACACCAGACGCCCGCCAGCAGTCGTCGTGTCGATTCCGTCCGTCAGGCTGCGGAACTCGACCGCGCGCTCCTCGAAGGTTTTGAGAAGGTGGATCAGATCAGCGATGGACCGACCGACCCTATCCAGTTTCCAGACAACGATCTGGTCGCCGGGACCGAGAAGGGCCATCGCTTGGGAAAAGCCAGGGCGGGCCTCGGCGGCGCGTGCGCCACTCTGCCCCTTGTCAGTGACGATCCGGTCGCACCCGGCATCGGTCAGCGCCTCGATCTGGAGATCGAGGTTCTGCTCTTCCGTCGAGACCCGTGCATAGCCGATTTTCATGGATTCTTTTTGCACGAGGTTTTTGCGGCGGTCCAGCACCAATCGGATCAATGACTTGGCAGAAGACAAAAAACTGCCGCGAAAAGGGTCGTTTTCGCGGCAATGCGGTCCGCGTCGCCAACTGTAGAGCGGTCCAAATAGACGTCCATCATCATCCCACAAAAGCAGGACTCTCACGAAACGAAGGCAATCGGTAGAAGGGGATCGGGAAAGCGCTTACGATTGCTGCGCACCCGATATGCTGGTCGACGCACTTTTATTGAATTTCACCTTATCGTGCCCGGTAACCTGGATGTGTTACAGGCCCATGAGATTTGTGATCGGATTGAACTTGCGTTGAAACGCCAGATTGCAGGCAGCACCGTCCACATCCATATTGAACCGGAGCACAAGGTCAAACCCGATGATGCAATCGTCTTTTGAACGGTTGATCTCAGATTTTCACGAATGCTGCGGTAATATACATGAACGCCACGCCAGCCGTCAGGCCACTCAGCACAGACGGTCGCAGGAATGTCTCCAGACCCATCTTGTTGCTTCGCATCACGTAAGCACCAACCTGAACCACAACCTGCAGGATCGCTCCCGAGCCGATAGCCAGAGCAAACGCGCCCCATTGCGGCGAGAATGCAAGGCTACCGAGCCACATACCTATGACCGCCGGGCCACCGGCGAGCAGGGCCAGGCCCGCAAATGCCCAAAGTGGTGGGCGCTTCTTGAGGATGGGTGCTGCGATCCCGATGCCTTCAGTGACGTTGTGTAGCGTAAAGCCCAGCACCAGAAAGGTGCCCAGACCCGCTGATCCCGCTGCAAATGCCGCGCCGATTGCCAACCCTTCACCCAGATTGTGCAATCCGATGCCCAGGGCAATGAACGTTGACAGCGCCAGGCCCGTCGGGGGGCCGTCACGTTGCCCCACGGCCATGAGCAGCAAGAAAGTGGCCGCTGCAACTAGGATCACCATCACAGGGCCCTGAAATAGTGCCGCTGAACTTCCTGCGAGTTCCAAGGCTTCCTCAGCCGAGTCGACCAGGAGAAAGGACAGAAGGCCTATGGTCAGCGCCATCAGGAAATTCATGCCGCCCTGACCGACACCGCGCAATACCGGATAGAACATCAGACCAAAGACGATCGGAACGACACCTACGAATATCCCGATCAACGCCTGAAATCTTAGCTGGCCTGCCGTGACTTTCGGTGTCGGAACGGCAACCTCGATTTCATGGGTGAACGTCGCACCGGTTGTTGTGACGAGGGTCACGGCATGGGCTTCGCCGAGCACCCATGGATAGGGTACATCCAGCCACACCGTGGCACCGCGCGATATGTCTCCCAGCGGTGTTTGCGTAAACGACCAGTACGCGGCATCAACCTGTACCTGGGCGATGGTCATCGGGTCCGAGCCGCCCGCCCGCACTTGCATTCTTAGGCCCTGATCGTTCAGGATGGTACGCTCGAATGTCACGCCTTCGACGGGCGGGGCACCATTTCTGAAACTCTGGAAAGGGTCTGTAAAAACGATCCAGCCGATGGCAGCAATCAACAGTGCCAGTGGCATCAGCAGCCAGATGAGATTTTGCGGGCGCCGGGGGTCCGAGAGTGTTGGCTGGTCCTCCATGTTCACGCCTCCACAACGGCGAAATTCGCCATCCAGCCCAGTTCTGTAAACTCGGCCTGGTGTGCATGAAACATGTAGAGCCCCGGTTCATGGTCGGCGAAGCTGAATTCGAGAATGCCGCGCTCTGCCTGACATTGCGTGATGATGTCGACGGTGCGCAGGGTCGGTGTCAATGTCGTGCCTTGATTGTAATAGTCGAAGAAGTTGCCATGGAGGTGGAACGAGTTGATCGGATCGAACTCGACGGTATTGATCAGGTAGATGCGCACGGGCCGGTTCTTTTCGATCCTGATCGGGGTCTTCATATAGGCGAAGGCGACTGTGTTGGCAGCGTAGAACTCATTCTCCTCGTCGAAGTTTGTATCGAAGGCGTTCATCACCATGACCAGTTCCTGCCACTGCGCGTTCTCGGTGGTTCCCATCAGGCGCGAGCGGGCGACGTCTGTCTGATCAGGGTGCCTTTCCGGGTCAGGGTCGACGACGAAAGCGCCATACATGCCCTTGGCCATGTGACGTTTCAGGGGCAGTGCATGACAGTGATACAGGTGGCAGCCAAACGGTTTGGCGTCGAACTCGTAGGTAAATTCCTCGCCCGGGCCAATCATGCCCGGTGTTCCGTTCACACCATCCATACGCGCGGAATGAATGCCATGAAAATGCATTGAATGCGGGTGCGATCCGAAATTCCGGAACACAATGCGGATACGGTCACCCTCCTTTGCACGGAGTGCGGGGCCGGGGACACGGCCATTGAACGTCCAGGCAGGGAAAAAAACGCCTGGGGCAATTTCGATCTCCTTGTCTTCCGCATCCACTTGGAAGGTTCTGAGCGTACGCCCGTCGGGTAGGATTTCGGTGGTACCGACATCCCAATCCGTCAGCATTGCTACCGGGTCAAATCCGTTGGCCTGGCTGTCCACTTCGCCGACGGTCATCATATTTCCGTGTGTTGTCATGGTTTGCGCGGATGCTGATGGTCCAGTAGCCTCCTGCGCCACGCTTGGATGAGCCTCCTGTGCTCTCGCTCTGTTTCCAACAGCAACGGAACTCCCTGCAGCCGCAAGACCCGCCAAGAGAACGCCGCGGCGACTTACAGTCTCGTCCCGAGAATCTGAGGATTCCATGTTTCCCTCCAGGGATTGCGGCCGAATATCTTGTTGTTGACGGATCGCAGTGGTTGCCTGGCAGTCAGAATTGTTGCGAATCATTTGCATTATGCATTAACTTAAACGCAACTGAGAATTAGTTGCAACTGGGAATCCTTCCCTGAGGAGAGAGAGTATGACGTCGGACGTGCGACAGGATCAGGATCCAGCAGGATCACGTGCTTGCGACATCATTGCCAGCAACGGGTTGCGCATCACCAATCAGAGGGTGGCTTTATTGAAGGTATTGCTTGAATCCGAGGATCACCCAGATGCCGTTGAACTATACCGCCGCTTAAGGGCATCGGATGCGTCGATATCCCTAGCCACAGTTTACCGAAATCTCGCATCTCTGGAAAAGGTCGGCGTAGCTGAGCGGCACTATTTTGAGGGACATGGTGCCAGATATGAAAGCACAATATCAGAGCACCATGACCACATCGTTGATTTGGAATCTGACGAAGTGATTGAATTCCAATCGGAAGAAATTGAAAAGTTACAACAAGAAGTTGCAAGAAAGCTTGGCTACGAGGTCGTTCACCATCGACTTGAACTCTATTGTCAAAAGCTGTGAGCGAGCACCGTTGCGGGCGCTGGAGGACAGGAGGCCTTTTAGCACTAGAGGCACCGCCGACCGGAGCCCGGTGACCCGCCACAGGTGGGGCCGGAGCCAAGTCAAAAGTCGAACGTCATTGGATCGAGAGATCGAACCGGGTTGCGAAGGGTCAGTTCCGACTGTTGCAGTCATTCGATCAGATCATCACAGAAACTGCTTGAACCTCTAGCAACTGAAGCTCCTATTTTTAGCTCAACGCTTATTCGTAGAGGTTTTCCATGTCCCACGACGGTCCAGACACGCATCCACACGGTCATCAGGATGATCGCAAAGACACAAAGGCTTGCTGCGGCCAGACGGCCGAAGGCCCCGCGCAGATGGCAGCACCACCGCCATCTGCCGGACGCAGTTTTCGCGTCAACGGGCTGGATTGTGCGGAAGAGGTCGCGATTCTGAACAAAGTCGTCGGACCGGAAGTCGGCGGCAGCGAGCATCTGGCCTTCGATGTGTTGAATGGTAGGATGACCATCCTCGAAAGCGCCAAACCGCTCAGCGACGACAAGATCATCAAGATCGTCGGGTCGACTGGGATGAGCGCGAAAATGTGGGATGCTGAAAGCGCCGAGGCAGACCAGGCGGCCCATTTCGCACGTCAGCGCCTGTTCACCGGGCTTAGCGGCGGCTTCTGGGCAGCGGGGTTCCTCTACCACATCGTCGAGACGGGGGCGGGCGGCGCGCTACGGCTCTTCTCGGGCCATGGCGAGACGTCGATGCCTCTGATCGAAATGGGTCTGTTCATGCTGGCGGTGGTGTTCGGAGCATGGCTGGTCGCCCCCAAGGCATGGTCCGCCGCGCGCCGACTTTCGCCTGACATGAATCTTCTGATGATCGTCGCAGTGGCCGGGGCGATCGGGCTGGGCGAGTTTTTCGAGGCGGCAACGGTCGCATTCTTCTTTGCTCTGTCCCTCGCTCTCGAATCCTGGAGCGTGGGGCGTGCGCGCAACGCGGTCTCGGCCCTGTTGGACCTAGCACCACCCACGGCGCGCGTCATTCGTGACGACGGATCGGAGACCGATGTTCCTGCGGCTCAGGTTGCGATCGGTGACCGCTTCGTGGTGCGCGGCGGAGACCGTATCCCGCTCGACGGAGAGGTGACCGAGGGTCGCGGCGATGTTGATCAGGCTCCGATTACCGGGGAAAGTGCTCTTGTGGCAAAGGAAACTGGCGATGAAGTGTATGCCGGAACGATCAACGGCGACGGCACACTGACGGTCAGGGCCACCAAGGCCGCAGGCGATACCGTGCTCTCGAAAATCATCCGTATGGTAGGCGACGCTCATTCGCGCCGCGCCGAGGTTGAACAGTGGGTCACAAAGTTCGCCCGCATCTACACGCCTATTGTCATGGTGCTGGCGGTTCTAATCGCCGTCGTTCCACCGCTGCTGTTCGCGGGGGCATGGAATTATTGGTTCTACAATGCACTGGTTCTCTTGGTAATCGCTTGCCCCTGTGCGCTCGTGATTTCTACGCCGGTCTCCATCGTCGCTTCGCTCGCGGCCTCGGCACGCAATGGCGTGCTGATCAAGGGCGGTGCCTATGTGGAGGCGCCGTCACGCCTGACAGCTCTGGCAATGGACAAGACCGGGACGATCACCATGGGAGAACCGGAGGTCGCGGGTCTGCATCCCTTGGGCGGCACGGCCGAGCGCGACCTTCTGAGCGCCGCTGTCGCGCTGGAAGCCCGCTCTTCGCATCCTCTCGCGCGGGCCATCCTGGCGCGCGGCGAACGCGATGGGCTGAAGCAGTCGGCGGCTACCGACACCCAAACGGTGCCGGGCCGCGGTGTCGAGGGAACCTGGGAGGGTCAGCCCGTCTGGCTCGGTTCGGATCGATTTGCGACCGAGAAGGGGCTTGGCGAAGCGATCCCCCGCGACCTGCTGGAACGGATCGAAGGGGCTGGCAGCACACTCGTGGCCGTAGGCTCCGGAAGCCGCCTGCTGGGCCTGATCGAACTGCGCGACCGTATCCGCCCGGATGCGAAGGGGGTCGTGGCGCGTCTGCATGCCCAAGGCGTGCAAAAGATCATCATGCTGACCGGCGACAATGAACGCACGGCGCGCGCCGTGGCGGCGGAAGTCGGCATCGATGAGGTTCGCGCAGAACTGCTGCCAGAAGACAAGGTGGCGGCAATCGAAGAACTGGTTGCCAGTTACGATGTCGTGGCAATGATCGGAGATGGTGTGAATGACGCACCTGCCATGGCGCGGGCGCATTTCGCCATCGCCATGGGTGCGGTCGGATCGGATGCCGCCATTGAGACCGCCGATATCGCCCTGATGACGGACGACATCGCCAAGGTGCCATGGCTGATAGGCCATTCCCGCCGCACCATGAACGTCATCCATCAGAACATCGCTATTGCGCTTGCGACGAAGGCGCTGTTCGTCGGGCTGACAGCGTTCGGCATGGCAACAATGTGGGGTGCCATCGCTGCGGATGTCGGCGTTTCGCTGCTGGTTGTCGCCAACGCGCTCAGGCTGCTCCGGGCCAAGAAGGACCGGCCAGACGGGTCCGGGGGAGAGAAAGTGGGAGAGAAGATGGCGCAGGGAGCCCTGGCGCACGGCCATTGATTGATCAAGCATACCGATACCGATATGAGTGGACAGGTAAAAAGATCGAGCGGACGACATGATGAAAACGACACGACGAACGGCACTCTTGGGTGGACTGACACTCGGCCTTGCGGGATGCGCCAGCAAGTTCCGGACCTACGACGGGCCCGCAGTCACCCGGTTGCAGATGTTCAAAAGTGACCGGAACCTGTTCCTGTTCAACAATACCTCGGTCCTGAAAGCCTACCGGATCGATCTGGGTTTTGCGGCGGTGGGGCCCAAGCAATTCGAGGGTGATGGAAAAACGCCCGAGGGAACCTATACAGTCGACCGCCGCAATCCCGACAGTCTGTTCCATCTCTCCATCGGCATCTCCTATCCGAACGAGGCCGATATCGCCTATGCCGCTGCACAGGGACGTGAGCCGGGCGGCGACATTTTCATCCATGGCGGGCCACGACCCGGTATCGACGCGATCAAACCAGACTGGACGGCGGGTTGCATCGCGGTGTCGGACCGCGAGATTGAGGATATCTACGCGATGGTGCGGGACGGGACGCCAATCGACATATTCGCATAGCATCGTACCGGCCTTGGCTGGCGGTTCATAGAACCCGTGCGAGAAAGAAAGAGGATCTTGGAGTTTTCTAGAACTCGACGGCTCTGAGTACCTCTAGACAAGCTTTTACTTTTCAATTACTTAGCTGCTCATAATAGCGTGCCGGGTGAAACATCTCCATCACATCCCCAGCAAATCCAAAAGCTAATCCAATATACAGGAATGACAAATGAACCGTCCCTATCTGCTTTTTATCCTAGCATCCACGGCATTGGTTTCATGTACCGCTGTTGGCCCTGACTATACGCCACCTAAGACACCATTAGAAACGTCGTTCATTGGCGGTGGCGGGGCTCTCGAAGAGGTCGCGCGCGATGAAT
>MAAC01000678.1_pt1 | contig 15108 bp, 10 predicted proteins | sample 1115981 | NCBI WGS metagenome assembly MAAC01 (sample SAMN04961126, study PRJNA320927) | seawater metagenome | isolation source: sample BD02T64 sea water enriched with oil for 64 days | place: USA:Gulf of Mexico | collected 2013-07-27 | reverse complement strand
CGCGCAGCAGGTAATAGGGTGCGGCGAATTCCTCCAGCCAGAAGCCGGTTTTTTTCCCGGTGTCGCCCAGTGCGTCGTGGGAGGTCAGTACCATCAGAATGTTCATCTTTGTGTTCCTCAGTCAGTTGTATGGTTTTGTTCAGCTTGTGGCGCCAACGCGGATCACGCGTTTGCCAAAATTCTCGCCCTTGAGCAGGCCGCCAAAGGCGTCCGGCGCATTTTCCAGACCGTCGATGATTTCTTCGCGGTAGTGGATTTTGCCCTCTTTGATCCAGCCGGTCATGATGGCGGCGAATTCCGGGTAGAGTGGCGCAAAATCTTCAAAGATGATGAAGCCGCGCATGGTGATCTGTTTGCGCAGCAGCACGCCCATCAGCATGTTCATCCGGTCCGGCCCGTCGGGCAGTTTTGTCGCGTTATATTGCGATACCAGGCCACAGACCGGCACCCGGGCGTTTTTGTTCAAGAGCGGCAACACCGCGTCAAACACCTTGCCACCGACATTCTCGTAATAGATGTCGATGCCATCCGGCACCGCCGCCTGCAACTGCGCTGCAAAATCATCGGCTTTGTGGTCGATGCAGACGTCAAAGCCCAGCGTGTCGACAGCAAAGGCGCATTTCTCCGCGCCGCCGGCAATACCGACCACGTGACAGCCGAGGATCTTGCCAATCTGCCCGACGGTGGCGCCAACCGGCCCGGTGGCCGCGGCCACGACCAGGGTCTCGCCCGCTTTTGGCACACCGATTTTGGTCAGACCCGCCCAGGCGGTAAAACCAGGCATGCCCATGATGCCAAGCGCCCAGGACGCGTTTTCAGGATTGCGGCCCAGCGGGGTCACCCCGGCGCCGTCTGAGAGCGCGTAGTCCTGCCAGCCGTTAAAGCTGAGCACTTGGTCGCCCGGCACAAACCCGTCCAGATTTGAGCTAATCACCTCGGACACGGTGCCCCCAACCATCACAGCACCGATTTCCACCGGCGGCGCATAAGACGGGGCGGCGCTCATCCGGCCGCGCATATAGGGATCCAGCGACAGGTATTCTGTGCGCAGCAGCATCTCGCCAGCACCCGGCACCGGCACCGCACCGGTTTCCAGCCGCATGGTGTTTTTGTCCGGCGCGCCCTGCGGCCGCTCTGCCAGCACCAGGCTGCGGTTCACACTCTCTGTTTGAGCCATCGTAATTCTCCATCATGAAACAAAGCCATTAGACCGATCGTCTAGTGGCGGGTAAAATTTTTAGCCCGGCAGCACCATCGCCCGGGTCTGCTGCATCGCGATGCGGAACGGCTCCTCATCACGCGACAGGCTGGCCATCAGGCTGGCGCCCAGCCAGATTTGATACAGGGTCACAGCAAGTACGTCGTTGTCTTGCAGCGGCGCAATACTGCCATCCGCCGCACCTGCCCTCAGGGTCCCAGCCAGCCGTTCCACAATCGCGGCAACACCCTGCTGCAAAATGGCGCGCATGTCCGGGGACAGGTCGGCAATCTCAGCGCTTAGTTTGACCACCAGGCAGCGGTCCTCCGGTTGCGGGCTGGTCTGGTTTTGCTGCCAGCGGGCAAAATAGGCCAGCAGCCGCGCCCGTGCATCCAGCGCGCTGTTGTCCAGCGTATGGCCCAACTCGCCTTTGTAACTGTGAACAAACGCCTTCAGCAGGGCACAGCCGTAATCCTCTTTCGAGGCGAAATAGTGGTAGAACGACCCTTTGGGCACTGAAGCGGTTTTCAGCAGTTCAGCGAGGCCTACTGCGGTATAACCGCGCTCTGCCGTGAGCCGCCGGCCAGTCGCCAGAATATGGGTGCGTGTATCCGTCATACAGCCTATATGGGCCGCACTAGACCGATCGTCTAGAGATATGCGAAAAAAAGTTTTACCCGCCCGGCAGAACCGCGGGCGCCTGCCTCATCCCCCAGCTTCAAAAGCCTGGACATGCAGAGTTCGATGGAATTGACTACCACGGCTTGAACGTTTGCTTACGGTTTTACAGAGACAGTTTCGGGACCTGGGCTAAAGGCACCTTACTATACATGGACCGGAGAAAAAAACCGAACTCACTCGTAGAATCTCGGTGTTGGTCGCCGTGGTACCAGGAATTCCGACGATATTTTTCTACTTAGAGCATATATATTCTCAAACTGGGGTAATGCAGAGCTGCACGTAGCATGAGCTACTCCCCAATTTTTGGACAGTATCTGGCGTGACTTAAGCTACTTTCTGCACCTGCTGATCCGTTGCCCGACAGGTGATGTTTACATCACCGTTAGGGGGGGGTGGTTGTTTCATTTCTCAGCCAACAGACCACGGCTGGTGGTTTACCGCCAAGCGCGGAGTGAGAGCGCTTACGATTATGGAACTCCATCCATTTTTAGATGCCAGCTTTCGCCCCGGATCCGCTCTCCCAGGCATGCAGGTAAACACACTCGTATTTCATGGAACGCCAAAGACGCTCAATCACTGCCGTCAGGTGATTGGAACAATCACCGTCAGGGAAGATATTGTCGAGAAAGCGGCCCTTACCGTCCATTGAGATGCGGACGTTTGACCGCCGCAGCCGATCCGTCCAGGCGAAGGATGTGAATTGCCGCCGTTCTCCTCCGCCACACCTGTTTATGCGTTTCAGTTGCTTCCGCTGTACTTGCACATGCGGGAGTGCGAACGCAGAAAGCCTCCCGAGGGAGGCGTTTAAGGTGTTGTATTTTACAGGAAGAATTGGTTGCGGGAGGGCGATACCAGCGTTGCAGAACGCTGTTGGTGTGTAGAGTTCAAGACAAAAATAGTTTCGGATCTTGAAGTTCTACAAGCCACCGAAAGCATAGTTCACCGCCCAGTGCTTTCATTGGCCGCTTGGCATATTGCTACAATGCGGCTTCACAATCGTTGCCGTTCATGAACGTCGCAACATTTTGTATTGCAGGGTGCAGGCAGTTCATCCCAGTAGGTCAGCGCAACCGTCCCAGCAAATCGCAGATTTCTTGCGCAATTTGAAAGGATGGAAACTCGACGTAAATTGCCTGCGAAAACGCGTTGGCCGTATCGCCCAACGCTGGATTTCAAAGAAGTTCTCCTAGAACCGTGACCTGCAGACAGGTCTGTCAATCTACCTAACGCGTAAGAGCCAAAACGGACTTATTTGCGCGCCCGAGTCGTTCGGCCATGAGTGTTACGATGTAGGACGAAAACATACCTGCTTCGACCGGATATTGCGAAACCAGGTCATGATAGCGGTCCACGTGCAAACAATACAAAACGCAGTCCTGGTGTGCATGGGCCGATGCCGAGCGCGGAGATCCCGTATAGACCGCCATTTCGCCAAGTATTGAGCCAGCTCTCATTGTGCGAACTGTAAGAGACTGCCCGCCGGGAAGTTCTAAAACAATAGAAACAGACCCGCCCAAGATCAAATAGAGTGAATCACCAGACTGCCCCTGTTGAAACAGCACATCGCCCGCAGAAATCTCCATCCTTTTGAAATGCTTAGATATAACATTCACCGCGCCTTTATCATTGATCATGCCCGCCAGGAGCTCTTCCGGCTCCATGATTTGACCAGAGAGATTTCCGTCCTCAAAATTGCAGAGCAATTGGTCATCGCACCATCCTGCTGCCGCATTTTGGTCTGTGAAAAACCTTAAGACCCGGTCCGGTAGTTCCAGTTCGTCGCCGATTGCCTCAAGGCGATTAAGAATTTCAATCTGATTGCCTGTCAGGCACAGAACAATATTTTCACGGGCACATATCTGTATGAGCTTTCCAAAGCTATTGGCCGCCGATGAATCCATTTCATCCACGTGCGTGAAATCTATGATAAGAAACCGTTCGATTTCATTGTTGCCCGCGTCAATTACAAGCCTGATTTCCTCCAGCAACTTGCTCGCGGAGCCGAAGAACAAAAATCCCTGCAATACAAACAACTGAATCAGATGACCGTGATTATCAAGGTAGGCCTGATCGTCTTTGTGGCGGTCGATATTGCTGACGTGTTCAGCACCGTTCATTGCCGATTTTATCACGCTCAACTGGCTATATTTGTGCACGAACAAAACTGTGGCCAAAACCGCCCCGGCGGCGACCCCTTCAAGGATGCCATAGACCGCGACGACACCAAGAATGATACAAATCACCAGCACGTCTGCGAACGGCAACTTCAACCGCTTTTTCCAGACCCATTCAATCAGAAAGCTCAGGCCAATATATATCAGGAACCCGCCGATGATCGATGAAGGCACAAATGCAATCGGCGCAGGCCCGACGATGATTACTGTCACAATAAGCAACGTGTAAAATACAATCATCAGAAAGCTGTTGCCGCCCAATTTTTTGGCGACAGCTGTATCCGCTGCAGCACCGAACCCAAGCGGGCTTGCTGCAAATGTTCCAAGCATATTCGACAGGCCGGCGGAACGCAGTTCACGGTTCGGATCAAGATCCCGGTTGATAATGATCTCTACCCCGGAGATGTCCAGCAACAGCATAATCACACTCAGGATACATAATACAATAATCGTACCCGACTGTTGAGCAATGACGTTCCAGTCGACAAGAGGCAATTGGCTGGGCACAACTACCGGAAAGAAGCTCGTTGTGGCATCGTCAAAAACTGTGAGCCAGCCTTGCTGCGTGGCCACCTCAATGGACGTACCGGTCGCCAGCAGTGTGACATAAAATATTCCGATTGCGGCGGCAAGGAATGTAGGCACCAGCAACCAATGACTGATGCGTTGCTCAACTACGAAAAGCACTACACCGAAAATAACGGCTGGAATCAAATGCATCATCGCGTCGGATGAAAAAAAACTCACTAAACTGGAAGGATCGGCCAGGGACCCAACAGCGACTGAAACACCGCCTTTGGTCAACAAGAAGCCGAGCCCAGCAAAGAAGCCCCCCATCACAGGAAACGGGATATATCTCGCCATGGTCCCCATCTTGGCCCAGCCAATCGTGAACATGAACGTCCCGACGACGAGGGTGGTCACAAGAATGGCGGCAACGACGGTAACAGCAATCGTCTCTGCCGGTTGGCCTTGCATGGTCAGAGCAATCGTCGCAGCCATCGCGGCAAAAATTGGCGACTGCCCCGCACGAGGTCCCGCCATCAACGCTTTGTATCCACTGGTGGCCGGTATCATAAAACCCGCCACCGCCGTCGCGACAAGAAACAGACCGATCCCCATGGAAACGAATGAACTCAGCGGGCCAGAAAACACCAGCGTGCCGATTGATACCGCCGTGGCAACATTCAGAACAGCCAAAACCGCAGCGGCAGACATGCTACGAAACAGAATGTCAGGGGCGAAAAGCGATGCCAAAAACGACTTCGCCGAGGTTTCAGAAGGGACGTATCCGGGGACAGAGCTCATCTTTGTATTCAGCTTTCATTTGCAGTTCACGGGTTGTGTTCGATGGTCTCCATCGCTGGATCAGAACGGGTAGAAGCCAGCACGACACGTTCTGCAGCATGTCTCAGAACATCCAGGACGTCTGACTGCTCTGACGGGTTCAACTTGGAGATATTCAAGTCCAGGCTAAAGTTTGGCCGGCTTGCCCTAATGGGGCGAACGTCTTCTTGCAGGTTTTCGAACAAATCATCGACTTGAAACGTGGTTACGGGGGCGGCGATACCCTTGACCTTGATCTGATCGCGTTCTTCACAGGCGATCAGATCTTTGATGTGGGCGTAGGTTTCGTAAGAGATCAGAATCTCGGCGGGTTCGCAGGCGCCTTCCAAACGGGCGGCAAGGTTCACACCGCCACCAATAATTGTGTAGTCCATCCGCTCATCACTGCCAAAATTGCCAACCGTACATAAGCCCGTGTTGATGCCAATGCGGCAACGCAATGGCTTTTCAAGCCCACTGTCTTGCCAACTGCGTTCCAACTCTTTCATGCGCTTGCGCATAGCAATCGCCATTTTAACGCATTGCATCGCGTCTTCTTTCACACCGAGCGTTTCCGGATCGCCGAAGAAAATGACAATGGCATCGCCAATAAACTTATCGATGGTTGCGCCATGCGCGATCGCGATATTCGACATTTCAGTCAGATACTGATTGAGAAGCCGCGTCAAATCTTCGGATTCCAGGCGCTCCGTCGTCTCCGTAAAGCCGACAAGGTCAGAGAAAAACACAGTCAAACGTTTGCGCTGGCTAATCAATTTGACTTCCTGTTTGCCCGAAAAGATCGAATCGTAGATTTGCGGGGAGAGATATTTCGCCAGTTGTTTTGACAACTCCTCCAACGCGTTCGACTTCTCTGAGAGCTCATGTTCGCGCGCCTTGAGGTCGGTAATGTCAGAATAAATAGCGACCGTCCCGCCGTCGCCTGTCTTGCGCTCACTGATCAAAATCCACTGGCCATCGCTGCCAAATTGCAGACGTGGCTCACCTGGGTTGAGATGTGAGGCCAATTGCTCGGCCACCCATTCATCCTCACGGCCCCGCGCCTCGGTGATGAGACCGGTGCGCGCACTTTCACGGGCAACGGTTTCAAAGTCTGTGCCGGGCAGGATCTCAAACTCGCCATTAGGAAACAGAAAATTGGTATAGCGCGAATTGCAAATAACCAGACGGCCATCAGGGTCGTAGAATGCAAACCCCTCGGACGAGTTCTCGATGGCGTCGTTCAAACGGCGGCGTGCCGTTTCCATTTCTTCCAGGTTTGACTGCGCCGCCTCAACAGCGGTGTCGCGAAAGACGATAAGGGCCTCTCCCATTCGGCCAATTTCATCGTCGTTTCCTGGTTTTGGCAGATCCGCCTGCAGATCGCCCCCAGCAATGGACAACATACTATTGCTGAGCGCCGTCAGTCGCGCGATCAGAACGCGCCCAACATATAGCCAAACAATCAAGATCGAGCTCAAAAGGCTCAAGGCCCCAACAGCCATCAGGATATTGACGCTCAGCCTTTGAACTTCAGTGGCTTTACCGCGTGCGATGGCGATTTCGCCTTTGGCTTGCCCAACCAGATAGTCGATGCGATTGCTCAGCAACTTGGAGAGCGACTCGTTAGCTTCCAGCAATTGTTTGCTCGATGCAATTGTATTTAGCTCGCGGGTGCGTGTCACAGGTACGCCGCCGTCGCCTTCGGACAATTTGACAAAAGCCCCATAGACCCGTGACAGCCGTTTTTGCAGCTGCGCAGGCATCGCCTTGATGGAAACACCAAGCTCGGACAAAGCGGTTTTGAGGGCGAACTCAAGCACTGCAACCTCTTCGACACTTTCTGAGATTGAGATATTCGACAAAGCGGATCCAACACTGCCAATCTTGGTCGCGAGCTCGCGTTGAGGGAGTATTTTGAGAATACTCTGCGCAATTTCACCTTGTTCTTCATCAAGCTGGCTCGCCTGATCGCCACCGCTTCTGTTCCAAGATGAAATTTGCGCACCGATCTTGCGTTCCACTGGCGCGACCAGCCGCAATGCACCGCTGTTTACCGCTTGCAGTTTGCGTGTCAGCGTTTCACGCGATTTCGCGATTTCAAGCCGCTGCGACACCAGAGCGTCCAGTTCCTGAAGATTCCCTGCCAGTTTAGTAACAAGAATGGCAACACTCGCTTCCGAGGTAGCGCTCGACAGCGACCCTAAGTCAGCCTCATCGAGGCGCGAGTTTAGTTTTTCAACTTCTTGCCGGACTGTCGCCGACACCTTGACCCGCGAAGCTTCGGTGGTGACAACAAGCAACGCCGGTGCAGCGTTCAAAATCAGCTCGGCTTGCCGAGCGATCTCTACGAGCGCAAGAGCCTGTGGAACGCGCTCATCGGTGATGCGGTCCAGTGCGTTGTTTACCTGAGCCAATGAGTACAGGCCAGCTCCACCCGCAACGAGTGAAAACATACTGATACCGATGAACGCCATAAACAGGCGTCCGCGGACACTTCGCAAGAATGAAACAGGTCTTCGCGCCATGATCTACCGGACTCCTTACGGATTATTGACGCTGCGAATACGTTTCATCGCCGTATTCATAGATCACAAAGTTATCAACACCCGTAACGTCACCCTTTTCATCGAAACCAATGCGTCCGATCACAGTGTCAAACTTATTGTTCCGAAGAGCTCTAATAACGTTTCTCTCGTCAAATGTTCCAGCAACTTCAACGGCCTGCGCCCAGGCTTGCATCACAGCATAGCTGTAGAGCGTATACCCGGCTGGCTCATAGAAGTCCTCGTCACGAATGGCCTGTGTCACTTCAGTTGCTGATGGCAACAGCCGTGGGTCCGGGCCAAAGGTGAAAAGCGTTCCCACGCCGGCCTCGCCAGATACCAGCAAATAATCATCGCCCGACAGCGCATCGCCAGACAAAAACTGGATATCGGGAAGGGCATCGCGCGCTTGCAGCGCGATAAGCCCCATATCAGAAGGGCTGTTACTGATCAGATAAGCGACGTTGATTTCGGCCGCCACCAACTGGCCGACGATTTCGTCGTAGCTGCTCGATTCTGATTGAAATGTCAGAACAAGGTCCGGCGTTATATCGCGCTTGGCCAACTCGCTGACCAGTCCCAGAGAGAGTTCGGTCCCGTAAGGATTGGTCCCGCCAATAATCGCCAGATTTTGGCCTGAAAAATCTGAAACGATCAATTCGGCAGCAACGATGGCTTGATCATCATCGCGACCAATTACCCGAAAAACATTCTTACCGCCCTCATCTGTCACACGAGGATTGGTAGACGCTGGGGACATCATAACAATGTTCGCTTGCTCATAAATTCCGCTGGCGGCAATAGATGTACCTGAACAAATATGACCGTTCACAAAAACAACATCAGCCGCCACCAGTTGCTGAGCGGCTGCTTTGGCTTGCTCTCCATCGCAGGCGTCGTTGACAACGATCGTGGTCAGCATCTCACCAAGAACGCCACCTGCAGCATTGATATCGTTGATTGCACGCTGTGCACCGATTTCCTGCTGCTCACCCAAAAAGGCAACACTGCCGGTTGTCGGACCCGCGATCCCCACAACGACTTCAGCTTGGACACTGCTTGCGGCGACAGTACTGATCAAACTGACGCATAAAATCTTTGGCAAATGCTTGGTATTCATTTTTTTGTTCCCCGTGAGACTACTAATTTGGCAGGCATAATTATTGGTAAGTTCAGAGATCGTGCGTCTCTGACCTCATGTTTTTGGTTGACTCGGGACTTGAACGCGAACTGTCATCAGTCGCCCCATCGGAAAAATGGATCACCATGCCGTCAACGGCCTGTTCGATATCGAACGCTTCCGATGAGTTGACCATTTGTGGCCCCAAATGAGTCATCAGAAGTCGGCTTGTTTTGAGCTTGTTGGAATTTTTAAGAAGTGAATCGTAACTCAGGTGACCAGGAAATGGCTGGTCGTACCGGTCAAAACAGTCGCACAAAAAGAGACAAGTATCGCGCGCGACCTCGACCAATACCTCGTCCCACCCGGTGTCGCCAGAAAACCCAATCGCCCGGGTGCCGGTTTCTATCCTGATAGCGGTCGACAGTTCGGCTCCAGCATAGTGGACCACAGGGTGGGTGACTACGGTCCGGCCCAGGATGTCCACTGGTAATGCCGGCTCAATCTCCTGAAGCAAAACAGGGAATTTCCACTCTTGCTTCCACATTCCGGGATACATGTTTTCGCACAGGTCCAACAATCGTTTTTCCAGGCCTGGCGGCCCGGCAATCGTAAGCGGCGTGACCGAGTCTGATACGTATTCCCGATACAACAGAAGGTTTGGGATTCCGCCGAAGTGATCTCCATGCAGATGGGTCAGGAAAATAACATCAATGCTTTCAGGCACCACCGACTGAGCATTCAGCGCAACAAGTGATGTTGCCCCAAAATCGATCAAAAACCGACCAAAATCATCGTCGACCAGAAAACAGGTGTTATAACGTCCGCCGGTCCCCATAGCATCGCCACAGCCAATGACCCTAAACGTCAAATCACCCTTCAATTTGGTCTTCCGTTCAATACGGAAGATACAGCGCGAAGCACCATGATTACTCATCCTTAGAAAACTAATTAACCGTCGTCAGAAAAACTTGTCGCGCTGTAGTGGGCCTTAAAAAGGGCTGCAAATTGATGATTACTCAACTATTATGAATTGCTTTAAAAGTACAAGTCTTTACAAAACCTGAAAACATCCCCATAGCTGTAAGGTCGCACGCGGAGCAATCTGCAACAGATCGCCGCCACTTCTGCACGCAGAGTATGATCATGCCGCATCTGGCCGAGTTTGCGGGGCTCTGCCCCGGGATCGAAGTCAGCGTTTAGTCGAGCGAATCGATTGAATATTTCATGCGCGGGGCATCCGGAGTCGCCCGTCGATCGCAGCTCAATCCGGTTGAGCGGCGGTTGCCGGATTTCACGGGGCTTATCTATGTGTCGCCCAACTAACCTGGCGACCACTGGTTTGAAGGCACCCCGTCGGTCGCGCCCTGGATGCGTACCAGGCGGCCTGTATTAGATCCGACTTGATCGGCCCCCCCCATTTCAGCGAATTGAACTGGGAGCAGCGCAACTCGTGATCGAGATGATGGTTTCCCGTTTTGATGCTGGTGCTTACCAACCATAAATCCAGGACGCCACGATGTTGTTTTCTGCCGACAAGATCGTCAAATACCAAACCTGCTTGCTGAACCTGGCCGTGGAGCCGGGCCAAGTATCTAAAGCATGTTAGGTCATGCACCTGGACGGCAGAGTTCATATCGCAACTGCTTTTCCCAACATCTTCTGTTCGACCGATGACAGTGAAGTCTTTGGCGAGACGGGCTTTTTTCAAAACTCGATCTCAACACAGCGCAGCGCCACTGGGGTGCCAGCCTTGGTTGCATTTGCAGGCCAACTGTAATCCAACAGATACTGAACCAGAAATGTTTCAAACCAGCGTAGTTAGTTCATTTAGGAAATATGGCTTGGGCATCCAGTTCACCAATGGATTGTTGTAGCTAATCCCATATGCCCAGGGCCCCGGTGATCCTGGAGCGTATGCACCGGGTCAAAGCGAAGCTTGATAAATCCGGCGACATCATGCCGGGTGCGTTTGCGGAGTTGTTCGCCAACAGACGGGTTTGCTTCATCGCGTCCCCGGCCAGGCGGTCGAGATCGCTTTCCTTAATGCCGACGGCGCTCAGGTTTTTTCCAGTCCCAGATCGACTTTTAGCGGTGTCGGCGGGTGATGAAGTCATCGCAAATATCTTGATCTGATCGGTTTTTGTCGATCTCGGAAAACACATGTGGCGGCAGATCTGCATGCACACTACTCTTCCAAATAATTGGATAAAGCTGGTGTGTTGCTGCGATCGCCTGAAACCGCCATTTGCGCGAGTTCTGACCGACGCACCGCTGACTGCAATGAGGGCGTTTGCCTCCCGCAACATGCAGGCCGGAACGTCTATGCGCGGTGACTGCCGGGTGTGAACTTTAAACCCAAAAAGCGCGGCCCGTTGCTATTTGCTCGAACAGACGGGCCGCTTCCCCATTGCAAAGGGATAGTTTCTTTCCTGCCAGGAAAGAGGTATCAAAGTGATACTTTACATGATTAGCGTTGTATATAGAGGATCATGTAAAGTGGAACGTCAGAGCGGTTTTTGTCTTGGAGGCTCCGGTTCGTCTGTGTGATTGATTATGCAGCCTGTTTTTGATGCTGCAAGCGGCGGCTTTGGATTGCCAGTTTCTTGATCTTGTTTCTTTCTCTGATGATGGCTTTGTCCCGCCTAAAGTAGACGTCTACCGGTGTGACGTTGCTCAGGCTCTCAAGGTATCTTTCGTTATTGTAGTGATCGACGAAAGCTCCGATCTGACGTTCAAGATCGCCGGGCAGATAGTAGTTTTCCAACAGAACCCGGTTCTCCATGGTTTGATGCCAGCGCTCGGTCTTGCCTTGGGCTTGCGGGTGGAACGGCGCTCCACGAACGTGATCCATTTTCTGATCTTCCAGCCATTGGGCAAGGTCGCCTGAGATGTAGCAGGATCCGTTGTAGCTGAGCAGACGTGACATGTGCCGAACAACGGCCTGGTGCAAACTGGCCGGACACAATACTGCTTGTGCCAAATGTGAAAATCACCTCAAAAAGTCTTGCTATGCAGAAGCTATCCACACGAGATGTTCGCTGCGGTCTGAACGCAGGTCAGTAAAGGGCCGGGCAGATCAAAACGAACCGGTGTTCCCCAGCGCCGCATGACGGCTATGATCCCGTAGAGTGCCCGATGCACTCATCTCGCTGATCTTCTGGCAAAAATCTCTTCAGTTTGCGCTCCCCCATGAGCTGGCCCACCCTTTCCTGAAGCGATATTGCTGGCCTCACATTTTTGCATCCCACAGCGCACCGAAGCTGTGGGCAATTCACGGTCAGTTTCGGGCTAAATCTGCAGAGGGTCTACATGTTCACAAAAGACACGCTTCCGTGGAGGCTTCGTTCTGTCCCGCCGACAGCCGAAGGAGCACTTTCGTCTGCCCAAAAATCCCAACTGGCTGATACCTACGGCTTAGATGCCAAAGCCCTGCTCGATCTTTCAGTTCAACTTAACAGCGCACTGGCTGAACAACTGAATATGACCCAACCGGAACTGGCGCCATCGAAACATCAAAAAGGCCTCCGGAAACTGGACAGCGCAATTCAGGACCTGAGGGTTGCCGAGCGCAAATTGGCAGCGGCTAACGACGCGGTTTCAGACCTTCGGTTCAAAAACCCGTACGCTTACGCCGGGGTGCCCAGCCCGGCGGATCGACACATCGCCGCTTTGCGCAAGGTAATTAGCTTTTCCACAGAGGCCCGTGAGTTTTTTGAGACAATGCGCCGACATGAACTTGTGTCCTATACAGGCCAGCCCGACAAAAGGCGCACAAGGGATGAACGTCGCACCATGATTTGCACAGCCATCTTTAATTGTTGGCTGGAGAATGGAGGAAATCTCAGCTTCACCACTGATCCGATTACTTCGGAACGGGGAGGTCCTTTGGTCGATTTCGTGAACAGCGTCGTATTCTGCATCACGGATCCGCCTTCTTGCCTCAATGGAGAAGCGATCAGAACTGAACTGCAAGACTTCAAATCCTATGCGGAGAAACACCGCACCTCAGATCGCGTGTAGCCACCGGATCAAAGTTGTCTGAGCGCACCGACCGCGTGATCGACTTTATCAATGACATCGTTTCTTTTGTGACCGACCCGCCAATGCCTTTAAGCGGCGAAACAATAAAGACATGAATTTCTGCCTATGTGTCCAATAACAAAGTTGGACGTTCTGCCCAAGGGTGACGATCGGTTTAAAGTTTTCTGATCGCCACACTTAGGCCTCGTGTTCGCGCTGGCTCATGTTCACAGCATGACACACGCAACCATACCTTCCCCCCAGACCACCACATCCCGTCCCATTGACGGGTTCAGTGTGCTGAAGGAATTCACCCGCCTGCTTGCCCGGCAAGCGGCGCGAGAAGCGTGTGCATCTTCCAATCATGTACAGGAGCCAATTGATGCCCGCCAAATCAAAACCCACCATCAGGATTGAACAGTTGATGACTGTGAAAGAGGTCGCAGAATGCGACCGCTGTTCGGAGAAAACCGTACGCCGTGCCATCTCTGCCGGTCTGCTGAATGCGGTCAGGATTGGCCCTGGATCGCGCTTGCTCAGGGTCCGTCCGAGTGACCACGCCGCCTATCGCCACGCACAGAACACCTGACCATTCGTGACCAAAATTGTCCATTTATGTCAGTCAGTTAGTTGCACGTCGGGAATACCCACCGTTGGAAAAGGCGACACTTTCCATGCTAGGCTTTTCCCGAACCGAACGCCCTGTCCACACCTGTCCACCCGAGACCAACCCAGTACACAAAAGGAGCTTCCCGACATGTCTGTAATCCCCCAAAATTTCGAAACAGCTTTCGTGCCTGCTGACACCCCAACCTTCGCTGACATAATCGATGCACTGGAAAAAGACACGGGGCTGACCAGGAGCCGGCGCCGGGATCTGCGATCTGGCCTTCGGCGCGTTGCGCATGTTCTCGGAAAGGATCCGGCGGCGGTTCCTGCGTCTCCGCGTTGGCTGAGGCCCCGTATCGCAGCGGTCGCCCCGGCGGCTCACGGGCTCAGCTCCAAGTCATGGAGCAACGCACAGAGCAACGTGCGCGCCTCCCTTGCTCACATGGGCATCGTCAGGGACCGTATCAATAAACTTGAGCAGCTCAGCCCGGAATGGAAATCGTTGTGGGTGCAGCTGCTTGATACCGGAGATCGGGGCCTGACCGCCACATTGCACCGCCTGGTGTATTTCCTGGATGGACTCGGCATTTCTCCTGCTGAGACCACAGATGAGCATCTCGAAGCCTTTCGCGAGGCTCTCTCGCTCAGCCAGGTCAGGCGGGACCCGGAAGTTGCGTACTCAAACGCAATCAGTGCCTGGAACCGGGCGCCTCTAAAAGTTGCTAACTGGCCCGGTTGCAGCCTCACCCGCCCGTCGCGGTCAAAGTGGATCAAGCTGCCCCTTGCTTCCTATCCTGAAAGTTTCCGGGAGGATCTGGAGGAGTTTTGTGTGAAGCTGGCCCAGCCCGACCCCTTCGACAACGATGATTTCCACCGGGCAATGCGGCCATCCTCCATAGCCCAATACCGGCGCGTCATTGAGCGGTTTGCAGCGGTTCTGGTTCGGGCCGGAATGCAGTGCGGAGAGATTACCAGCCTCACTGTACTCGCAACGCCCAATAACCTGGAGCGCGGGCTGCGCCAGATGCTTTCGGACCACGGTGGCGAGATCAGGCAAACACTCGGAGACACCGCACGCATTTTTCGTACGGTCGCGGCGCGCCATTGCACGTTCGATGCTCAAGACAATGCCAGGTTGGACAACATTGTCCACCGCGTGACCCAGAAGAAGACACACGGCATGACGAGCAAGAACCGCGACAGGCTGCGGCCACTGCTTGACCCGGAGACCCGCCGTCGCTTGCTGTTGCTACCGGACCGGCTGTTCGAGAAGGCAGGCAGTGACACCAGGCGGCAAAGTTGCCTGCTGCGTGAACAGGCAATTGCTATCGCGATCCTGAATGTTGCGCCAATTCGCGCAGGGAACCTTGTATCGATCGACCTGGACCGGCGCCTCCAACGCCCGGGAGACGGGACGCTTTTCCTCGTGTT
>MAAC01000677.1_pt1 | contig 15108 bp, 13 predicted proteins | sample 1115981 | NCBI WGS metagenome assembly MAAC01 (sample SAMN04961126, study PRJNA320927) | seawater metagenome | isolation source: sample BD02T64 sea water enriched with oil for 64 days | place: USA:Gulf of Mexico | collected 2013-07-27 | reverse complement strand
AACTACGATTGTTCTGACACTCATTCCTCTAGAGATATTTGCGAACGCGATGCCAAAGATCTATCCGTTGCGGCAAAAGCTCGAGTATGTGGATCGCGAATGTCCAACTGCCGTCACGATCCAATTCAACAAACTGCCGGAATGAAACGAATATGCTACTCCACAGATGGTAAAACTGGTTTCTGCTGGTTCGAAGACCCAAACACCTAACAAAAAAAGCCCCGCGAATGCAGAGCCTCTGGGCGTATTAGCCCGTAAGAATTATAAGAGTTATTTTAGATAGAACGCAAAGTAACAGGAGAGTTTTGCGTTCTGTAAAAATCAGCTCGATTTATGAGGTGTATCATCAGGAGGGGAAGAATCTTTCAGGCTCTCCAAATATAAATCCCAATAATGTGGGGCACCTTTGATTAGTCCTTCCTGATCTGGTCCCTTAACGTTCTGTTCCAGATAAACCATCAAATCAGAATAACTCGTAATCTCCGGAATATTCAATTCACCAACAAAAAGATCAATCCATCCTGCAGCGTCGCTTGGTAGGACAACTTCCTCCCCTAAAGGCGTTTGAAACCCTTCTGTAGCCATCCGTATCTCTCCGTTAATTACCTAAATTTACCATAAATCACGTGCAAACAATTACCAGCACTCAGCATGCATCATTACGAGATATTTTGCTCAGCACACCAGACAGCCTAACCGCCTATCTATACCCCAAGATCTATAAAGGATTAATATTAAAAAAATTCTAACAACTACGATTACAACACTTTTAAATTTTCGCGCGTTTCAAACGCGTAAACGTCTGTCCCAAAGTAAAAAGGCAACTCAAACCACCAACTTGACACCCAAGATTGTTAAGCACAAAATCATTCCCTTATAAGATGAAAATAGTTAAAATTTGCGACTTAAATGCTGGAGTAAATATGACAAATAAATTAGCCGGAGGATGTTTTTGCGGGGAAATTAGGTACCAAATTACAGGCGAGCCTGTGCTGCAACTCTTGTGTTTTTGCCAAGACTGTCTCTCTATTACCGGTACAGATGGTTACGCTGGATATATGGTTAAAAATGCTGATTTTCAATTGGTTTCAGGTAAGCCTACCGTACATAAAAAGATCTCAAAAGAAGGCCGATCTGTGCACAGAAATTTTTGTGGCGTATGTGGCTCTAATCTTTGGGGAGTAACCGAGTTTGGCCTGATAAGCATCGCTGCAGGATCACTGGATGATCCAAATCAGTTCAAGCCAACCAAAAAAGTTTTCACTTCGAATGCTCCACATTGGGCCAGGGTTCCTGATGATCTCGATGAAATGTAATAACAGCTAATTCAGCAAACATTGCTACACTTATCTATCTAGCAACTGTATCTTCCCATTTATAAGCCTCCACCTCGATATTGCCTTGGCTGGTAATCCGAATTACTGTCTTCTCGCAAACCGAAATTCACCTAATAATCGTATCCCTTTATTCGGACTAGTTAAGAAAATGAAACCAACGAATAAGATAAAATATCTATACTTAATCTACGCCTTATTGGGTGCTATCGTCGGTGTTTTTATCCTATATCCTCTGATCATGATGCTTATGTGGTTCGAATTTGCGCCGAATAACCCTACTAGTCCTACGCTACTTGAATTTATGCGAGTCCGATTTTTGTTTGGGTTCATACCAAAAATTGTCCACATGGAGCTGATCTTTGCCTTACTTGGTGGATCAATAGGCCTTGGTTTCGGATTTTTCACGCGGACATATCTACAGCAGCAGAAAAGCCTTCGGTACTTTATTGAGAAACGAAAGCGTTCAATCCCTGAAATTATTAGCGGCGGAGAAAGTGACCAGGTAGAATTTAAATCATCTATGAGATGGGACGTTAAAGAAGCTCAGCTAAACCGCGGTCTTCAGAAAGTTATCATAAAAACAGTTGCTGGTTTTTTTAATTCCAAAGGAGGCGATTTGCTTATCGGTGTCGCTGATGATGGAACTATCCTTGGTTTGGAGGATGACTACCAAACGTTGAAACATAAAAATGCCGACGGTTTCGAACTTTATATCAACGATATTATAAAAAACTCCCTCGGGGGCGATCTCTGCCCATTCTTACATTTTGTTTTTGCAAATATTGATAATCATGATGTCTGTATGGTTACTGTTGAACCTTCATCGAGACCAGTTTATTTGGAAGAAAATAAAGATTCTGTCTTTTTCGTGCGCACGGGAAACTCAACGCGAAAACTGGATGTTAAAGAAGCCCTTAGTTATGCTCGTACTCGATGGAAAAATGCTCTCAAATAGAGAGTAAATAATTACCTTCTACCCCCCAGACTCATAATCCGAGATCGCGGTTTCTATATCCCCGAAGTCATCATCTGACCATTTCACCACTGTTTCTGCAAAGGTAAGCGCCAGTGCGTCCGCCACGTCTGGTGAATGTAGCCCACGCTTTTTCATGTCCTCTTTGCGTTCTAGCTGCAGCCTGTTCTTGGCATCGAACCCGTATTCAATAGCTGTTAGATCTGTTTCAAGCTCGGTATCATCTCCCAGGATATCGCCGCCTTTGAGCCAGTCGCGCATTTTGCCCCACATCTCGGCACGTTTATTGAGATAGGTCTTTTGATCCTGTGCCCGAGATCCTGCATTTACATCAATCACATCATGACCAAGCTGATGCAGGCGATCCACAACTCCTCCGCCCACCCCAACGCCATCAATCAGTACACCGTCTGGCCTATAGTCCTTTAGGGTTTCGACAACAAAGCCCGCCAAGGTCATGGTATCAACCCGGTACTTCTTTATTTCCAGCACCTTACGACCTTGGCGAATGAGAATAACTGACTGATCATCACCAAATCTTGCAACATCAACACCAATGACTATGGGTTGACCTGATTGCGGCGGAAGGTTTCGGCTTTTGGCCTCGGCAACAATTTCATTGGAGATAAACTGGGTAGAGCCCGCACGGGGGAAAATCCCTCGCACCCGAACGCGAACAAAGTCACTATCCTCGCCATAATCTTCGATCCATTGTGCCATGAGGTTCGTGTTGGTGCCTTCAACCCCACGACTGTCAATCTGTTGCGCATGCCAGCGGTGGCGCAGGCGATTAAAGCACTCAAAAAATCGACCCGTATTACGGGTGGGGTTACCAAAGACAAAGCGCATAGGCTCGCCATCTGTCAAACCACCGTCGGAAACTTCCCAGATTTTATCCGGCACGGCTGATGCTTCATCAAAAAGGTAAAATGGTGTCGAGTTAGCCGCATGCAGACCAGCAAAGCTTTCCGAGTTTTCCTCTCGGCAAGTCTGTGCATCACAACGCCAACTCTCAGGGTTGCGCTTATGGATCAGTGACATATTGCCCTTGCTCGAATTATAGGAAAACCAGTGTCCGGTCAGGCAGCGTTTATGCCATTTACCCAACTCGGCCCAGGTCTTGGTCCGCAGCTGATCCCCTGTATTGGATGTCACCACACCTTTCGCAAAGGGGCGGGTCGACATGATAAAGAGGATCAACCAGGCCGACATTGCCGATTTACCAATACCATGCCCCGAAGCGGTTGCAATATCCATTGGTGCCACGGGGTGAACGCCATCGAAATCACGTGCGCTGATTTGCTCTCCAAGATTAACCAGATATTCCCGCTGCCAATCACGTGGTCCCGGGAAATCCGTTAGGTCCCCTTGTCCCCAGTCAAAGGCCCAGAGCACAAACCGCAGAGGATCCGCATAAAACTGCGAACAATCTTCCGCAATGTCCAAATCAACTGCATGGGTCATTCATCGCCTCAATTACGGTAAGAAAGTTTAAATGTTTTCAAGAAAATTAAGTGTAAAGACTATACATTGTGAAACAATTATTGGACATTGTGAAACGATTATTGGTCCGCCTTACTGACCCTCACGCCCCGTTTACGCCCTCGAGAAAGGCGCTCGATCAGCTCGCTCTCTATCCCCATCTCAACTTTTTCTTTAAAGGCCTGAACCGATACATGTTTGCCAATGAGCTCCAGCGCTTTGCCTGCACCGCTATGCTGAAATTTGTATTCGCCTTCTGCATCGGCAACGGAGCTTCGCTGCATGCAGCGTTCGAAAAGTTCCACAGCGCCTTTTAAAACATAATCTGCATCAATTTTCAGGCGCTCAGACCGCGCGGCCTGTGCTTGGTCGATAGCATCACGTACTGCTGGTGTGCTCAGTGTTCGGCTAGCCGTTTGCTTTACAGAATTTGAACTATAACCCGCCCGAAGGGCTGCCTGAGTAGCGTTGAGATCGATTAAATATTCCTCAACAAAACGCAGCTGTTTTCCCGTGAGTTTGCTCTTTGGCATTAGCTCGCTCATTTAATACCTAATTAAATTAATCTATCAGTAGACGGGGCAATTAAATTGGATGCGAGAACTTAACATCCAATCCCCCAATGCATTGTAAATTTTTGGATTAAGTCACTCAATTCATCACGGAAGGGCAAAGAATATAAATAGTGGTATTTGGATAAAAAATTGATCGTTATTCGTGATTTAAAACCCGGGGTGGTTTTCTTTTTATTTGAGGTGTCTTTTTTATCTTTTTCAGGCGTTTCCGCCTGTGTATTCCAGGATCATCCCGGATGAAAAGAAGAACGATTGAGCTAAGGAAAAAACAAAAAAGAACAACAGAGAGCTGCAACCAAAAATAATATTTCATCCGTTCGATATGTTGATTAATGTCTCGATCAAGCTGTAATAACTCGATCTGCATAACTTCCTTTGCAAACACATTGAACGAAATCAGGCTGGAAACCAATTCAGACAACAGAATAATTGTCGATCGATCTCCCTCTAACTTGGCTTTATCCAAAAGGTAAAAAATACCTGCGGAGCGTGGTAAATTTGTCTTGTTCGGAAAGGCACTATTAATTTTTTCAACAGCACTTTTAAAGCTTTTCTCCGAGGAATGCCAAAAAAGTAAAATTGTATCGCGCCTTTCCCTGATAACCTTGGTCAGTAACAATTGATAGCGCTCCGACGCTAATTCTGACACGCCTTTATCATAGGCTTTCCAAGCAGAGATCCAGGCATCTTTTTGGATAACCGCCCCTTTTTCACCCTTGAGCAGAGCCTTGGTCAAACGCGCCAGGCTACGGTACTCTTCACTCACACCGATTGTCGTATCACTCAGATAGGCCAACTCTCTTCGCAGTACAATATAACCAAAGACTTCGAGTAGAGTGAACAGGATAACGGCAGCAGCAAAAACCTTATTATAGCGACGCAGCAGGCTCATTATCGATCCCCGTTCATAGTGTCTGCGTCTATGATGTCCAAAGGGATCTCTTCGTGTTGGATTTCACGCCAACGAACAACAAGATTTTTTTTATCAACTTTCTCAACCCCAACCGTTGTCAGTGCCGGAGTTGGCTCACCAATTTTTGACAAAACACCAACACGTACCAACGCAAGACCAAGATCAAAGGGATGATCAACAACAAAGCCGCCAACATTGCCATCATTGGCCATGTCTTTTGATAGGTCTTTGTCAAAATCAATCGTAAAGAGTTTTACATCTTTATTTTTTTGCTTTCTTATTCCCTCCAGGCTCCCCTTGGCAAAAGATGCCCAGGGCGCATAGATCGCATCGACTTCGGGATGGGCTTTTAATATCTCAACAGTTTTGGCTTCGGTTTCCTCTACAGAATTCACGCCCTCACGGGCAACTATTTTAATATTTGGATAGCGATGTTCCAGAACCGTTTTAACCGCGTTATCTCTTTGGTTTATAAAGTAATAAGGTGAATCATGATAAAGAAGCGCAACTTCACCATGTCCTTTGATAGCATTTGCAATCATCTCTGCGGCATATCTGCCCATCTGGAATAGATCAGAAGTCACCACACCTGCATATTCCTGAGGATGTTCCAAATCCGCAGGGAGATTGTTTAGAAAAGCAACCGAAGTATTCCGTTCCCTGGCAAGCTTAAGATAATAGGTTAGATCATCCGGATTTAAGGGCAGAATAATAAGTAGATCAGGGTTTTTAAGGAGGGCAGTGATCAATTGCAAACGCTCAATATACGGGTCAAACCCCGCATCGGATAGATAGATCAGATCAATCCCCAAATATGTCAGCTCCTGTTTAAGGCCTTTGATCAAAACACGACTGAAATCAGTTTGGGTATCATGGAGTACTACCGCCGCTTTCAAGTTCATTTTACGCACGGATGTTACTTGAGAATCAATTAGATAAAGAACATCAGAGGAAACAGGCGTTTCTCCCCTGGGGCCAATAGTTGAGAGCTGAATAAGCTCAGAGACAGGCCGGGGCTTTTCTTGTAAAAGAAAATAACCAGCGCTCAAGAGGCCGATTGCGGATAACAGACCTACCCCTATTGTGTGGCCCCATTTTTTCATCAACGGTACCTGTTTTAATCGATGCACAATGCTAAGACTATGCTAAAGAAGTTAACAGATACATTATCATAACCAGCAGCATCACACCTGCGCTCAATTATTGTTAATGACAAAACATCATGATCTTAATCGTCGGGACCTGTTATCCTGCTTCTGAAGTAAGATCCATGGAAAGCTATTTATGAAAAAACGTGTTGCGATTTATCTGACGGATACTTGCCATCGTAAGGAAAACGAAGCCTTTGATAACTATGCACAGAAATTTGAGAATTTGCTGGCTCCACACATGCCTGGTGTTGTTTTTGAACACTTTGATGTAGCAAAAGACCGATTTCCCCTAAATCCCCTCGTTTTTGATGGCATTGTCATAACCGGATCTGCTGCTTTCGTAACAGAACCGGCCCCATGGATAGAAACCCTGTTCAAACACATTCGATTATTGGATTCTGCCAAAACAAAACTCTTTGCCGTTTGTTTTGGCCATCAGGCCGTCTCGGTTGCCCTTGGTGGTAAAGTTGTTAATCGTGACATCGTATTAGGGTCTCCCACACTATCTGTCATCGAACAAAAAGACTGGATGACCCCCTGGATGAAACACCCCCGGATATTTGCCGGGAACTTCCAACAGGTCGCAGAACTCCCCGATGGCATGACCTGTATTGGCAGTCATCAGGACTGTCCAATCGCCATGGCCACAAAAGGAAACCATATCTTAAGCCTTCAATTTCACCCTGAACTTTCATCCGATTACATGCATACTTATATCGATAATGTTGCCCATAAAGTGAGTGATGATTGCGTTAATATTGCCCAGCAGGAAGTAAAGAAAGGCTCAGACGGGCAAGTTATAGGCCAGTGGGTTGCCCAATTTATGAGTTTATAATTGTCCCTTCGTCCTTCAAACGAAATCTTCTAATCTAATTCGCGTTATTAGAAATCCAATTTTATAAACCAAAAAAATTTGTCAAATAAATCTCTTGGGGTCTTATCCTGCGGTCGAGATTGCGCTAAAACAAATTCTGGATAAGTACAGGTAAAGGGTTTCAGGTTGTCGACAATCATCATCACGGAAAAAACGTCACAAAAACGAGACGTTCAAGCGGCAATCGGCAGTAATTACGGGCGGATTTTTCCAGCAGAAGGACATCTTCTTAGTCTGCAGGAGCCCCAACAGGTTCAAAGCACCTGGGGGCGTTGGTCTTTTGACTTGCTTAAACCAGATGATTTCTATCCCACCTGTCCTGCCCCCGATGCCTCTCCCTCCTCAAAGGGGAAACTCCAAGCCATTGCCGATGCTCTAAAAACGGCCACCCGCGTTATTCTCGCAACCGATTGTGATCGTGAAGGTCAATTAATTGGTGAAGAAATCTTACGCCACTATAAGTTCAAAGGCGCAGTCGAGCGCGCCATGTTTACCGCTCAGGATGAAAAAACCCTAAGGCACGCCTTTTCCAATCTGGAGCCAAACGAAAAATACTTCAATCTCGGTCAGGCTGCGGTTGTTCGACAACAAGCAGATCAGGTCTATAACCTGTCCCTCACCCGTGCAGCAACGGTGGCACTGAAACAGCCGGGACAGTATGGCGCCATTGGTATTGGCCGGGTTAAAACGCCCACCATGGCAATCGTTTGCATGCGCGAGCTGGAAATCCTGGATTTCACGCCACAAGATTATTATCACCTCGTCGCGACGGCCAATGTTGATACCCCAATACAGGACCAGGCACAGGATAAATCACAAAACAGAGATCAAAAACTCCAACTGGATCTGCGCCACGCCCCGAAAGACAAAATCCTTGATGCTAACAAGGCAGAGCAAATTCGCGCTGCTGTCGAAGGGTTCCAAGGCCCTTTAAAAGCCGAGAAAAAGATCAAACGGACGAAGCCACCACGCTTGCTTGACCTTCCGGAGCTGCAAAAAATCTGTGCAAGACGTTGGGGATGGAGCGCGGATAAAACGCTGAACATTGCCCAAGAGTTATACGACGGTGAGGGCAAAAAAATTCAGACCTACCCAAGGGCTGAATCACGCTATCTCGCCGAGAACCAAATTGAAGATATCCCAGAGATCATTAAAGGCCTTACCAAGCTGGATCAGTATCAGAGCCCTGAGCTATCCCGGGACCTTTCCAAGCCAGAGGTTCGCAAAGGCAAGTCAGGGCACTTTTCTGATGCTGGCCTCAAGGGTGTTTCGCACCATGCGATCGTTCCCAACAAGAACACCATGGACAAAATCGAGGTTATATATGCCCGGCTGACACAGGATGAACAGCGCATGTTTGACCTTGTTGCCAGTTCTTACCTGGCCATCCTCATGCCTGATTACGTTTATGAGTCCACCAATATTTCGATGAGAGTCCCGGTAACACTGCCTGATGAAAAGGAAAAGATTCTCGACTTTAAAGTAACGGGTAACATCCCCAAAGAGCAGGGATGGAAAGCGGTTTATACCGATGAGATGGAGAAAAAAGAAGAACACGCAGGCGAACTGCCGCCAGTACAAGACGGTGATCTCGCTATACTCTCCCCTGTGACAACCGAGACAAAAAAGACCAAGGCCCCGCCGCGTTATAACGAAGGTACCCTTATTGATGCCATGCAAAACTCCTGGCGGTTTGTCGATGACAAGGATTTGAAAGAACGCCTGAAAGAGGCTAAAGGCATCGGCACGCCTGCGACACGTGCGACAGTAATCACGGGTCTTAAACTCCAAAATTTCTTGGTACAAAGCGGCAAGCATATCGTTCCCACAGACGCCGGGCTTACACTTTTCAAGACTTTAAACACTGCCGCTCCAGAGCTGGTCGATCCCGGTGTTACCGCCATGTGGGAAATGAACCTCGACGACGTTCTCGAAGGAAAACAAAGCGCACGACAGGTTTGGGACAATATCGGAGAAGATACTGCCCGCCTCATTAACATTCTAAAAACCAACAGCTCTACCGCTCCCAAGATCAACACTGGCGTTGCCATGCCCAAAGGCGCTGGCAGAGGCAAACCCACCGACAAAATGAAGGACGCCGCAAAGTCTATTGCCGCCAACAAAGGGTTAAAACTTCCCAAAGGATACACCTCGGACTTTACTATCTGTCGCGAGTTTCTCGATGAGCACCTCGGCGGTAAAGGTCCAAGCCCGGAACGGGTTTTGGCTAACCTGGAGAAACAGCTCAGCGGCGGCATGATCAAGGGCTTGGGCACCAAAGCAGCCAAACAATTGGTCGAGGCTTATGGGCCTGATACGCTAAAGGTTTTAGAGCAAACCCCGGAAAAACTGGAAACCTTGGACGGCTTGCCAAAAGCCAAGTTGAAGTTGGTTCAAGAATGGGCCACCGAACTTAAAACCAGTAGTGAAATTAAAAACTTTCTCCACACCCATGGTGTTGACCCGGCTAGAGCATTTCGGCTCTATCAGGCTTATGGAGTAGAAACCGTTCTAAAATTAACAGAAAACCCCTATTGCATGGTACGCGATATCCGTGGTTTGTCTTTTGATATTCCTGACAGCATCGCGCACCGCCTTGGTTTTCAAGCAGAAAGCTTGCCTCGTGCTCGTGCAGCTCTGTATCACGCGATGGCGCAAGCTGCGGATTACCGGGAAAAAGACAAGCTGTTGGCCATGCTCAACAAACGACTGGACCTTCCACTTGAGCTGTTGGAAAGCGCTTTAGAGGCTGAAATTTCGGATAAAAATCTCCATAAGCTTAACCGTAAATCTGCGGATGGGTACAATCAGGAACAGCTCATTTTGCGGTCTCTCTGGCAAGCCGAAACGAAAATCGTTAAACGCCTTAAATCAATGACAGATATCCCCCCTTCCTGGGCAAGTATCGAAGCCGAAAAAGCCATCGCTTGGGTGATAAACCGCGAGGGAATAGCCTTAACCCAGCAGCAACACCAAGCTGTGGCAAGCCTATTGGGGGCGCGCCTGTCCATCCTCATGGGCTCTCCCAAGACAGGAAAACGTCAAACCCTTCAAGCATTTTTGCGAATCCTTGGCGCAAAAGGCATCAAGTTAGCTCTGGCTTCACCTTCTGCCGGGGGAGCAAAAGAGTTGGCGAAAGCAATTGATTTAGAGGTAACTTCGCTCACTAAGCTTTTGGAATATAATGTAAAGATTGACAATTACAAACGCACAAGCCGCAAACCTTTGGATTGCCAACTGCTCGTCATTACTCACGCACAGCTCTTGGATCGCGCGCTACTGCTCGCAGCACTTGAAGCCTTACCGGAAGAGGCCGGATTACTTCTCATCGATGATCTACATCGCTCTCCCGCCCCTGGGGCTGGACGGGTTTTAAATCAGATCGTCAATGCGATTAATCTGACGCCCCTGAAACTGACAGAACTATCCCCTGAATTTTTAAACAACAAACTTGCAAAGAATTGTTTGCGCCTGGGGAACAATCAGCCACTGGATCTCACGCCAGATAATGAACCAGACAATAAAGAGGCAAAATCAGAGGATAAAGGCCATTTTTATTTTGTAGAAGCCAACGATACAGCCGATAGCCAACGCAAGCTCGCCGAAATTGCGAAAAACAGATTACCCAAGACCTTTAAACTCGATGCCATCCGCGATGTCCAGATCATCAGTCTCGCAAGCGGAAATCTCAGTCCGCGTGCCCTAAATTCCGACCTGCAGCAACTGCTTAATCCTTCACAGGATGGTCTTTTTGTACATCGATTTGACTGCAGATACCGCACGGGAGACAAGATTATTCTTGGGGAGAATGATCCAGAGCGCGATCTAATTTTCGGCGAGATCGGAACGATTAAAGATATTACGAGAGACGACAGTTCAACGGCTCCCCAAGACAATACCAAGCTCGATACAGGCCGCGTAACCATTGATTTTTCAGGGAAAATCCATGAATTCGATTTCAATGAGCTTGATCGCCTATCCCTCGCCTATGCCCTTCCAGGGACACGTTGCAAAGGCCAGCAAGGAAAAGCTGTCATTGTAATCCTACCACAAGATCCCGCAAAATCGCCTGATAACAAAGAACTCTATGATGCGATAACCCCTGCTCAAGAACTGGCCATTGTTATTGGGCCAAAAGCATTCACTCAGTATTCCCCATGAAGTGCTAGTCCTGAACATGAGGTTGATACAGGCAACCCGTTCCGTAAAGGCATTTTTCGCAACGGCTAAGGCAATCAAATCTCGTAACAACGATTTGTAATTCAGTCTGATAAATCTCCCGGGTATTATACTCAGAATTCTCGATCCTTCACTGAGTGAAACAACCGTTTCCATATCGAACTCAATAGAATGTTAACTCACCCCACAACACCACCATAGATTGTTTCTTAATAATTTAATATTCTTATGCCTGTACAGTTCGTTTGATAAAGCTTTCATCGAAAGCAAGAGCATAGAAAACGTAGTACAAAGATTAGAGGGGAAATATGGTAAAATCAGTCACCGGCACGCCGACAAAGAAAATAAAATTACACTATATTCTTTTTATCGGATTTACCCTTATCTCTACGATACCAGTTCTATTTCTTGCCGTTTGGGTACAAAAATCTGCAATTGATAACGAGTACTCGATGGTTAAGGACAAACATCTTCTTATCGCCAAAAACATGACAGAAACCCTGTCTCGATATGCAACTGATGCCGAATATGTTTTCCGAGTTTCGATTGACAGTTTGATTGCAGGGAACTCCATAAACCAAATCCCCAAACTTATGAATATTGTGAATTTCAATCACATCTGCATTACTGATAAAACCGGGCATAATCGAAAAATTGTTAATGCTAAACATTTATTACCAGAGGTTATGGCAAAACTGGAACCAGATATCGAAAAGGCAAAGCGCAACCCAGACCAAGTAATATTTTCACCCGCGTTTCATAACTCGCAGGGGAACCCAACTTTATATCTTATCATGGCTGACCTTGATGGTTCCATCGCCATTGGCGGGTTAGAGACTGATTATATTGTGGATATCGGGCAAAAAATCTCTTTTGGAGAACTCGGGCATGCCGTGATTGTTGATCAAGAAGGGCACGTACTCTCACATCCAAACTCAAAATGGCGCGCAGAAATAAAAGATGTTTCCAATGTAAAGCCCGTGACCATGATGATGGCGGAACAAACAGGAGTGACGACATTTTATTCACCAGCACTTAAAGCTGATATGATTGCAGGTTATACAACTTTACCGAAAATCGGATGGGGCGTGATGATCCCTCAACCTCTTTCGGAACTGGAAAAACGTGCTAATGGTGCCCGTTCAGTCGTAATTATAATCACTATGCTGGGGATCGTCGCAGCAGCCGTTATCAGTTGGTTGATGGCACGTTATCTCTCTATGCCCATGCAAGCTGTCGTTCAGGCCGCCGGTGATATTACAGCAGGAAAACTTAACGCTCGAGTCCCCGTTTTTCATAGTTTCGTTCTCAGAGAAGCAAGTGATCTTGTCCAGTCTTTCAATTCCATGGTGGACGAATTGGAAAAAATAGAACGGCGTTTGCGAACCAGCGAGGAACGTTTCAAACAGTTCGCCTCAACAGCTTCTGACTGGTTATGGGAAACTGACGTAAAGGGACGAATTACCTGGGAATCAGCCAGTAAAAAATCTGGATACAGAGGGCGAAAATTTACGGAAATACAAGGCATGACCCGCGAACAACTCGCGGGTGATCTTATGACGAGCAAAGACTGGATACCCTACCGCCAAGCCATGGAAGACAGCACAGAAATCAAGGATTTTGAATACCGTTATCGCGGTACCAATGGAGAAATCTATCATGCCGTGATCAGCGGGATCCCGTTGCTTGATCAGTTCGGAAATTATACTGGATATCGTGGCTCAGCTGCAGATATTACGAAGAGGAAAATGATCGAGGCCGATTTGGAAAAAGCACGGGATGATGCACTAAAAGCCAATAAATCCAAGTCCGAGTTTTTAGCAAATATGAGCCATGACCTGAGAACTCCTCTTAATGCTATCATCGGTTTTAGCGACATAATGCGGCGCAAAACATTTGGAGACCTCAATCATCCCCGCTATGAAGAATATGTTTGTGATATCCATAATAGCGGCACTCTTTTAGTCAGCCTCATCAATGACATTCTCGACCTTTCCAAAATAGAGGCTGGTAAATACCACCTCAACGACGAACCTCTTGATATCGCGGCTTTGGTCGAGGTTTCTTTTCGCCAGTTACAGATCATGGCCGATACTTCAGGTCAGGACCTCACCATGAACATTCCAGTCGATCTCCCAGCCTTTAAAGGCGATAAACGAGCCATGATTCAAATACTCAACAACCTGGTTTCCAATGCGATAAAGTATTCACCAGACCTGGGAAAGGTTCTTGTTTCTGCCGATATTGACAAAAACAATGGCATCATTTTATCAATAGAAGACACAGGTATGGGAATGTCCAAAGATGATCTCGATAGCGCTATGCAAGCTTTTGAACAAACCGATCATTCTCACCCCAGAAAGCACGAGGGAACAGGGTTAGGCTTATATCTCTGTATCAGTTTCATGAAACTTTTTGGCGGCTCACTAGAAGTCGTGAGCGAGATCGAAAGAGGAACCAAAATCATTCTGACTTTTCCTCCCTCAAGAACGCTTGATTACAACCTTAGTGATCAAAGCCCAATTCATGTTATTTAAGAATAACCAGGTTTGAGTTTACCATTTCCCACCGTAAAAGTTGTCGAACAAAAACTGAAGTGCCATGATCTCCCAAACTCAAAGGAGATAGCCTGTGATAATACCCAACCTCATGGTCAAAGATATTCATCAATCCCTTGCCTTTTATAAAGACCTTCTCGGCATGGAAATAGTTGTACTGGTCTCCCCTGAGCGCGAGGTATCCTTTGAAGGCAATGGCAAGGGAGCAGCCTTTGCAACTTTGGAGTGGAAGGGAACTGCTCGAGATAATGGCTCAACAGGTGGGCAACTCATGTTACAAACCGTCCAGAGTCTCTCTGACGAGTTACCCAGCTTTTCATCGAAACAAACCCCTCGTGCTTCAGGAACAATATACTTTCGCGGTTTTGCTCCAGATAAGATTATCAACAAAGTACCTGAACATTCTATCGTCAAAGGACCTTTGCAACAGTGGTATGGGATGAAAGAACTCTATCTCAAAGACCCAGATGGCTATATTATTTGTTTAGGAATACCGGAAGGTTCTTCACCAGAATAATTTTCACCTCTCTTGTCTCTTAATCCTGATAAATATTTTCCCCTTGATAGGTGAACTCTGATGAAACCGATCCTTTTTGTTCTCAAAATGCCATTTGAAGACAGGGATGTTGAAGATAGTAATAACACCACCTGGTTTTGTTCACATTGCGCCCTGATAGAGGGAGCCTTAGATGTAAATCCGCATTGGTCCGATCACATTGATGTACAGCGTATTCCCTTTCCACGACCGAGAACCTCTCCCCTTCCTTGGTGATTTGATGTTCTGGCATGTTCTGAGCGAACTCGCCCAGGCAAAAGACCCATTAATCAGTTATGAAAAAACGACCTCACCGACACCTTGGCCCGAACGCCTTATCACACTAACCAAAACTGGAAACAAAGTTCTTAAAGGGGAGCTGGACTATCTTGATCTTACACAGTCAGAGCGCTGGGTTGGTGGCATCAAAATCACTCCCCAGACAGCCTGTCCTCGGCGGGCCTCTTAATACAAACTCTAATGATCTGAAAATCATCAAAGTCGCCGCTAAAAATTATTACTAATTCAGCA
>MAAC01000676.1_pt1 | contig 15111 bp, 13 predicted proteins | sample 1115981 | NCBI WGS metagenome assembly MAAC01 (sample SAMN04961126, study PRJNA320927) | seawater metagenome | isolation source: sample BD02T64 sea water enriched with oil for 64 days | place: USA:Gulf of Mexico | collected 2013-07-27 | reverse complement strand
AATTCCATTCGATTATCTCATGCATTGCCTAGAACAACTCACCAATCCTGCACTTGATATCGAAACATTATTACCTTGGAATGTAAAACTTAGCTAAGTGCTTTCCCCAGACCTTCACGTTTGAAAGTTTACTCTCAATATGATGTTTCGTCAGAAAAGTGGAAAGAGCTTTGGTACTAGTTGTCCTGTTCGTATCGTTCGGACTATTATCATCTCAAAGTCAGGGAAGAAAAGATAATGACAACAATGGCTCAGTTAGTAAAGTCTGCTAGGTTGGAATTTACTCCTGCATTAGAAAAAATAGGGTTTATCCACCATGGTAAATTATGTTTTTCAATGGTTAATTCAGAAGGAATACATAAAACAATATTATCGAGCTTAAGTTATGGAGAAAACCTAACTTTTTATGTTACATGCTTTGTAAAGGAATATGCACCTCATAAAATGAAAAACTTTCCTTATAATATCAATTATACATCGGGCGGTGAATTAGGAGAGAATTTACTGTGCGGGGAGCTTTGGGAGGTTGATAGTCTTGACAATATAAATCTCATATTTAAAGATATTCTCAGTAATATTACGTTATATGCATTGCCTTGGTTTGAAAAGATAAATACTAGACAAGACTATGTTAATGCTATGACTGCTGATGCAAAAGAGCGTGCCGAAGATAACGATCGAATGGAGGCCATATTAACCCCTCCTCTGGATGAACAATAATGTCTAATACACAATTTATTTTTATAAATAAAGAAGATGTTCCAACTCAAGAGCAGCAGCAAAATAGCAAGCAAAATAGCAGACACCCACTAATCTTGAAAATGTTCAGAACCTAAACTATGCTCAAATAACCATCAAGCACTAACATTGAGGTTATTATGGCAACCGCAAGAAAACAGCAAATAAGTCTAATAGATACACCGTATTATCATTGTGTTTCTCGTTGTGTTCGTCGCGCTTTTTTGTGTGGAAAAGATAACGTAACTGGTAAAAGTTACGAGCATCGTCGAGGGTGGGTAGAAGATAAACTCTTTTTTTTAGCGGAAGTTTTTGCTATTGAGGTATGTGCTTATGCCATCATGAGTAATCATAACCATCTCGTGTTATTTGTTAATGAAAAGCAGGCTAAAGCATGGTCAATGCAGGAAGTGATTGAACGTTGGCATAAACTTTTTAAAGGCACCTTGTTAACGCAACAATTCTTACGTGGTGAAACACTGATAGCACCATTACAAAAAATAGTCGAAGAAACGGTAGCAGTCTATCGACAACGACTAATGGACATTAGTTGGCTCATGCGTATCCTCAATGAAAGTATTGCCAAGCAAGCGAATAAAGAAGATGCATGTACCGGACGTTTTTGGGAAGGTCGTTTTAAATCACAAGCCTTACTGGATGAAGCTGCACTTGCGGCCTGCATGGCTTATGTTGATTTAAACCCTATAAGAGCTAAGATAGCAACAACACCAGAAACCTCAGCTTATACCAGCATTAAAAAACGCATTGAGGCAGCAGCTCATAGTAAACAACCCGAAGCCCTGTGCTCTTTTGTTGGTAATCCCAAGAAAGTAATGCCGACGGGCTTGCCCTTTGACTTAGTCGACTATATTCAACTTGTTGAATTAACAGGACGTTGTATTCGAGAAAACAAACGTGGTTATATTGACGCGAAACAACCAGCCATATTAGCAAGGCTCAATATCTGCTCAGAAAATTGGTTAATATTAACCACGCAGTTTAGACAGTGCTTTCATGGTGCGGTGGGTCGTGCAGAGGTATTAACTGAATTTTGCCAGCATCAACAGTTAAAAAAACGTGCAACGGTATCAATTTGTCAACAGCTACTTGCTTAAATAAAAATGTAGTTAAACGTGTGGTTAAGTTAAACCAAGTGGATAGTGGCGTGTGAATTTTAAGAATACATGAAGAATGTTAATATGTAGATATAAGACTGTATATTTTTCACGGTATCTGAATCAAATAGACATATAAAATTAATGATTCACAGGGAAGTAGGGAAATTATAATAAGTGGATGTCTGTTATATCATTACAAACGCCCTTGTTGGTAGAGCAACTAGAAAAAGTATTGGCATTGTAGGTAACCAAATCGTTCGATTTGCCAGAGAAGCTTTTTATGATGTACTTGTAGATGCAGCATTGCAAGGAGTGTCAAAATCTGTATTAGGTACTAAAGCTCATACAAAGTTTGAAAAGAAGATTGAACGATTTGCAAAGGGGTTCAACAAGCGGTGGTCAAAACACCATGTGCGAATTACACCAGAAGTTTTTTATGATAGCGATGGAGAGACTCGGAGAAGAGCTAAAGGTTCGTTAGGGCTTGATGTTGTTGTATCGTATAAAGGAAAACCAGTTTTTGCACTTGATTTAAAAACAGGAAGACCTTGGTCAAAAAGACAATTAGCCAAAAGAAGTAAAAGGTTTGGTAATATACCGATTATTCAGATAATGATTGCCAAACAAGGTAGGAAAAAATAATGACGACAATAACTCAGTTAGTAAAAAGAGGGAAAAAAAATTTTATTCCGCTGCTTGAGGATCTAGGTTTCACTAATCATGGTAGGTTAAGTTTTTCTCGAAAAACAGGTGAGGGTGTATATCAATTAATACTTGCAGATTTAAGTTATGGAGTAAATTTAAAATTTCATATTACATGTATAGTTAAGGAGTACGCCCCACATAAAATGGATAATTTCCCACGAAATATAAATTTAACTTGTGGGGGAAGGTTAGGTGAAGGCTTAGTTACTGGAGAGTTATGGGATGTAGAAGAGCTTGACGATATAGACTATATTTTTGAAAATATTATCAAAAATATAATTGAGTATGCGTTACCATGGTTTGAAAAGATAAATACTAGACAAGACTATGTTAATGCTATGACTGTTGATGCAAGAGAGCGTGCCGAAGATAACGGTCGAATGGAAGCCATATTAAACCCTCCATGGGACGAACAATAATGTCTAATACACAATTTATTTTTATAAATAAAGAAGATGTTCCAACTCAAGAGCAGTGGCAAATATCGATAGATAAGCTTAACCTTCCAGTTCGCATTCAAATTGATAAAGACTTAACACCATTCGAAGACGAAGGATTTATCCCATGTATATGGGGTAACTCAAACGGCGATGTAGGTTTTGAAATTTTTTACGAAGTAGCATCAGACGCTTGTGAAGATGATGATGAATTATTAGAAGTCGCTAATGGTAAAGATTATTGCATCAGCATGTGCTGGGGTGGTGAAATAAAAGATTGCTTAGCCGTATTAATTGCTAGTTGTGCACTTGCTTCTTCTTTCAATGCAATAGTGAGTTATGAAGGTGAAAATCCAGAATCAGTTGAAGGTCAATTAACAGGAATACAATCAGAGTTATCAAAAATGTTGTAGTTATTAAATAGCTATAATCAACAATATTAGGGTTGTAATTTTTGCCAAGTTATTCATCAAACAATTTGTTAGTGTTGAACTATATTTTCAAGATCTTATAGCCAAAATAGCAGACACCCACTAATCTTGAAAATGTTCAGAACCTAAACAGCGAAGGTGAATGGCTTGTAGTGGGGCCTGTTCAAGGAATACCAACGATTGTTAAATAGGTGGACGTTCAAAGATGAAATTCAAATTATATTATACAAATGAATATGGGCAGGTTATTCGATTGTTCCTTTGCCTTTTTTTCGTTTCTAGTTTTTCATTCTTAACTCAAGGAAAAAGGGTACAAACGTGGCACAACTTTTCAATTAGGGAGTATTGTAATTGTTAGATGTTTGGTGACAGCAGCAAGAGCTAGGCATAAAGCCCGACTCAATGCCGTTGAGCAAGTTAGACAAATTATTACTTTCGGCAAAGGTTTACTAGTGCTTTATCGCTTTTAACAACAACAATTCGACTTGCAAACACTGTGGAAGCCATAACCAAAGTGTCAATGCCATAATATAAGCAATATTAACCTCATAAAAAAAACCTATTAAACTTAGCACATAAATTACCGCTCTGTTACCGTTCAATAAATAAAGACGCTTTTTCATAATCATCACCTTATTATAGCCTGTACAAATGAACCCCTATAACTATCTAGCAAGCATTTATTACGCCACTTCATTTAATTAAAGAAATAATTTATATAGATAGTAATATCACAATGATACTAAATAAATGATACAGCTAAGCTAAGTGATATTTGTATTGTTTATCAAAATATCATAATCTATTTAAAAACAAATATTTAACTATTGAAATCTATCATAGCTTTAACGGTCGACTCAGTTGTTATATTTAAAAAGGCAGACAAAATTTTAAGAACTGTATTTACCAATAGAATCAATAAAAGTTTAACATTGCTGAAAATTATCATTTAAAAATTTCATCCTATTTTACTACTTGAAGAAATAATTAATGTTATGGTAAATTCATAAAAATTAATTGAGGTTATGGTAAATTATAAAAAAGAGTTGAAAACGAAAAGCCAGATACCCATTAAAGATACTATCTGAAATTTCACCACACATGGCTTCATAATCACACGTTTATCCAATACTCTAAAAATGTTATCAAGTTAATCATGTTAACGGTACATAACTTATGCATAACAATTATCACTTACAGCTATGTTACAGAGGCGATTACGTTTTATTAAAAAGTCAATCTGCTCTTTGAAAGAGAACCTTTAATATAAGTCGTTTTCTTTTATTCATTTTTAAGACAAACTTGTGGCGCAGTTTTTTGATAACTCGGACGAGATTTCATTCTTGTAAACCAATTGATGAGGTTAGCAAAACGAGTTGGAATTGTCAGCCCATAAGCTTCAGCTAAGCCAAAACGTGCTGTTAATGCGCATTCTGAAAAAGAATAGCAGCTACCAAAAAACTTTTTATTTCCTAGCTGTTTAGATAGGTACTCTAATGCTTGCTCAAACTTTTCAGTACCTAATTGAATGCGCTCTAAGTCCCATTCATGTTCTGGTTTATCACGTTTTTCAAAAATCACCTCACGTAAACCTGCACCTATTACGCCATCACTATATTTGTTGATTAATCGTGGAACAATACGCTCATCGGGTTTATTTGATAGTAGATTGCCACTAATATCATGAAGGTATTCTAAAATCACATTGGATTCAAAAACAACCATGTCATTATTGACTAATATCGGCACTGTTTTTCGGGGCGTGATTGCCCGCCATTCATCAATGCTCTCGGGAGATTGATGGTTAATTATTTCAACATCAATATCTAGTTCTGCAAGTGCTAAACGTACTTTCCAACAAAATGGGCATTCCGGTTTGTCATATAATTTCATTACAGCCATTATTTTCTCCTTATCTTGCTTGTAAATCACGTAACTCATCGAGCACAAAATCTATTCGATCTTGTCCCCAAAATATCTGTTTGCCGATGACAAAAGTTGGTACACCAATGACACCAAGTTCCGCGGCTTCTTGCGCATATTGTTGCAGAGTTGCTACCTTATTTTTATCGACAATAGCCTCGGCAAGCTCGGCTCTATCGAGACCAATTTTTTCACCGACGGCAAATATCACGTTAGGATCTCCAATATCTAGACCTTCAGCCCATTCTTTGTGCATTACTTCGATAATATAAGCACGCAACAGACCCTGTTCTTCTGCGAGCAGACTTGCTGCACCGGCTATAGTTGGATCTGTAGTTGATGGCGGAGGCGTGAGTGGAATACCTAAACGTTTAGCATAGCGAGCAATATCTTGACGAACCAAGGGGATTTTGTTTTTAGCGCGTTCAGGAGGCGAACGTAGATCCCAACCGGCAACAGGTCGCCAGATTAAATTAGTGTTGAAGTCATCAACAATTGGCCAAAGGGTTTTACTCGCTATATAACAGTATGGACTGCGGAAATTAAAAAATAATTTAACATCTGTAGGGTTATTCATGTTCTTCTCCGTTAGTTTATCGTTGTAAGCCTTATATAATTTGCTCAAGATGAGTTTTTATTTTGTCCCAAGCAGGTTTACCTTTTTCTAATAAGTCTGCTTGAACCTCTGGCGGGAAATCACTGGCGACAGAAGATTGATAAGAATCACGTTCTTGACAACGTTGGAACCAGTCTGCAACTCTTGGGCAATCATCAAACATTTTAGTCCAACCAAATTGCAGTATTGTTTGGAAATATGGGGCAAGACATATATCAGCAAGACTAAAGCTGCCGCTGACCATCCATTTATGTTCAGCTAATGCCTTTTCCATCTCTAGGATGGTTTTACGGTAAATGATCACTGAATCAACAACATCGGGCGCATCCAAGCCGAATTTTACTAAGCGTTTTTGACGTTCTCTACGAGGTTTTTCTGGAATTTGATTAAGTAAAGCTTGGCGTTCTGTTGCCGTTTTTTCCATAAGAGCTGGGCGCATAACTAAAGGCCATTGTAATGCGCCACATGAAGGGTGAAGTTTTACATCTACATGCTTCATCCAATAACGCATTTTTGAGACCTCATAGCTATCGTCAGGTTTTAAACTGATCTCAGGATAAGCATCGTCAAGATATTCGCAAATAATACTAGATTCGATAACTGGCTTACCTTCATGAACTAAGGTTGGAACAACACCAAGCGGGTTTAGTTGTAGGTATTCAGGCTTAAGGTTTTCTTTTTGAGACAAATCAACATGGTGCTTTGTCCATTCTAAGCCTTTTTCAGCTAAAACTATTCTTACTTTTTGAGCACAAGGTGACATAGGGTTGGTATAAAGTTCTAACATAGCATTACTCCATTTATTGATGAGATACGATTGTTATAAAACAAATATAATCGCAATAAAATAATTGCGTATTAGCATAACAGCTGTATTATTTTGTAATAAATATCAAAATTGTCATAGAACATGTGAATTAAATTCACAAATGATATGGTTACCTCTAATAGTTAACCGAGGAGAGTACATTGGATAAATGGACCGAAATGCAAGTATTTACTGAAGCAGTAAAACGAGGGGGATTTTCTGCGGCTGGACGCCAACTTAATTTATCCCCTTCAGCAGTTAGTAAACTAGTTTCCCGGCTGGAAAATCGTTTGGGGGTACGTTTATTTAATCGAACAACCCGTACTTTAAATTTAACCGAAGGCGGGCAAGCTTTTTTTAAACGCTGTATTGAAATACTTGAAGATGTTGAGGATGCAGAAACATCTATTATAGGCTTTGGTCATGTACCCAAAGGGCTATTAAGAATAAATAGCACTCCTGGTTTTGTTAAGCACCAACTACTACCTATCATGACTGAATTTCAACAATTATATCCACAACTTGTCGTGGAATTTCAGCTAACTGGGCAGTCGATTGATTTAATTGGTGAGGGTGTCGATATTGCTATAAGACTGGGTGTATTAAAAGACACTAGCCTAGTTGCTCGAAAATTGGGTGAAAGCCAGCGAATAGTTTGTGCTAGTCCACTTTATATAGAAAGTTATGGTATACCGTCAACTCCCGTAGAATTACTACAACATAATTGCTTACGTTTATCGACAAGTGAAGCTTTTAATCATTGGGAGTTTTATAGTGATGAGAAGGAGGAGACTATTGAGGTTAATGGCCAGTTCGTCACAGATAATGTTGATGCTCTCTATGAATATGCATTACTTGGCGGGGGTATTGTGAGATTGTCAGGCTTTATGATTGGAGAAGATATTAAAGCAGGAAGGTTGGTGCCTATGCTGCAAAATTACAGCATAAAAAAACAGCAAATCCACGCAGTATTTCCTCATCGTAAATACTTACCAGCCAAAGTAAGAGTACTGATTGATTTTCTCCTCGAAAAGTTTACACCAACCACACCGTGGGATTAATCGCTGCTTAGCTTTCTATACTGGCAATTTAAATGTCCGTCTTCTCTTTTGTGATATATATCAAAGAACGTACTCTTGTTCTTGATAAAAAGGTATTGCTCACCTGATTAGTTTTAATGATTTTTTGGATAATCTAAAATAACCATTGCTTATATTATTGGCGATATAAGTAATTAGATCGCGCTTAGTCATATTTCTTTCTAGCATTCTCTTTTGTAGCGCAATATTAGCAGTGCATTAATACAGTTTTCTAACCTAAATTTTTTACTTATCAAATCGAGATTTAGCTAATCATTCTTCAATACTGTCATTCACTATTTAATTAAGCATATGGTTAATGACTTAATTATTTAATCAAAAGGTGACTTTTTAATTATTAATAAAAAAGACCTTTTTCCATAAAATACCTTCTCAATAAAAGTGATTTTATATTTTATCTATTTGTTATATAAGCTTTTAGTTTATTCATTTGATATATATCACAAAGCTGGCATGTCCGTTGCTCTTACCTTCATTAGTGATATTTTATTCCTATTGAAAATTTATGGGGGAAACGTGAAAAATGAGATCAATAATTACAAAAACACTCATCCAAACAAGCCTATACAGCGGTAAATTTATCCGCCAAGGTTTTGTGGAACAGAAAAGAAAAAGTTTACTCTCTGTCGTTGCAATTGTTATCGCACTAACGGGTTGTGAAGCCTCTCTTAATTTAGAAGGTATTAAGAAAGAGTCAGCTAAACCCGTACGACGTACCGATCAATTTCAGGCGGTTGCTATTAGTCAGGAAATTATTGCCGTTGTTGGGTTTGATGGCTTGATTCTAACCAGTCCACAAAATGATTTAAAGTGGCAGCGTCAGGTGCTCGAAGAGCGTCCTAATTTTGTAGATATCGATACCTGTCCTGACAATACCTTTATCGCCCTAAGCATGGAACATCAAGTTTGGCGTAGTATAGATCAGGGAAAAACTTGGACAAAAAATAACATTCCTACTCAAGAAGACTTAATTTCACTAACGTGTGGGCCGGATAACAGTTACTGGGCAACGGGAAGTTTTAGTACCTTGATGAGTAGCAAAGATCAAGGTAATAGTTGGCAGGAAACGACGCTTAACGAAGATGCCTTTATTACTCAAGTACAGTTTTTAGATGATAACACTTTGCTTGCTATTGGTGAATTTGGCTTTATAGCACGCTCAAGTGATGCGGGTCAGAATTGGACTGTTCAAGCTCCTCTACCTAATGAGTTTTTCTCGCAGGGTAGCTATTTTAAAGATTTAAATACCGGCTGGGTCGCGGGTTTGGGCGGTGTTATTTTAAATACTACTGACAGTGGTATGACATGGAGTCTTCAATCAACACCCACAGAATCACCTTTGTTTGGTTTCTATGCCAATAAATCGAGGTTATTTGCTTTTGGTGACCACGGCACTGTACTTGAACTCAACGGTACAACTTGGCAACGAGTAAAGACCCCAAAAATTCCTGTTTATCTGCGTGATGGAATGCAAATCAGTGACAGCCAGTTAATAGTGGCTGGTGGCTGGGGCGCTCTGTTTCCCATAAATATCTAATAATAATCAGTGGAGCTTCCCATATGTCTGATGAAACACTAAGAAAACCTCATGCAATTACCCATATGTTGCATAACCTTGATGAAAGAGTATTTTGTTACCCTAAGTTCGTTCTAGGTCTGATTCTAGCCGTTACCCTATTTTTTGCTTCGCAAATTCCAGGGGTAAAAATGTACTCTGATTTTGCGGATTTATTACCACAAAGCCATGAATATATTCAACTGCATAATGAGATTAAAGAGTCTTTTGGTGGCGCGAACGTTATTATTGTAGGCGTTGAAGTTGAAGAGGGTGATATCTTCACTAATGATGCGCTAGCCCGTATTCACCGTGTAACTCAAGCTGTTGATAGCCTTCCTGGCATTAATCATAACTTGGTCGCTAGTGTAACTCACCGTAATGCTCGTAAAGTATGGATGACTCCTGAGGGAAATGTTAATTCAGAACCTTATTATGATCCCCAAGGTAATGAATTAACCTCTGTTAGTTTGGATGATTTACGTTCAGATATTGTCGCCAACCCCCAAGTATATGGTCCTTTAGTCAGTCCAGATAAGAAAATGGCGTTAATTAAAGCACAACTTAATGAAGGGCAGTTGGACTATGAAAAAACCTTTCAAGCTATCCAAAAAATGCGTGAGGATGAGTCTGCAGATGGATTTAATATTCATGTAACTGGACAGCCTATGCTTGTAGGGTGGGCGTATCAATATCTAGGTCAGATCATTGAAATTTTCATGTTCACTGCGCTAATCATGTTAATGCTACTTATTTTTTATTTCCGTAAGGCATACGGTGTATTGATTCCTTTGGCGGCAGTGATTGTTTCGACCATTTGGGGCATTGGAATAATTTCACTGTTTGGCTATAACCTTGATCCTCTTGGGCTCGTTATACCTTTTTTAATATCAGCTCGAGCCATGTCTCATGGAATTCAGATTGTTGAACGTTATTATTTAGAATTGAATGATAATGCCGACCATAAAAAAGCGGCTCAGTTAACTTTTGAAAATTTGTTTCGTCCCGGAAGTCTTGGTGTGGTCTCCGATGCTATTGGTTTGTTATTAATTGCAATAGGCTCTATTCCACTAAACACTAAACTTGCTCACTACGCATCACTTTGGGCCTTATCTCTGATCATTACCGTATTGCTTGCGGTACCTATGTTGTTGTCTATTTTACCAAAACCTAAAAACTACCAGATGAAACATAATTTATTTCGCAGTGTGGGTTATTTTTGTGCTGATGTAATTAGCTCTGAAAAGGCCGCTAAAACGGCCCTAGTCTTTGGTGCCGTTTTACTGATTAGTGGCTTGTACTTTTCTTCTAAAGTGGTAATTGGGGAATCAGAACCCGGCTCACCAATTCTTTATCAACATCATGACTATAACGTATCTTCAGGAGCTATTAACGATAGTTTCCCTGGCTCCGAGGAGCTTTATATCATTGCTGAAACCGATGAACTGGGTGGTATTAAACGTCCGGAAGTACTTAAAGCGCTAGCCGATCTAGAGCGTCATATGCTGCTAGACCCTGAAGTGGGCGGCGCAAAAGGTGTTCCGGATCTAATTAAACAAGTTAATCGCTTGTTACACAACGATGATCCTCGCTGGATGCAAATTCCGGGAGATAAACAATATGTAGGTGGCTTGATGTTTACCTATATGATGTCTAGCCCAATACCGGGAGCATTAAATGAGTTTGTTGATACCGACGAGCGTATTGCTAATTTAGTGTTTTTCTATAAAGACCATCAAGGTGAAACCATTCGCCGAGCAATGTATACCGCTAAACAGTGGATTAGCGCTAATGAAGGCAAGGTTGAAGGCCTGAAGATCCGTTTAGCCGGTGGCACTATTGGCGTTACCGCAGCAATGAATGAAGCCGCTTATGAAACCAATCTTATGGTATTACCATTGGTATTTTTATTGATCTTTGCCATGGTGACCATTTTTTATACCTCTATTCAAGCTGGCACTATGATGTTTATGGTGATGGTCTTTGCAACCACGCTAACTTACGCCTATATGGGATTAACTCAGATGGGAATTAATATTAACACCGTACCTATTATCGCTGTGGGCGTGGGAGTGGGTATCGATTACTCCATCTACATGATGGATAGGATCCGTTCTGAAATGGTACAGCAGCGAGATTTAAGTGCTGCTGTACGCACCGCAATTCGTACCACGGGTCTTGCCATTAGTTTCACCGCTATCACCCTAATTGCAGGGATTGTTATGTGGGTAATACTTTCTGATCTGCGCTTTCAGGCAGATGCCGCACTGTTACTAAGCGTAATGGTTATTCTCAATGGCGCTGCTGCCATGTTACTGGTTCCTGCTTGGGTACTGCATTTCAAACCTAAGTTTATCTGTAAGGCTTATGAAGATGATGATGGCGTGATCCACGGCTAATTCGTTCTAATTTGCATAATTGTTCAATCAAAAAAATAAAGTATAAAAGGGGTTAACAATGTCAAAAAAAGTGAAAATTTCAATGAATAAACTGGCTGTGGGTATGGCCGTCGGAATGATAGGTACATCTGGAGGATATATTGCACCTACTATGGCTGGTGCAACTGAGGTATCAGGTTTTGTGGAAAATGCGACTTATTATCGTGACGGAAGAGGTTTATCTAAATTTCGTAATACCTTACAAATAGAATTTAACAAATCACTAGAATCGACAAGTTGGAGTAATGTTTCCATCAACGGTACCCTGCGAGGTACTTATGACGGTGTCTATGATCTAAATGACGATGAATTTGGTAAAGATGCGAGTGAAGCATACCTGGGAGAGGATTGGCACGATAATACAACGTTATCTAACGCATTATTAACACCTGGAGTATTTTTCCCTTGTGACAATAATCCAGCCATGTGTAACAATTTAAATGGCTTTATGGACCATGATGAAAATGATGCCCGCTTTCCTGAATTCAATGATGAGCTTGATTTCATTCGTGAGCTTTATATCTCAGCTGATAAAGTGCTAGATAATGGTGATATGATCAATCTTACTTTTGGCAAGCAGCAGGTTATTTGGGGGAAAACTGATTTATTTAGGGTGCTTGATGTTATAAATCCGGTAGATTACTCTCGTCATAATATCTACGACGAACTAGAAGATATTCGTATTCCTCAGTGGATGATAACCGCCGAATGGTTAATGGGTCCAAATAATGTTTTTGATGACTCTAATGTATCGATCATTTGGAATATAGATAAATTCAGACCAAACAATCTCGGTACTTGTGGTCAACCTTATAAAATCCTTGATGTTGGCTGTTTTTTTGCTTCTACTGTTGGCCCCGTTCCTGTTGTTCACGATATTATAGAATATGACTGGAAGTTATCTAATACTCAATATGGCATTAAATGGGAAGGCGTTTATGGGGATGCAACGTTCTCATTAAATGCTTTGCATTACCGTCAACAATTACCGTCAATCCATTTTCGAGGTAATCCGGACTTTAATCCCGCAGCATTTGATCCCACCGTCCTTGCGAGCTACCCCTTTCAAGCGGATGGAATTTTTGATGTTCACTTTCCTACCGTTAATTTAGTGGGTGGCTCTGTCGATTATTACTCTGAGGGAATTGATTCGGTATGGCGTTTAGAAACATCTTACACTCAAGGTGAAGAATTTCCTCGTGATACTAATGGCTACCAAGAAACGGATATGTTCAGGTATGTTATCGGTTTTGATAAAAACATTGTCATTCCAGCATTAGCAACACGCAGTGCATTCTTGATTTCTGCGCAAATATTTGGCGAACATATCTTAGATCATGAAATAGATATGCCTAATGATGAAAATAACTGGATTGCAACTTTCCTATTTAAAGGTTGGTATATCAATAATCGCCTGAGTCCGCAAATTCTAATGGCTCATGACTTTGCTGCAGAAGCGACCGTTATTTCTCCAAGCATTGAATATTTAGTCAGTGATGCTTTGAAGATCAATTTTGCTCTGAATATAAAAACAGGGGGTGATCAAAAATTCCCATGGAGTGCTACTGGGTTATTTGGTCAGCCAGGTGTACCACAACATGAACCTCTTGCTCGCTTTAGTAATGGTCCTATAGGTGTTGCAAATGAAGAAGACGAGATCCAGTTGACGATTCGTTACAGCTTCTAAATACGGGAACCTACGAATTAAACTTATGTAGCACTAATTTGTAAGGTGCACTGAGATGTGTTCGTAGGTTCACAAATAAGATTATAAGAAAGGTATTAAATTATGTTAAAAAAATTATTAATGATAGTGACCAGTGTGGCATTATTTTCCACCAGTGTTACAGCCGCCAATTTACAAGATGTCGATAACTCTTTTTATCCATACAAAAATGGCGTACCCACTGTTGAAGGTTTGTCAGCAGGTATGACAATTAACCAGAGTAATGTTGAGCAATATAAAGCCGTACTTGATCCTGCTATGTATCAATTTATTAAAGCAGGTAATACTGAAATCAACGTAGGTGAAACAACTTCGTTTGCTCTACATTCAAGCTATGTTGAAGCGACCAAAGTAAATTTAGCCAATGTTAAATTAGGGGATAAACCTGGTCAATTGAGTGGCTCTTTAGCGGGTCGACCATTTCCAGAAGAGCCTTCTTTAGATGATCCCCGTGCTGGAGAAAAACTGGCATGGAACTACAAATATGGTTACAACTGGGGTGATTCAGCGGCAATCATGCCATTTTATTGGAAGTTCCGTAATATGAACACTGGTAAGCTTGAGCGTACTTTGAAGTTCAATTTTCACTTCCTTAACTTTACGCACCGTACACAGCAGGAACCAACACCAGCAATTACGCCTAATCCATCAAACCTGTTTCGAGGTATTTATGTACAGGTGCTTGAGCCTTTTGATGTAAAAAATACGCAATTGTTGATCCAGCGTTTCGAAGATGATCTTAAACGCGATAATGCCTATTTATATTTAGGTTTTCAGCGCCGTGTTCGTCGTTTATCTAGTGGTCAGGTTACTGATTCCTTTTTAGGATCTGATGTAATGATAGAGGATTTTGAAGGCTATAATGGTCGTATCTCTGATATGAATTGGACTTATAAAGGCACACGTAACATGTTAATGCCTATGTATAATCATAATGAGATGGAATTGGATAAAGAAAGTCACAAAGATGATGAAGGCTATCAAGTTGTTGCCTTCGGTGGCAAAGGTAATTGTTTCCCGAACGTTACTTATCAATTGCGTAAAGTTTATGAAGTTGAATCAGCGTCGGTTGATCCTAATCATCCAATCAGTAAACGTAAGCATTTTATCGATGCACAAACCTTTACCATTCCACGTAATATTACTTATGATCGTAAAGGTGATATGTGGAAAAGTTGGACTATTGGTCAAGCACATCCGGATCATCATTTACCGCAGAATAAAGGTACTGGTGTCGCAATTGATGATGCTTTCACCATGATTGATATTCAGGCGCAACATTGTACTACAGGTCAGTTTAAAGGGATTGTCGATCCAAAATTAACACCGCCAAGTAAAATGACAGTTCAGAATCTGAGATTATCAGGTAAATAATATTTACTGATTTTATTAAATAGCCTGAGCTTTGTTTAAGAGATAGTTACACCATTGAAATATATGGATTAAATTACTTTGATATCTCTAGCTTGATAGTTTTACTTAATTCAAGGCAAATTTGCGCGTCAATAGCTAGCCT
>MAAC01012025.1_pt1 | contig 15114 bp, 13 predicted proteins | sample 1115981 | NCBI WGS metagenome assembly MAAC01 (sample SAMN04961126, study PRJNA320927) | seawater metagenome | isolation source: sample BD02T64 sea water enriched with oil for 64 days | place: USA:Gulf of Mexico | collected 2013-07-27 | reverse complement strand
AGAAATGCGGCAGAGTGAGTTCCCATATGCCAACCGTCAGCAAGAAGAGCCATAGAGCCTGACCAAGTGCCAGCGGTAATTTCAAGTACCATAATGACAGTAGTTAACCAAAAAACACTGTTCACTTTGTTTTTATGGAGCTTACTATCTACGCCAAAATCATGAGAATGTTCCCATTGAATACTACTATCGTTTTTCATCAAATATCCTAAAATATTGTTTCATGCTGCTTATAAATAGCATATATTTACACTTTGAAATATACTATACCCTAGTATACTACTTATCAAGTAAGGGAAATATATGTCACATACCATCGCAGGGAAAAAAAAGCTCCTTAGTCGTGTTAGGCGAATAAAAGGTCAATCACTCGCCTTAGAGACTGCTTTAGAGGGGGAGCTAAATTGTATGGCTGTTTTACAGCAGGTAGCTGCGATCAAAGGTGCTGTTAATGGGCTGATGAAGGAAGTATTAGAAGCTCATTTGAGAGAGCATTTAGGTGTAGAAGATATGACAAAAAAGGAACGACTAGAAGAAGTAGAAGAAGTTATTTCCATTCTTAAAAGCTACCTGAAATAGGTGTATCAGTGGAATAACTAATGCCATCTTCTACTAACAGATGACATGGCACTTTTAACATCGTTCATGTCATTTTTGTTGCCACAGTGAACAATAGGTTTGAATCAAGGTACGATTTTAGGCATGACGATTTTGTGGAAAAATTTAGCATTTATAGATTATACGCCATAGGCAGCTCAAGCTCATTGCTGCTGTTGGTAGGTGATTTCTAAACGGCGACTTAGAGTCTTGAGTTGACATTAACCCACCTCCATGAATTACTCTAATTGCTGCAAAGCAAAGCAAAGCAAAGCAAAGCAAATGCTTGATTATATCCAGCAAAAGACTAAAGTTGTCGAACAAGATAAACTTATTAGAATGTTTGATAAAATGCCGAGCAAATGGCTAATACAAAAACCAACCTAATTCGCTTCACATAATAAGATAGTATTAGCCACCTAATTAGAAATGTATGATAGCGCCTCTTATTAGGTGGCCATAATCACTGTACCACTACAATTGATCATAACTAATCGAACTTCCTTGTTCCGTATTCCCATAAAAACTAACGATCTAGAGATTGTTTTGGGAAATCATAAATTCATCAAAAAACCCAGCTAACTCTTTGTGAGCAGTGAGTGGTAATATATTTGCAATATGTTGATCAGGTCTAACTACAACCATGCAACCCTTTGAGCGGTCTATTTCTCTTAACTCAAAAATATCATTACCTTCTTCGGCATGAAACACTTTTTCGTAGTCTCTTAGCCCATACTTACCTTTGGCTGGCCATAAAAAGTCAGGCATATCTTCAATTGATAAGTCTTGTTGCTGAAATACGCCATAGACATCAAATACTGAATCTATGTCTGTACCCTCTGGGGTATACTTTCGCACAGGAGAGGTGTCAGAGTTTGCTAAGAACTGTATAAGATCGTATGAATCTGAAGAGGCTTCCACAGGGTTTTGCTTATTGCCAAAAACAAAAATTCTCCAGCGTCCATCTGCTTTATTCAAATGGCCTAAATGTTGTCGATCACCATCAGCTACTCGAATAGCTTCGGCTGAATGGAATCGTTGACCAATCTTAAACCCACTAGCCAAAGGTTGATTTTCTTGACCTGTACTTATATATGACGGGTAATATTCGATAGCTGTGCCGGCAACAAAGCCATTTTGTCTCGCCATGAATTTTTCAATATCGGCTGTGTTAGTCTTAGCTTCAGGCGAAACATCGTCTGATGTTGGACGAGTAGCCACTAATTTTGATAACTCTCTATCTGCATTGATTAACTGAAACGCAACCTTTCGTCGCTCTGATGAGTAGGTCTGTAGTAACTCTGGCTTACATTTACCTTGTAAAACAGAAGCAACTTTCCAACCTAAGTTAAAAGTATCAGGCAGTGATGTGTTTAACCCCCAGCCTCCTTTAGGACTATGTGTATGGCAGGCATCACCAGCAACAAATGCGCGGGGAATAAGACCTTCTGGATTATCAACAGGTGTGTCATCAAATCTTTCTGCTATTCGTTGTCCAACCTCATAGATTGACCACCATGCTACTTCTTTAACATCTAATTTATAAGGGTGCATAATTTGCTGTGCTTTTGCTATTACATCTTCGGCTTTAAGAGCAAGGTCTGACGCGCGTTGACCTTTATCCAATAGACCAAGCTCGATATAAAACCTAACTAAATAGCCGCCTTCTCGCGGAATAGTCATTACAGCACCGTGTTCTTTTGATTGGATAAAGCTCTTAACTCTAATATCAGGAAAGTCTGTCACTAACAAAAGATCCATGACCCCCCAAGCTTTGTTTGCTGAATCACCTTCTAAAGCGATTGAAAGGCCCTTTCGAACAGCACTTCTTGCGCCATCACAACCAACAACGTACTTGGCTCGAACAGTTTCGGTTTTTGGTGATTGAGCGTCATCGTTTATTTCGAACTTTGCAGTAATAGGGTGAGCGTTTAAATCTTGTGTTAGGTTAGGATCCACATCTAATTCAAGTAAGCGGCGACTGTAATGGGGAACAAGATGCGTGATCGAATTCTCCATGCCTTCCAATAATAGTTCATGAAGTCGTGCCTGGTTAACAATTCCATGTGCAAATTCAGATAAACCAATTCTCGCATCAGGGATTTTATGTGTACGCTTTATATTCTCAGGTTTTATGCTATCGGGCTCCCAGAACGTATTCTGGTTTAGACGGTAAGCTTCTTTAACAACAAATTCACTGCTGTTAAAGCCTTCCATAATCTCCATTGTACGACAGGATATTCCATCAGCTCGTCCAAAAATCAAAGGACCGGACTCTAGATCAACGATACACGTTGTAATATCATTGAACTCCGACAATTGCCTTGCCATTGTTAATCCTGCAGGTCCACAACCTACAATTAATACATCAACTTCCTTTGGAAGGTCTAAAATAGGCAGAGTAGGAGCTGGCTCCCGAACTGAATCTGGAACTTGGTAGTTACCGGGTTTAAAACCATTTAAGTGGTACTGCATTTTATAGCTCTCCTAATTTAGTAATAACAATGTGATTTAGCTAGCTGCTTTAGCTTTTTTGTTCTGTGTTTAATTTTACACTGAAAAAGCTTAACACGTTAATTAAGTATAGAGAGCGTTGATTTTTTGGAAAGGTAATTTCCATAGCTTCAATGGTACTTTTCATAGGTGTATTGGACTTCCCAGTTTTAGTAATGACTATTATGTAGACAGTTGAAGTTATAACGGGGGCGATTGCGCCTTAGTGTATATGGTCTAAAAATCATTTTATAAGGCGGAAAGAGGCACATAGTTAGATGGATTTTACGGCAAGTCTGTGCATTGAAGGCATTAACTACTGCTTGCTTTTAAGGTCAACTTTTGAGCCAAAAGCCGACATTAGCATTTGTTCATTCTTGTCCATATTTAGAGGAGTATTAGCTAATAATTTATGTTCGGCTGTGAGGCGCGTTTAAGCTCATTACTACCGTTGACCTTTCATCACTTGATGTTAATTTTATCTGATAACAATAGTAAAAAATCATCATTTGTATGCTCACTTTGTGCATAGATGAAGTACTTATTTGAGGATTCAAGGTTGAGGATTCAAAGTTGAGTATTATGCAAAAGTACCAATTGTAAATACTTACAATTGGTACTTTGACATCAACTTCACTTATTTAGTTACTACCGTTGGAGCGAGAGAAACGAGAAAGCAGATAACTTCTTGAATTTCATTCTCTCCATGGCCTAAATCACCCAGGACAGCTTGAACATCTCCACCTGCCGCTAGAAAGTCTCCAAGGGTAATACCTAGGTCTTTATGAACAGTTGTCATATCCCTTTGTGTATAATTACCATCACCACCAGAGTGAACAGAGACGAAGTCAGTAACGTTTTTAATGAAGGGTTCTTTCGGCACATTTTCAAAGAAATGGCCTATGACTGGATTTGTTCGATGGGAGGTGTATAGGTTCGTAGCGAATTCTTTTATACCGGGACGTTCTCCCAACCTTGAGTATAAGGAGTGAGACTTCTGGCGTTGTTGAATTGCGTAGGCGTTTTCATTGCACATTGTTGTTACGTTTGCGGCTTGCTCTTCGACACTTAATATTGATTTTTCGGTTGGTGAACACGCTGCAATACTGCTGACAAGTGCGATATAAAAAATGTGCTTAATCATAGAGAGTACCTCTGATAAGTTATTGTTGAATATCTAAGGTAATGATAAATATAATTGGTCTATACTGCTAGTTCTGAATCTGTACTTAGCTAAAATACTTGGATGTTAAATAATATGACAAACAAAAAAAGTAACAACACAAAAAGTTACGGTCAGTTTTGCCCTGTAGCGAGAGCAGCAGAAATTGTTGCAACGCGCTGGACACCTGTACTGTTGAGAGAATTGATGGCTGGGAGTACCAAATTTAATGATCTTCGTAATGGTGTTCCTCTAATGTCTCCTTCATTATTATCTAAGCGATTGAGTGAATTGGAGGAAGTAGGGATTATTACAAAGAAAAAACCAGAAAAAGGTCGTGGTTGGGAATACTTCATTACTGACTCTGGTAAAGAGCTGTGGCCGATGGTCGAAACTTTGGGTATATGGGGGCAGAAATTTATTTCATCAGAATTTCAAAAGCACGAGTTAGACCCAACATTACTCATGTGGGATATTCAACGTCGCATTGATTGTGAAAAATTTCCTAAAAATGGCTGTTTTACTGCGCATTTCACTTTAAGAGGTGCACCAGCTGAAAGAGCTGCTTGGTGGTTAGTTGTAAAAAATAGAAAGGTGGATTTATGTATCCATAATCCGGGGCATGAAACTAATCTATATATTGATGCCTGTTTGAAGCCATTGACTGACGTTTGGATGGGGCATATGGATATAAACCGAGCAATACAAACGAAAGATCTTATCCTTAGTGGTGAAATTAAATATATAAAGTCATTTTCACAGTGGTTTTTACTTAGTCCATTTGCAAAGTACTCAACCCGAAGGTAAAACAAATCGATAATTGAGTATGTTATAACAATAACTGAAAGCTGAAGAGATAATAAATAAACTTGTTGCGAATAACATAGATGAAGGCATATTGGCTAGGTCCTAACGATCGCTTTGTGATGGTTTGTCGTCAACCAGATAATTTAAAAAACGGGTAAATGAGGTAGTGGTATCCTATAACCTAAACATTGGTGTCGTTGAAACCTCATCATCAGCCGTTATTAATAATGTTAATTGTTTGCATTAATAACATTGGTGAACAATAATTGAACACGAAGTAATTTTAAGAATGATGTCTAGGGCAGCAGCTCTCCCTTGTTTTCTTTGGTCAATTTAATCAAGGAATAATAATGAATAATTCAATAATATTTGTGATCAGCTTCATATTTCTCTTTAGCTCAAGTTGCTTTGCTGAAAAGCATATTGTGGATGTCTGGCAATGTAAGTTAAAAGAAAACAAAACGATGAAAGATGCAGGAGCATTAAATGAAAAATGGGTTAAATTTATGAATTCCCACGTTAAAGGTGGAGGCATAAACTCCTATGATATGGAACCAAGAGTAGGCAACCAAGATGGATTTATGTTTGTTGATGTATACCCCAATATGCAATCGTGGGCGGCAGGAGAGAATGTCATGGAGAAAACTAAAGAAGGCAGAGCTTTACTGAAAGAATTTAGAATGCTGGCAAAGTGTTCAAGCAATAGCTTGTACTCATCAACAAAACATTAACCTTAGTTTTTTTGTATTAAATGTCAGCTAATAATTGTTACATCAACTCATGGCTGACATTACTTCAAGTACCTTTCATGGTACTTAAGTTAATACGTACCCTCTAATTAAGACTGTCAATTTTGTGAGTATTTCTAACATAGGAGCTAGAAGCTCTTTAACTAAGCAGCATATTACTGAGTTTTTAACCTTTTAATTTGCACATTTTTACATTTGGATAGGTATCATTATGAATCAACACTCGTATTTTATTGCCGTTAACTTTTATAAAATCAGAACATATATCTAAATACTCTCTCCTAATACTCCCTACTTGTCTGCCGTGTACAAACAACCTTAACAGCCCACTCTTCTTCATGAATATGTTCAATTAATAATGCATTATGAAAAGAGGCATTTGGAAATATATTAATATTATCCTCATAGAATGATTCGCCAACTATATCAAGCCAATCTACATCATTAGAAGTTACTACAAAATCAACGTCAGGGTTGCTATGTTTCATATAAGAAAGATAGTCCATATCAAGAGGATCTTTCTTGAAAATGTTTAATGTTTTTCTAAATAATTGCATAAAATAAACTCTAATAAGGGGGATGTTATTAAACTAAAACTCGTTTAAATTATTTTTCACTTCAGAGTAAAATTAACATTTGAATAGTGTACCGAATAAGACTCGAAAACTAGAGTTTTTTTGTCACATTATTATAAAAATGCATTATTGTAATTTTAAAATCTGTCCGTAGTGACAATTACGGACGTTCGTAGTAAATTGGAGTTTCTTTGAGAGAAATTTCTTAAGTATTCAGTGATAGATTATTAGGTATTTAACTATTTTAGAGTAGGGGGGTAGTAAATAACACCTTGATTTTTAGATACAAAAAAGCCGCTTAAATAAAGCGGCTTATCTGTTTAATTTGGTGCTCGCTGCGGGACTCGAACCTGCGACACCTTGCATGTCATGCAAGTACTCTAACCAACTGAGCTAAGCGAGCATAATTTACTTGGTAATTATAACCCGTTGAACTATTCAACGGGGCTATGTTAGCTTTCAACTATCTTGCTTGCAAGTGCTTTTACCTAAATTGGCATAAATTAAGTTTAGTTGCTTGTTTTTAAAGCAACAAGCTAATGATATATCACTGTTATGGCTATATTAACTTACTTGTGCGTATTTATTTGCTACACGCTTTTGAATTACATTTAATCGCCAGGCAAGTAAAATAGCAGCGGTAGTTAAACCAGTGATAAAGCCAATCCAAAATCCATAGGCGCCAATTCTAGGAATAACCCAGTCAGTAATTCCTAAAATACAACCAACAGTTAAGCCTACTAACCAATAGGAGACAAAGGTAATGTATAAAATAGACTTGGTGTCTTTATAGCCTCTAAGCGCTCCAGCGGAAACAACTTGCACGGTATCTGAGAATTGATATAACGATGCCAGTAACATCAAATTTGCGGCTAATGCAATAACAGGCGCTTCGGTGGTATAAACTCCAGCTATATACTCTCTAAAAATAACCGAAATTGCTGCTGTGAAAACTGCCAGTATTAAACCTAAAATAATAGAATAAAGCGTGTAATCTTTTGCTTGTTGGGCATTTTTATGGCCAATGGCATAGCCAACTTTAATGGTAGTTGCCATTGCTAGGCTAAGTGGCACCATAAATATTAGCCCGGTAAAATTAAGTGCTATTTGATGGCTTGCGACAACTTCTGCGCCAAAGGGCACTAAAATAATAGCGACGATAGCAAATAGACTTACTTCGAAAAGTAATGATAAGGCAATGGGAATACCTAAATTTAGGATGTTTTTAATTTCTGCGAAGTTAGGCCTGTAAAACTTATCAAAAAGTGACGCTTGTTTTAATACTTTTGAGCTATAGGCATAAATACTCATGCTGATAAACATAGCCCAATAAACTAACGCTGTCGCGACTCCGCAGCCGGCACCACCTAATGCAGGAACACCAAATTCACCATAAATAAAAATATAATTGGCCGGAATGTTAATCACTAAGCCAATGATGCTAATAATCATTGTTGGTTTAGTATATGACAACCCTTCGGAGTAATTTCTCAGTACAAGGTAGAGGCAGTAACCAGGAGCTCCCCAAACAATGTACCGTAAATAATCAAATAATAACGGTTTTAGGTTACCCTCTAATGCTATGTGCGGAGAAATTATCGGCGCAACAATATAATAAAGGCCGATAAGCGATAAACCTAACGTTAGCGCTATCCATGCGGTTTGATAGGTTTGCTCGCTAATGGCAATATAATTTTTTTCGCCAGCAAGTTGAGAAACAATAGCAGCAAGCGCCATGATCAAACCATAAACAGTTAATATTAATGGCAACCAAATGCTATTTGCTACAGCAACAGCGGCCATGTCGATAGCACTTACGCGGCCAGCCATCACAATATCAACAAAGCCCATTAAATTTTGAATTAATTGAGCGATTAAAATAGGGTAGGCGAGTTTGAGTAAACTTCTTGTATGGATGGAAAAAGAGGCAAAGTTCATTTGACTTAAGAATCACAGAGAATATACGAAGAGACATACTATTGAATAAGTACTTTTCAAGCAAGGCTTAACTGCTAGCTATATACCCGTTCAACATAAGCTACGATTAAAAAACTTGTTCGTCATCACTATCAATGGCTAGTTGAATTTTTTGATGGTATTCATCAATGTGCAGGTGATAATGAATTTCTTTACAGCAAGCAGGACATTCATCGTAATAATCTTGATCACCACCAGATGAATCAATAGATACTCTTATGTGGTGTCCACAATGCGGACATTCAATGCGTTTTTCACTAATATTTTGGGTCATATAATCTACCAACGGTGTTATTGTTATTTCAAAAAGTCAGTCTTTAATAAGTATGGTTTGTTTGAATTAAACTGCCACGTTTTAAATATTAATAATTGTTATTATATTGATTTAGATCAGTGAACCGTCATAGAGATAATACGAGACAAGGTTGCTTTCGCTTGTTCTATGTATATACCGCCGAAAATATTTGCATGATTGAGAATATGATAAAAATTATAGACTAGCTTTCGTTGTTCATAGCCTTCATCAAGCGGATATTCAGCTTGATAACCATGGTAAAAATCATCAGGGAATTGGCCAAATAATTCGGTCATGGCAATATCTACTTCTCGGTCGCCGTAATAACAAGCAGGGTCAAATATCATGCCTTGCTCAAAAGTAAAACCAGTATTGCCTTGCCATAAGTCACCGTGCACTAAACAAGGTGTTACATAATGGTGTAATAAAGCGTCATGACAAATTTTAGCAATGTGATCTATGTTGCCAAGTAGAATTGATTTTTCAGAAAGTAGCTGTAGTTGCCAAGCAATACGTTGCTCTGAGAAAAAGGTTGTCCAGTTACTACTCCAATGGTTTGGTTGAATAGTGTTACCAATAAAATTGTCATGTTGCCAGCCAAATTGACCATGAGAGGTTTCTTGATGCATTTGAGCTAATTGTTGCCCTAGTTGGTACCAAAGTACAGGTCTAGCTTTACTGAAGTCTATGTAATCAAGTACTAAAAAACTCCTATCTAAACTAATACCAATAGTAGTAACCTCAGGGCAAGCAATATGCGTTAATTGTTTTAATTGCTTTAGGGAGTATGCTTCAGCCTGAAAGTTTATTAAATTTTCTTTGCTATTTAATTTAACAAAAAAACTGCGTTTAGCATTGGATACCCTAAAAGAAAGGTTTAATGGTTGGTCATTAGCATCGACAAGGTTACCGCTAGAAAGCCCAGCAGATAATGAGCTTTTTTCTTTAATTGTAAACGGCACACCTGTCTCAGCACTGATTGCTTGTTCAATAATATGCCACATAATAATCACCAATGTTAAAAAGGCTTTTCCTAAAACATAGGTGAAGTATAGCTGTTTTTATTTAAACTGCTTGCCGGATTATTATGCTAAAAAATCGTCAAACATCATTATTTCATTTCAAAGACAAATGTTTAAAGTAAGGTGTTGACTCTAAAATACTTCTGTTGGAAGGAGATCCTCTTGAATAATCATGTTGGAACTGGTTAAGTCTATTGCTTGTCAACCACAAGGTGTTTTAATTTATTAGGGATACCATCCCATTTTTCTGCATCTTCAGGTGGGGCTTTAACGTCAGTGATTCTTGGCCATATTTGCGCAAGTTCAGCATTTAATTGAATGAATTGTTTTTGATCTTCAGGAACATCATCTTCTTGGTAAATAGCACCGACGGGGCATTCGACAGGGCATAAATCACAGTCAATGCAATCATCGGGGCTTATCACTAAAAAGTTAGGTCCCTCAAAAAATGCTTCTGCTGGGCACACAGACACACAGTCAGTGTATTTACAGCGAATGCAATTGTCGGTTACAACAAAGGTCATGTTTGATTCTATAGATAGTAAGTAATAATGGCGATCATACCTTTCTTTTCGTTAAATTCAATCTTAAACTTTTGTTTCTTAAATGTCGTAGCACAGGTAAAATAACGTTATATCTTATCACTCCCCTTATTTTTGGATTTCAAACCATGTTGCGCCTAACCGATATTAAATTACCGTTGAATCACCAAGCTGATGCTATTGAGCAAGCAATACTTAACAAGTTGGCGATAACTAAAGATGAATTAGTCGACTTTAGTGTTTTCAAACGGGGTTATGATGCACGCAAAAAAAATAAAATTTTGCTTATTTATACGCTTGATATCAGTACAAATAATGATGAAGCGTTACTCGAAAAATTTAGCCAAGATGCCCATGTAAAACTCACGCCAAATATGGAGTATAACTTTGTAGCTAGTGCTCCAGAACATATAAAACAACGCCCAGTTGTTATTGGTATGGGGCCTTGTGGTTTGTTTGTTGGTTTGGTACTTGCGCAAATGGGGTTTAAACCCATTGTTTTAGAGCGTGGTAAAGAGGTACGTGAACGAACTAAAGATACTTTCGGTTTCTGGCGGAAAAAAATACTTAATACTGAGTCCAATGTTCAATTTGGTGAGGGCGGCGCTGGCACTTTTTCTGATGGTAAACTTTATAGTCAAGTTAAAGACCCTAAACATTACAGTCGTAAAGTACTGAGTGAATTTGTTGAAGCAGGTGCACCAGAAGAAATATTGTTTGTTAGCAAACCGCATATAGGCACATTCAAATTAGTGACCATGGTAGAAAAGATGCGCGCTAAAATTTTTGAGCTAGGCGGGGAAGTTCGCTTTGAACAAAGAGTTGAACAAATTCACTTTGAAAATGACGACACAGTATCATTTGATGAAGATGCATTAGTAGACTTTAGCGCTAAACAAGTAACAGGGTTAACACTTGCCAGTGGTGAACATATCGAAACACGCCATATTGCCTTGGCTATTGGTCACAGTGCTCGTGATACGTTTAAAATGCTGTATGAAGAAGGTGTGTATATAAAAGCTAAGCCATTTTCTGTGGGTTTTCGTATAGAGCATGAGCAGTCGGTTATTGATGAAGCTCGTTTTGGTGAAAATGCGGGTAATGAAATTTTAGGCGCAGCAGATTATAAGTTAGTTCACCATTGTAGTAATGGTCGTTCTGTTTATAGTTTTTGTATGTGCCCCGGCGGTACCGTTGTGGCTGCAGCCTCAGAAGCAGGGCATGTAGTTACTAATGGTATGAGCCAATATTCTCGACATGAGCGCAATGCAAATAGTGCCATTGTTGTCGGTATTGAGCCGAAAGATTTCACCCAAGGAAAATTTGCCGCTCAAGATAATTCGGTTTTGGCAGGCATTGAGTTTCAGCGCCGACTAGAACAACAAGCTTTTCATATGGGCGGTGCCACGTATGATGCACCTGTTCAACTGGTTGGTGACTTTTTAGCAGGAAGAAAAAGTGGTGAGCACGGTAGTGTTACACCATCGTATAAACCTGGTGTAACTTATTGTGACTTAAGTGACGCTTTGCCTGATTACGCTGTTGCCGCCATTCGAGAAGCTTTACCTGCATTTGAGAAAAAGATCAAAGGCTTCTCTATGAGTGAGGCTACATTAACTGCAGTCGAAACACGTACCTCATCACCTATTCAAATAACTCGCGACAAACAAACGTTCGAAAGTCTAAATGCTAAAGGTTTATATCCAGCAGGTGAAGGAGCAGGTTATGCTGGAGGTATTTTATCAGCAGGGATTGACGGAATAAAAATTGCCGAAGCGATGGCATTGTCAATGTTAAAAGCGTAACCGGTAGCAATAGCTAAGCCTGTAACTACTGACTTAGCTCGGTTATTTCTGGTATGGCTTGTTGTTGCCATTTTGATTTTGGTAACAGTAGGCTCAATTTTTTCATGGATTTTAAAATTGATTTTAATGCTAATTGATCCGCAAACCATTTTGGCAATTCCCCACCACTTTCGGCGATAAAAGTGTATTCAATGATGAGTTGTTTTTGTTGTTGATTATTTAGGGTGGGGGTTAGCAACCAATGCCCCTCATAAAGCTTTACCCGCACAGCATCTGAATGTTCAACCTCAACACTAAAGTCATCTTTCAATTGTATTTCTACTGATAAGTCCTTATTTTGCCAGTAATGTGAATGAAGTTGTAAGTGTCTGGGTTTTAATGGCCAAATAGCAGAAAAACTAACAGTGAAGATGTGTTCAGTCGCGGAAATATGTTTAACGATTTTACTGTCACTTGCATTGGTTAGCCATGCTGGTGTGTTGTTGACATCTTGTAGAAATAATAAAAAACCCGATAGACTAGAGTTAACCAATGCGGTTGCTTTTATTTCAATTAATTGATCAATCGTTGATATTCTAGAGCTGACACTAAGCTTTTTAGATTGCTTCCATTTTTTCCACGGTCTTTCAGGCGTCAAAGTTGCAGCTTGTATAACAAAAGCTTTTCCAATAATTAAAGCAACAACCAAAGCGATGATTATTGATTTACAAAGACTAAATTTCAAAGGGGTAAGTCACTTGCGTAGTATTTTCTAGTAAAGAAGTCATATTATCTATAGTTAATGGTTTGCTAAATAAATAGCCTTGACCACAACCTAAAATTCGCGGATGCTCATATTGTTGCTGTGTTTCTATGTCTTCAGCTATTACTTTTAGATTGGCGACACTTATTCCTTGGGGAGATTCGCCAACAAGCGTTTGATAGGACAAGGTTTTTGTAAATAAGTTATTATCAAAATTCATAATGTTATCTTGTTGCAATTGAACTTGCTTACCTTTTATTAAGTTATCGCTCCATTGTGTCGGCTCACGCACTTCAATTGGTATTATTAGTCAATTGAACATTTTCCCTAAAATATTTATTCTATGTGAAAAATAGACATTAATTTAATAAAACGGATACTCTTTTAAAATAGCTGTTTGTTTTCATTAGCTAAATAATAACTTATTTTACATGTTATTTTGAGTTTTTGTACGTATTAAGTGAAATAGTCTGTTAAAACACTTGTGTATAAACTGCAAGGCTTTTACAATCCTCGCCTTATTTTAATTGACTTCAAGCGACGCCTAGTATGTGCCGCCACTGATAAGGAAAAAACATGCCTGTTATTACTCTCCCTGATGGTTCTCAACGTTCTTTTGAACAAGCTGTATCTGTAATGGATGTTGCGTTAGATATTGGCCCTGGTCTTGCTAAAGCGACCATTGCTGGCCGTATCGACGGGAACCTTGTAGATGCTTGTGAATTAATTACTCAAGATGCCTCTTTGCAACTTATCACCAATAAAGATAGCGAAGGTCTTGAGATCATTCGTCATTCTTGTGCGCATTTATTAGGGCATGCTATTAAGCAGTTATATCCAGATGTTAAAATGGCGATCGGTCCAACGATTGAAAATGGTTTTTATTATGATATTGACCTTGAAGAGTCAATTACTGAAGCCGATTTAGCCAAAATTGAAAAACGTATGACAGAACTTGCTCGTACGGGTTATGAAGTTGTTAAGAAAACAGGTACGTGGCAAGACGCTTACGATGCGTTTACTGAACGTGGTGAAACATACAAATTAGCTATTCTTGATGAAAACATTGAGAAAACAGATACACCAGCTTTATATTATCATCAAGAATACATCGATATGTGTCGTGGTCCTCATGTACCAAGCATGCGTCATTGTCATCAGTTCAAATTAATGAAAGTAGCTGGTGCTTATTGGCGTGGCGATTCAGACAACAAAATGTTGCAACGTATTTATGGCACAGCATGGGCTGATAAAAAGCAACTTAAAGCATATATAGTACGTTTAGCTGAAGCTGAAAAACGTGATCATCGTAAAATTGGTAAAACATTAGATTTATTCCATTGGCAAGAAGAAGCGCCAGGTATGGTGTTTTGGCATAACGATGGTTGGACTATTTATACTGAGTTAGAAAAATTTATTCGTGAAAAGTTACACGAGTATGATTACGACGAAGTTAAAGCGCCAATGATGATGGATAGAAGTCTTTGGGAAAAATCAGGTCATTGGGACAAATATGCAGATGGTATGTTTACTACTACCTCTGAAAAGCGTGAATACGCAATTAAACCAATGAACTGCCCAGGTCATGTGCAAATATTTAACCAAGGTTTGAAATCGTACCGCGATTTACCATTACGTATTGCTGAATTTGGTTGCTGTCATCGTAATGAACCGTCGGGTTCTTTACATGGCTTAATGCGGGTTCGTGGCTTTACCCAAGATGATGCCCATATTTTTTGTATGGAATCACAAGTACAAGCTGAAGTAACTAGATGTATTGAAATGGTTTATGACGTTTACGGGTCGTTTGGTTTTGAAGACATAGTGGTAAAACTGTCAACTCGCCCAGAAAATCGTATTGGCAGTGATGAAATTTGGGATAAAGCTGAAGCAGGTCTTGCTCAAGCTTTAACCGATAGTGACATTAAATTTGAATACCTACCAGGTGAAGGTGCTTTTTACGGCCCTAAAATTGAATTTACTTTAATGGATTGTTTAGGTCGTGCTTGGCAATGTGGTACTGTGCAATTAGATTTTGCTTTACCAGAGCGTTTAGGGGCAACTTATGTTGGTGAAGACAACGAAAGATATACTCCGGTAATGATCCACAGAGCTATTTTAGGATCATTAGAGCGTTTTATTGGTATTTTAATCGAAGAGTTCACTGGAAAATTTCCAACGTGGTTATCGCCAATTCAAGCAACAATTATGAATATTACCGACAAACAGGGTGAATATTGTGAAAAAGTTGTTAAAAAACTAAAAGAAAATGGATTTAGAGCAAAACTAGACTTGAGAAATGAGAAGATAGGCTTTAAAATCCGCGAGCACACTTTAAAGAGAGTTCC
>MAAC01000675.1_pt1 | contig 15120 bp, 10 predicted proteins | sample 1115981 | NCBI WGS metagenome assembly MAAC01 (sample SAMN04961126, study PRJNA320927) | seawater metagenome | isolation source: sample BD02T64 sea water enriched with oil for 64 days | place: USA:Gulf of Mexico | collected 2013-07-27 | reverse complement strand
ATAGCCGACAGAGGCACAGGCATGTCTGACATTGTTTTACACAATGCGCTTATCCCCTTTTATTCAACGAAACAGTCAGGAACCGGTTTAGGTTTAGCTTTATGTAGAGAGATAATTGAAGCTCATGATGGCCAAATAAGTCTCAATAACCGACAAGACGGTGGGCTTATTGTACGAATATTTTTGCCTAAAGCTATTGAAGAAAGAGCCTAAATAAGACATAACAGCTCTTCCGCCCCCTGTATTAGGGCTTTTTCAGCGCATAAAAAAAGCAGCAATTAATTTTGCTGCTTTGAAATATTCATACTGTATTAGTAATCGTTTTTATAATTATGATTGCAAGTGTTTTTGTAAAAAAGACACCATTAGTTCCATGGCACTTTTACGGTTAATTGCATCATCAAAATTATGAGTTCCATATTTATATAATTTAATTTCAACCTGTTTTTCAGCTCTTTTTAAAGCGTCATACATCGCCTCTGATTCTCGATAACTCACTACAGAATCTACTTTGCCGTGAATTAATAGCACAGGCGCTTTAAACGCTTCAGCATGATTTACGGGTGACATTTGTTCAAGTTCATACTGATTATCAGTTACAGCATTTTCAACATAAGCTTTATGACCCCAACGTTTCATGTCAGCTATAGTAGTAGTCATATCAGCAACGCCAGCAAGGCTGATAATACATTTGAACCTATCTGGAGTTTGAAAGCCAGCGGCAAGCGCCGCGTAACCGCCATAACTATTGCCAACAATACAGGCATTACTGGTATCAGCTTGTTTACTCGCTTTCAACCAGTCCAGAGCATCAATTAAGTCGGTCTGCATTTTTTTGCCCCACTGATGATAGCCCGCGGTCTCATATTTGTTGCCAAAGCCGGTTGAACCACGAAAATTCACCTGTAATACGGCATAACCTTGGTTAGCAAACATTTGTACATAACTATCAAAATATTGGCTATCTCTTGCAAAAGGACCGCCATGCGGATAAAGAACTACAGGAGGATTTTTTACATTATTAGGCAAGGTTAAATATCCATGCAACTTCATACCATCTCGAGCTGCAAAGTCAAAAGGCTGAACCTGCGCTAAGTTAGCTTTTTCTAGTTGTGGAAACTGTGCATACCAAAAATTAAGTTTGTTGGTTTTTTTATCATACAAATAAAATTTACCAGGGGACTTATCACTAATAGCTGAAATAATATAACGCTCTTTCTTTTGATCCCAGTCATAGAGGTTTGCTTGTAAGTTGCTTTTATTAAAAAGAGTAGTAATTTGTTGAGCGAATTTGTTACGATTTTTATCAAAATATACTCGCTTAACAAAGTTGTCATTGTACTTATAACCTACAATAGTCCAGTTTTTGTTATCTAAACGTCGTATAGCGCCAGTGATATCCAAATCACCAGGGGCCTCTGCCATTAATTCATATTCACCATTGCCGATGTGATATCTCCACATAGCTTTTTTCTTTAATTTGTAATCAGAGATAACAATAATTGAATTACTGTTTGGATCATATGATTGAACAGAAAAGGTTTCTGTTTTAAAGCCTTCAAACGTTTTTACCATTTTCCAGTCTGAATCAACATCTTTGCGGGTATAAATATAACGGGTTTTATTTTTATAACTTTTATCAGCGCCTACGCCAAGTAATACTTCACCTGTATGAGTTACTCCCCAACTATAAATACGCTTGGTGTTTGGCAAATACTTGAAGAACTCCCCCGTATTAACATTCACTTTATAAATAGAAGAATAAAAATTATCCCGCTCATTATTCATGGTTACTAATATATGGTCGGGATCTTCTTTAAGTAAACTCTTTAAATCAGGGCTATTTCTATAAAAAGAAGACTTTTCTTTCTTACGTGTTTTCATTCTAAGTTCGATAACATCACTACCATCGATATTCGCAGAGTAAATATGGTTTGTTCTAACTCTTGTTTTCCACTCACTAATAAATAAAGGTTGTGTAACAGACACTAAAACTCGTTCGTTATTCGCCCAAGAAATATCTTCAATGCGATATTTTTCAGTACCCAATTGCAGCAATACTTGCATTTTACTCTTATCATCAAAAGGGAACATTGCCACTTGAGTGGTATCGCCTTGATTTAAAATAACAGCAATGTTTTTACCATCAGGAGAGATAATGGGTTGCTGCACCAAAGGCATTTGGTTGAAATGTTCTAATGGAATAACCGCTTCTTTTGCCATTGCATTGGCAGCGAATAGAAAAATTGAAAAAAGTAGACAGTAACGTCGTAACATTAAAAAAACTCCAAGTTATTATAAAATAAATTCCATTTAGAATATGTTACTGAAATGAAACATTAATAACAACAAATAAATTTTGAGTGGACTTGAACAAAAAATCTTTATTTTCAATTGATTATATTACACAAATTTAAACGTTTTACTATTCAGGCACAAGCCCATTTACACCAGACTTACAACAAGATTACATCAATACAACAAAGCGATGGTAAATTTTATAATTGTCCGAATTCGTACACCCGAGGTTACAACCGGTCAGTCAAACTTAAAAACCAGCCCAAAATATTTCTCTTTAAAAAAGACCCATATATAAATTTAGCTAATAAATACAGGCAATTACAAAATTTACAATTATTATTACAGACTTGGTATTAAATTTGTAATAGTCCAGTATAAATCAAATGTATATAGGCCGCATAACCGTGGATTCCAATATTGACAACGCAACATTAAATGCAGAGAAAAGACGTAAAATAGGTAAATTTATGGGATGGGTAGCTCTTACCCTCACCCTATTTTTCGGTATTCAGTATATGATTTCTCCCGCTATCGGACGTGAAAGTATTTTGATAGCGAATGTTGAGCAAGGACCCGTAAGTAGCAGTATTACAGCCTCAGGCATTGTTGTACCTCGCTTTGAGCAACAAATACCGAGTCCTTTACAAACAGATATTTCTCGCGTGTTTCTAAAAGCAGGTGCTCAGGTAAAAGCGGGTGATATTATAATGGAACTAAACAATAGCAATATATTACAAATCGTTAACGGCCTACACGATCAGATACAACTTAAAGGTGTAGCTATTGATCGCCTTAAGCAACAACAAGCAAAAGATGTTAGAGCCTTGCAAAGCCGCATCGAACTATTAAGTGTTGATTTAAAAGGTCAAAACATCCACCTTAATCGCTACCTTGAATTACAGAAAAAACATATTGTTTCTGACTTTGACGTTGATACAGCTAAACTTAACGTAGAAAAAACTCAAATTGAATTACGTCAATTGGAAGAACAAATAAACGATATTCGTGGCCTCATAAAAATCGACCTTGAAAAAATTGCACTCGAAAAGAAAATACTTAACCATCAATTAGCCAGCCAACAACTGTTACTCGCACAGTGCCAAGTAAAGGCACCTTATGACGGCATTTTAACTCAAGTATTAGATCAAACCGGACAAAATGTTAATCAGGGGATAACGTTAGCTAAAGTGGCTAATCTCAAAAGTTACCGTATTGAAGGCACGTTGTCTGATTATTACGCGCAACAACTTTCGAACGGTCTTGAGGTAAAAATCAAACTACCGAGCGGCGATAGTATCGGCACATTAAGTAGAGTATTACCTACCGTAACTGACGGTGTTATGAAGATACTAGTAGACTTTAACCAGCCCGATATTTCGCAACTCCGACCTAACCTTCGCTTGGAGCTAGAGATTGTCACCGCTCAAAAACAACAAAGCCTAAGAATCAAAAATGGTATCGCTTTTAACGGAGGTGGTTTACAAGAAATATTTGTTGTTAATCAAGGTAGCGCCATTAAACGAAAAGTTACGACTGGAATGAGCAACGTCCAATACATAGAAATAATTGCAGGTTTAAAACAAGGCGACCAAGTGATCATTTCAGATATCAGTGAATATCAGCATTTAAACAAGTTACAAATTAACTAGCAAATAGCTAACATTCAACAAGCACTTTATTAGGATAAGACAAATGATAAGAATAGAACAAGGAAAAAAGTCGTACCGAACCGATACCATTCAAACGACCGCATTAAATGATGTGTCAGTACATATAAAAAGTGGTGAATTTGTTTCCATTATGGGGCCATCGGGTTGCGGTAAATCAACCTTAATGAATATTATTGGCTTATTAGATAAGCCATGTGAAGGGCAGATTTATATTGATGACCAAAAAATTGAAAATTACCAAGATAAAAGCATTGCCCCTATTCGTAACGAAAAAATCGGTTTTATTTTTCAAAGCTTTCACCTTATCAACGACTTAAGTGTACTTGATAACGTAGAACTACCTTTGCTTTATCGCAAAATTTCAGCGAAAGAAAGACGTCGCTTGGCATTAGAAGCTATTGATAAAGTAAGTTTAAACGCAAGGGCAAAACATTTTCCTAATCAATTATCAGGAGGCCAACAACAACGTGTGGCTATTGCCAGAGCCATTGTAGGTAAACCTAAAATATTACTTGCCGATGAACCTACGGGAAATTTAGACAGCGCTATGGGTAATGAAATAATGGCTATTTTGGACGATCTAAACAAGAAAGATAACACCACCATAGTCATGGTGACTCATGATGATGAAAAAGCTCAACGTACCGAGCGTATTATTCGGTTATTTGACGGACAGTTGGTAAATTAAAGGAGAGTGCTATGTTACGTGTCTATATGTTATTAGCTTTTAAGGTTTTACAGCGCAGAAAGTTTTATACCTTTATCAGTTTGTTTTGTATTTCGGTGACATTAATGGTGGTTTTATTAGTGTCTAGCTTGATAGAAAACATTACACATCCACCAGGGGCCGAGCGTAATAGTGAACGTTTTCTCGCTGTCGAAAAAATGAGTATTACTGCGGCGAATGGCAGAAGTAATCAACGAACACAGCCAGGATATCAATTTCTGAATGCTGTGATAAAACCAATGGAAACACCAGAGCTAACCAGTATATTTAGCACCAGGAGCCAAGTTTCAGGTTTTCGAAACGGGAAAGCTATCAAGTCGCAACTAAAACGCACGGATAGCCAGTATTGGAAAATTCTCCAGTTTGACTTTATTGAAGGTCGTCCATTTAGTGAAACAGAAGCAAAACAAGGTCAGCATGTAGTTGTGATCAGCGAAGATACTGCTCGTCAATATTTCGACGAAAACTCTGCTTTAGGTCAGTCAATAACAGTTGGCGGGGAAATCTATCAGGTGATCGGCGTGGTAGAAAACGTCTCAGTTTTGCACTGGAATGCGTCTGCAGATATTTGGGTACCTTTATTCGCTAACGCCTCGACTGCGTTTACTCAGCAGGCAATGGGCGGATTCATGGGCTTAATCATGGCCGAAACCCCTGAACAAATCCCAGCAATGAAAAAAGAATTTAATAAACGACTCGCCGCTTATAAACACCCAGATCCAAAAAATTGGCCAGTAGTCGTTGCCAGTGCAAACAGTAAATTTGAACAAATAGCCAGATTATTTAGCAAAGATTTAGATGTACCGCCAAAAACAAAAGAGCTCACCATGGGGATCATGATTACTATGGTGTTGTTTATGCTATTACCCACCATTAATTTAGTGAATCTAAACATCAGCCGTATTTTAGAGCGAGCTTCTGAGATAGGTGTTCGCAAAAGTTTTGGTGCCCGTTCAACTCATCTAATTAGCCAATTTATGCTAGAAAATATTATTCTAACCTGCATTGGTGGCGTCATAGGTTTCGTACTCACTTTGTTATGTATGTATTTAATTTCAGTTAGCGGTGTGGTGCCATTTCATAGCTTTGAAATTAATTTTCGAGTATTAGCTGTCGCTATTTCGGTTATTTTATTTTTTGGCATACTTTCCGGAGTTTATCCTGCGTGGAAAATGTCACGGATGAACCCAATCAACGCATTAAAAGGAGCTATTTAATGTTCGCACATATATTAAAAATGATGTGGCAACGTAAACGAGCCAACAGTTTGATTATAATGGAAATAGTAGTGGCTTTTATCGTTTTACTGGCTGTGGTAGCCTTTATTCGAGTAAGCTATCAAACTTACAGTGCGCCACTGGGTTTTGCATTCGACAATACCTGGTCGATAGAGTTCGAACCAGATATTAAAGATCGAGAAAAAATAGGAATAACAGCTAGGCAAACCCTACAGGTATTATCACAATTACCTGAAGTAGAAGATGCACATACAATGTATTACCCGCCTTTTATCGAAGCGAGTTCATCGAGGACAATTGAGACTGAAAATGGTGCGTTTTTTGTATTAAGCACTTCTGTTAGTGATGGTGCGCAACAAGCCATGGGCATGAAGTTACTTGCTGGTCGTTGGTTAAATGAGAGCGATAACGGTCAAGCAATTCGATCGGTATTAATAAATAAGTTGTTGAAGGAAAATATCTTCGGTGACGGAAATGCCGTTAACCAGATTTTCGATTACGAGGGCGACGAAAAATTGAGAGTTGTCGGTGTATTTGAAGACTTTCGCCAGATGGGAGAATTTTCACCCGTAGGAAACTATATGATGTTTCGTACGGATTTAAACAATCCTAAAAGTTATTATCGTTCTATTCACATATGGGTGAAGCCAGGAACCTCACGTGCTTTTGAAGAGAAGTTGCAAAAATTACTGCATCAAAGTGCACCTAATTGGCAATTCGAAGTCACGACTTGGCAGCAACTTAGAGATGAACATATAAGTACTGGCATGGTGCTCCGTATTATCCCAACCATTATCGCTCTCTTTTTAATGTTAATGGTAGCTTTCGGACTGCTTGGGGTATTATGGCAAAATGTTACTCGTCGTACTCAAGAGTTAGGTCTTCGACGCGCAATGGGGGCAACCGCAGGTATGGTACAAATGCAAATTGTTTTTGAATTATTAGTCATCACCTTAATGGCGATAACGATTGGCTTTTTAATTGCTATACAAATTCCTATTGCAGGCATTATTGAACAATTAACCTGGAGTATATTTTTCCAGTCAGTAGCCATTAGTACTGTGATCATCATGCTATTATCGGTAGCTTGTGCTTATTATCCTAGTTTAATAGCTACTCGTTATTTACCTGCCGACGCTTTGCATTACGAATAACCAGTAAATGGAAGTTAGGGAAAAGTGGCTTAGGTCACTTTTACTTCAAAACAAATTGAAATAAAAAAATAAAAATGACTAAAACCAGTAAAGAAAAGATTCTTATTGTAGATGACGATCAATCAGTGATCAGTACCTTGTCCTTGTTATTAAAAAAGAACAACTACCTACCAATTGCCGCGTATACACCAGAACAAGCTTTGCAGTTTATGATTGAGCATGAGCCCGCACTGATCATACATGATATGAATTACTCCCGGCAAACTTCCGGGGCTGAAGGTATGGAGCTACTGGCAAATATTCGTAAAGTCGATGCTGATATACCGGTTATATTGATCACCGCTTGGGGGTCTATTGATCTGGCTGTTTCAGGCATTAAAGCAGGTGCTAACGACTTTATTAATAAACCATGGAGCAATCAACGGCTATTGCAAGTGGTTGCTACCGCATTAGATCTAAGATTAAACAAACAAACTGAACATAAAAAAGAACTTAACAGACAAGTACTAGATCAAAAATATCACTTTTCACCAATCATAGGTAAAGATGAAAAGCTGCTAAAAATTTTGACAACCATTGGCCGTATTGCTGCGACCGATGCTTCAGTGTTAATTTTGGGTGAAAGTGGCACTGGCAAAGAACTGATTGCCAATGCTATTCATCAAAATTCACCAAGAAAAGAACACGCCATAGTTAAAGTTAACCTGGGCGGTATACCTGGAAGTTTATTTGAAAGTGAAATGTTTGGTCACGTAAAAGGTGCCTTTACAGATGCAAAATCGGATCGTATTGGGCGATTTGAAATGGCAAATAATGGCACCATTCTTCTCGACGAAATAGGCGATATGGACAAGTCGAGTCAAGTAAAACTACTGAGAGTTCTTCAAGACCAAACTTTTCAAGCCGTTGGCAGTTCAGCAAATCGTCGCTGTAACGTTAGAGTAGTAGCCGCAACTAATTGTGACCTTAATCATTTAATCGCCGAAAACCAATTTCGAGAAGATTTATTATATCGCTTGAATTTGATTACGATAACATTACCACCATTAAGAGAGCGCCGTGGGGATATTGTTGAGATTGCAAAACATGTTTTGACTCAAGTTTGTCAGCGTTATGATTTGGAAGCAGTAAACTTAACTGAAGAAGCACAATTGTGGTTAATCAAACAACACTGGCCGGGTAATATTCGCCAGCTAACACAAACTTTAGAACGCGCGGTATTAATCAACGAAAGTGATGAATTGGACGTACAATCCTTTGCCGACTCAGAACATATCAGTGAACCCAAATCATCTTCTGAGGATGCACTTCCAGTGGGTAGTATGACATTGGAAGAAATGGAAAAAAGCATGATAAAACAGTCTTTAGTGCAATATAATTATAATTTAACTCAAGTGGCGAGCAGTTTAGGATTAACCCGACAGGCACTATATCGTCGCATGGAAAAATACGGGATCATCGTTTGAAATTAAAATATCAAATTTACCTGTTACTGGTACTCTTCATTGCAACGGTTGCCGTTTTTGCTGGTTACTTTTACCTAAAAGATGAACTGTTAATGTTTTACCTATGCGAGGCATTATTTATACTCTTTATCCCGTTGAGTTTTAGTTTGGTCAATCGCGCCATGTTACCTATGGCATTTGTAGAAAATAGCCAACAATTATTGGCTGAAAAAGATTTGTCTATTCGCATTCCAAAGAGTGGCGATAAGCAGCTAGACATTTTAGTTAGTTCCTATAACAGCATGTTAGAAAACTTGAATAAAGAGCAGTTAAAACTTGGCGAGCAACGAGGTTTTTTCGACCGATTATTACAAGCAACCCCTACCGGAATTGTTATTTTCGATTTTGACTTAAACGTGTCGAATATTAACGCAGCAGCAGCAGGAATGTTAGCGATAACGGAAGAGAAGGCTAAGGGTCAATCCATCAAGCAATTGGACTCGCTATTAGCTCATGGTATCGCTAAACAGCAAGTTGATTCGTCAATCATAAACCTTGTTGATGGTCGTCGCTTTCGCGTACAAAACTCACAATTTTACGATCGTGGTTTCAAACGTAAATTTATGTTGATAAGTGAATTAACAGAAGAGTTGCACGCTACAGACCGTAACGCCTATGAAACGCTGATCCGCATGATCAGTCATGAATTAAACAATACCATAGGTGCGACAAACAGCTTACTTGAAGCTTGCCAAGATTATTGCCAACAAATGGACAGTGAAGACAGCGATGATTTTAGTAGTGCATTAAAAGTAGTTATTGACCGTAATTATAATCTATCGGCATTTATGCAACGTTTAGCAGACGTTGTCCATTTACCTGTACCACACTGCTCACCGACAGATATTACCCCTTTAATAAAATCTACTCAGATCATGTTTAGTCAACAATGTGCCAAACGTAATATCCGCTGGCAAGAGCAATTTGAACTAACGGGGTTTATTGTCAACATCGACAGTCATCAGTTTGAACAAGTACTGATTAATGTGGTTAAAAACGCATACGAAGCAATTGAAGAAAATGGCACAATAACCATAAGTCTAATAGAAGAAGATGAGCAAGTTATTCTCAGTATTGAAGACTCTGCAGGCGCTTTAACTTCGATAGATGAAAGTCATTTGTTTCAACCTTTTTATACTAATAAAGCCGATGGTCAAGGAGTCGGTTTAATGCTTAGCCGAGAAATATTAAATAATCATGGTTTTAAATATCGCTTTGAATGTAAAGCAGAACAATGGACAAGATTCATTATTGAAATGCCTATTTGTTAAAGAGGGAAAGTTTTCTTAATGACTAAACCATTCAATGGCGATTTTTTCATACTTTTGAATGAACTCATTTTTTAGCGCCATATACCTGTTAATATTATTATCACTGTTGTGCATGGCTTCTTTTTTAATTTGGCCATATTCTAATGACACTATCGGGTGTGCGATTAAGTATGCTTTAAATGCTCTATGTCGCATTAAATTCAAATCACCTGTTTGAAATGCATGGACATGGTGAGTCCGTTGATTGCCACCTTTTTGAAAATAACGTCTTGCCGAAATACCGTTCTCTCCTTTAACAATGTACGCCAATGCCGCTATTTTTTTACTTGATGCATCTAAAGCTTTCAGGCTCGTCACCTCAACTAAAATATCAATGACGGGTTTCGCCACCAACCCTTTTACAGACGTGCTACCAATATGTTCAATCGATATTGCATTACTACCAATAGCGTTAACCAATAGGTCTCTTTCTATTTCAAAGACACTTTCCCAACGAGGATCGTAATCTATAACTTCAATAATTCTGCGGCTCAAATTAATCTCCATTGTCAATGTAGGGCAAAATATCGTGCAAGATTAAGGGAAAATCAATTCAAAAAAAAGGCATTCTATTGAAAATAAAATGCCTTTTGCAAATATTTACTTTTAGTTATTAAAGCAAATTATGGCTTAATCGCTGGGGTTGGAAACTTCGGCGGTTTAATCACCGTTGGTTTCCTACCTTCTAGTTGCTCAAGTAATTCGAACACAGCACGCTCAAGTTGTGGGTCTTTACCTGCGGCCAAAGATTTTGCGTCTTGATACACTTCTATATCGGGTGCGATACCTTTATTCTCACCAACCCATTCATTTTTAGCAGGGTCAAATACCGCATTATCAGGAGCTGTTAATGCGCCGCCATCAACTAAACGATAATGAACTGAAGATTTAACCAAACCTCCCCATGTTCTAGCGCCAATTAATTTTCCGACTTTCTGTTGGCGAAATGCCCATGGAAAGTAATCGCCACCAGAACCCGCTAATTCATTAATGAGCAAAACTTTAGGACCTTTAATACCTGCGGGTAATTGTAACGGCTGACCATTCGGTACTTCATTGGTCAGGCTCGCTCGTAATTTTCTGGTCATTAAATCCACCATATAATCATCAAGCAATCCTCCACCATTAAAGCGTTCGTCAATAACGGCTACCCGTTTATCTTGCTGAGCAAAGAAGTAACGATTAAATGAAACAAAGCCAGGTGTAGAGGTATTTGGCACCCAAATATAAGCGAGTTTTCCATCTGATAGTCTATCAACTAAACGACGGTTATCTTCTACCCAAGCTCGCTGTCGTAATGAATTTTCATTAGCAATAGGTTCTACAATGACTTGCCATGCATCTTTAAAACTGTCTTCTTTATTAACATGTAATACAGTTTGCTGCCCTACGGTACCATCGAGGTATTGATAAAGATCATCCTGACTTGAAATCTCCTGACCATTAATACCAACAAGGTAGTGACCTTTTTCAATTTTCATTCCAGGCTGATCAAGTGGCCCCTTTAATTTTGGATTCCAGCTTTCTGCTGTGAAAATACGATCAAGTTGCCAATGTTTTTTACCCGCGATTAAATTAGCACCCAATAAACCCGCAGTAGATTTTTCTACTTTTGGGAAGTCGCCACCAAAAACAAAGCTATGACCTACCGACAACTCACCGTTCACCTGATCTAACAAATATGTTAAGTCTGAGCGATGTTTAACATGAGCAACTTGTGGTTCATATCTTTCGAAGACCTCGTTCCAATCACGACCGTGCATATTGGAATCGTAAAAAAAGTCACGTTGGTAACGCCATGCTTCAACGAACATTTGACGCCATTCTTGTGTTCTGTCTAACTTCATTTTTAACGAAACATTAAGTGGTTTATCAGTTTTTCCTTTAGGTTTTCCTGCATCAAGTACATGCCAGGCACCTTTCGTTTTAACAAGAAGCTTTTTACTGTCTGCAGAAATTGCTGCTGAATTAACCCCTGCAATAAAAGGTTTGCTTTCACGGTCTTTTAAATTGAATTTATGAAGTTCCATGATACGAGCATTTGGTTTACGCTCAGCAATAAATACCGATCCTTTAGGGCCATGAAGGGTAAAACGATAATTCGCTGCGGGCATAGGTAATGCCACAATACGGCGTTCAATATTTTCAAAATCAATGATTACCGGTTTTATTTCTTCTTTTTTATTTTTATCTTTCTTATCTTTTTTTGCATCTTTCTTACCATTCTTAGGTTTGTCTTTGTCTTCCTTACTTTCTTCTGGTTTAGCGACTTCTTCTTCATCGCTACGTGCGACAAAAGGAGAGTTATCTTCTTTAGTTAAATTAACAATATAAGCGGCAGACTCAGAGCTCGCGCCCATTGAACTCGTATTTGCCCAGCCACTTTTCAAACCATAATCTGTACTCGCTAAAAAGTAGAGATGCGTACTATTTTGATCCCATGCAGGTGATGATGAATCAGCAAATTTATTGGTTAATGCTCTAACCTTGTTATCTTTGGCAGACCAGATCATGATTTGGCGAAAACTATTATTCGCTGTTTTTGAATACGCTAACCATTGTGAGTCAGGTGACCACACTAAGCCGTTGTTACCGCGTTCTAGATTATTGCCGCCAACATCTAAGGTAGTAATTTTTTCTGAAGTTAAGTCAAATAAACGAATACGAACATCGTCATCGACAAAAGCAATGAATTTACCATCCGGTGACCAAGTAGGCTCCCAGGCCATTTTTGATTCACCAATCGAAAGTGCTTTAGCCTTAGTTAACCCGTCTTGATTTTGTAACATCAAACGATAACCTTTTTCATCGTTATCAGAAAACCAAGCTATTTTATCTCCCTTAGGTGACCAAAGTGGTGCACGATCGGCGGCATCTGAGCTCTGGGTAATATTTCGAGTTGAGCCATGTTCAACTGGTACAGTGAATATTTCGCCCCGAGACGAGAATAGTGCTCTTTTTCCTGATGGAGATAGTGATGCCCCACCCGCTGATTTACTAACATTTTTCCATTTTGTTTCAGCCCATGGAAAATCACCGTTAATCTTTATTTTTAATTGTTTATGCTTTTTCTTTTTTACATCATAGGTATGTAAATAACCATTTTGCTCAAAAGCTAATATCTTTCCGTTCGAAGCAAGTTGCTTTATATCGCTATTTTTAAAATGGGTAACTTGTTCAGTTTTTTTATTTCTTGGAGAGTAAGACCAAACATTTGAAACCCAATCACGATCAGATAAAAAGTAGACTTTATCTCCTACCCAAACCGGCTCAATATCTACAGTAGAATTACTGGGTATTTTAGTCTCTGCTAATGTTTTTAAATCAAGTAAAACTAGGGGAGTGTTTTGGCCGCCGCGATAGTTTCGCCATTCAACATCCCAGCGTGACATGCGATCGATAACTAATTTCTTACCATTTTCAGCATAAGCGCCATTAAATGCCCATTGTTCGCTGACTAATTTTGAAGCACCACCTTCGCGTGGAACAGTCCATAATCGATTATAGCTTTTAGGAGCTGTTTCTCTTGATGATGCATATAACACTGATTTACCGTCAGGCGTCCAACCACGTGCATAAGCAGAATTCGCATGCCATGTTAATCGCTTAAGATCACCACTTCGACTAGATACAGAATAAACAGAACGGGTTCCAGAGCGATTTGAAGTAAAAGCAATCGTTTTGCCATCAGGCGAAAAATGAGGATCGCTTTCTACTGCTGCAGTGCTAGTAATACGGCGAACCTGCTGACCTTGTAAATTTGATATCCAAATATCACCACCGTAAACAAAAGTAACTTGATGGTCACTAATGCTAGGCTGTCTTAATAAACGGGTTTCTTCGGCTTGTGATATTGCAGGTAAAAATAGCGATAGAACTAATATATATTTAAATAGTTTTTTCATTATCGGTTTCTTTTTATTGTTGAAGAGTAAGATTTATAACCATTAAAAAGTGATGTACTCATTCAATGAGTACTAACACAAAACTAATATAACTTAATCGTCGACCAAAGAAAGACAGTAAAACTAAAAAGATAAGTGTTTATAAATGCAATATGGAAAATATTATTCACAGATGGGAGTATGTCTATTGGTATTATTTTCTTTTATAAATTAACTAAGTACCTTATTTATTACATATTTGTTACCGGAATTGAGTTGTCATTTTTGATTAATCAAATAACGAGGGCTTGTTCTTTATAACCTGTCATGCGAGATTCAATCAGTTCAGTTCAGTCCAACCGAATATCCAGCTATGAGAATTGCAAATAAAGTTAGCGTTAACGAATTAGTATACGCAGATGAATTTACGGGTATGACTTCAACAGTATTAGAACAAATTAATGGTGAATAGAAGTATTTCGGGATAGGTAACTAAAGAATCAATTTCAAAAGGTTAAAGCTCTGTTGTTGGTTCTAAGAAGGCGTTTTATTTAAGGTCGTTTATCAACAATGCACACGAAGTCCCCCTTCAAGATGATAATCTCAAACGGCTAATTGATAAAACGCTATAATAGAAGGTAAAACAAGTTCCTATTTTATGTAAATGTGAACTTGTCTTAGCAAAGAAACTCAGGCATAAATTGTATTTTTATCTGAGCTTATTTCTAATTAATAGTATGGGTAACTTTAAACTTCTTCGTATTCATAATGGAATACTCGTACTACATTTCCCTGCTGTGTAGTCATTTCAACAGTAGAAGATCTCGGCTTTATTTTTTTTGCTTCAAAAGTTTCCTCTGTTGAAATACATTCATTATTTATCGTTAATTCTTTAATCAATTTAATTTTCATTTCATACTTCTATTTCAAAGGGAATTAATAAGTACTTATGCCAACCATTTACAAATTTCAACGGCGACATGAGACAACGAGCTATATTGTATCATAATTTAACATGACTTTACTTGTCTACTAGAAGTAGACAAAAGTACAAGACAAATCAACGGTGACATTCTCCACTATTTATGTACTTTGGACATCGTATTAGCGCTTAATTGGTGAATGTTACAGCATCAATTTATAAGTTTAACATCCGCTTTTTTAACCTTGCTAAATCAATCGCATTTGAGCGAACGGTAACCTTAACATGGCATGACTCATATTCTTCTTTGGTGACACTCATGCTTGAGCGAATCTCACCTATGATGCCGTTAGCCGTATAAGGAACAACAATCTCCTCTTCAATCATCTGACTCTGTGCCATCTCGACA
>MAAC01011110.1_pt1 | contig 15121 bp, 14 predicted proteins | sample 1115981 | NCBI WGS metagenome assembly MAAC01 (sample SAMN04961126, study PRJNA320927) | seawater metagenome | isolation source: sample BD02T64 sea water enriched with oil for 64 days | place: USA:Gulf of Mexico | collected 2013-07-27 | reverse complement strand
GTATTTTCTATACGGGGGGTACCACTGGACTGCCAAAAGGTGTGATGCTAACCCATGATAACTTGGTGGCCAATGGTCTCAATGCGGCGCATGGATTTGGCTTTACTAAGTATTCTCGCTATCTCCATGCGGCGCCCATGTTTCATGCGGCAGATGCCGCGGCGAATATTGGCCTAACAATATTGGGGGGTACCCATGTATTTGTTCCCAAATTTGAACCTGAGCTTGTACTGAGTACGTTAACTACGTGTGAAGTGACCAACGTAATGTTAGTTCCCACCATGGTAAACACACTAGTAAATACTCAGGGCTTTGATACTTATGATTTATCGTCACTCCTACGCATTTGTTATGGTGGTTCTCCCATGCCTGAGGCCGTCTTACTGAAAGCTAAAGCGCTGATGCCACACGTAAAATTCGCACAGGCGTATGGTATGACGGAATTATCACCGATCATAACGATCCTGGATGATGAATATCATGTGACGGAGGGCCCTAGGGCCGGAAAGATACGTTCAGCAGGGCAAGTGGTACTTTCGGGTGAGCTCTGTGTTGTTAATAGGGATGATGAAGAGTTACCAAGAGGCCAGGTCGGAGAGATTGTGGTCCGTGGGCCTATGGTAATGAAGGGGTATTGGAATCGAGAGGCGGAAACGGCGCAAGCACTCATGAATGGCTGGATGCATACTGGAGATGCCGGGTATATGGATGACGATGGATTCGTTTTTATTGCCGATCGCGTAAAAGACATGATCATCTCTGGCGGCGAAAATGTATATTCCGTGGAGGTAGAGAATACAGTGCAAAAACACCCGGCAGTAAGCGCTTGCGCGGTGATAGGTATTCCCAGTGAAGAGTGGGGCGAAGAAGTGATCGCAGTGATTGTTCCCAATGAATACGATTCCGTGTCTGAGGAAGATATTATTGCTTTTTGCAAAGACCTCATTGCAGGATATAAGTGTCCACGAGGTGTTGTGTTTGTCGATGCGTTACCAACAAGCGGTGCGGGGAAGATTCTCAAGAATAAATTGCGAGAGCCTTACTGGAAAGATAGAGGAAAGAACGTGAACTAAAGATCCTTGAATTCGTTGGGTGTATATCCGGTCCATGACTTAAACGAGCGTGAGAAATTACTGCCGTTGGTAAATCCAAGTGAGTAAGCAATTTGGTTGATGCGAAGTTTATCTTCTCGGATATGCTGCATGGCAAGGGTTTTTCGCACGCGCAGTAAAATATCGCTGAAAGACGTCTTACGCTCATCTAATCGTTGCTGTAATTTTCGTTCACTCATACCTAATTTTACAGCAACGTCGCTTCGACTGAACTCGCCGACCGCTAAGCCCTCCCTAATCATCGTTTCAACGTTGAAAACAACGTCGTTCTTGTAAATATCATCGAGATTTCTAATAATAATTTCATCGTTGATACGTGCCATCTGTGGATTGGCCATGGGTAGCTTTTGTTCTGCGATGTTTTTAGAAAATTTCACACCATAAAAGGGAGCGCTGATAAGCTCACATTCAGGCAAAAATCGTTGCATTTCCTCTTTAATTAAAGGGTGACTGAGTGGTAGGAAATACGCTTTAATAGGTGACATTTCCTGTTGGCAAACATCGTTACTCATCTTGATAAAGCCTAGACCCATGGCTTCAAGAAGTACCATAAAATCTTTGTGCCTAAGTGAAAAGTTGGCGAGTCCAGTGCCTGTCGTTTCACTAGCGCAAGCAATCGAGGGTTCTGTGTCTTCAATATCTGCTAAAAACAAATAACCGTCGGGTTCCTCAATAATTTGAATATTTCCATTTGATAGAATGTAAGTCGAAAAACGTTGAAATCGTTGTAATAGGCTGAGGTAGGTTGTACTACATGAAATAGCAAAACCCAATGCATCTAAGTCACCCAATTGAATATTCTGATAGATTTTTAGCGCGATTGTCGGGTCACCTGTTTTCTGTATTGCGAGTGTTAATAGTTTGGTTATCTGTTCTACAGATATGCGTTTTGCGGGATTGTTTATTTGAGGTAGGTCAATATCTAGTTCGCTAAACAGGGATGTAACATCGATACCTCGCTTACTGAGCTCTCGCGCTATAAGGCCAGAATGATTCGCGGATACGTTAAGGAGTTCTGGCGTCAATGCGCTTGTATTTTTGCTTTGCTGAGATGAGGTCATGCTAGAATCCTGGTGTCCTATGTGTTTGATTTACATTCCTGAATGTTTCTTTTAGCGGGTTTGCGTTCAAAATGCACTAAAAATCGTCGCTTTAAAGTCAAACAAGTCATTTCAAGCATTTGTCTATTCCTCTGCAGCAAGTGCTGTCCAGTTTTTCTCAGGGTTGTTAGTCTGTTTTAAAACAAAGCCCTAACAAGCAATATAGCGCAACGACGAACCTAAGAGGAATAGTAGGATGGACAATGTAAACTCTCAAGATAAACGCATTATCATTGTTGGTGCGGGGTTCTCCGGAATGGGCTGTGCGATTAAGTTGCTAGAAGCAGGACACAACAATATTACCATCTACGAGAAGAACGAAAATGTGGGCGGAACCTGGGAAACCAACCGTTATCCCGGTCTTACTTGTGATGTTCCTGCCATCGCTTATACATTTTCTTTTGAGCGTAGTTGTGAGTTTAGCCGTCACTATTCACCATCCAGCGAGATTCGTGACTATTGCCAGATGGTCAGCGATAAATATGGCCTAAAGGAGTACATTCAGTTTCAAAAGGAGATTGAGGAAGCCAGCTTTATCGATAATCAATGGCATCTGAAAACCACCGATGGGGCGGAAGATGTCGCTGATATCGTGATTATGGCAACCGGCGTATTACGTAATCCTAATTATCCTGATATCGAAGGGCTACATCAGTTTTCTGGAGATGTGGTACATACCGGTTTGTGGGATGAGGATCTGGATTTAATCGGTCAACGAGTGGGTGTTATTGGTACCGGTGCCACTTGCACACAGTTAGTGCCTGCCATTATTGATGAAGTGGAATCGCTCACGTTGTTTCAGCGCACGGCCCAGTGGGTGGCGCCATTTGATGGGGGGAACCCAAGTGTTTCCGAAGAGCAGCGAGATTATCTACGAAAGGATCCTACGTATCTATCTACGTTAGCTGACGGAATGCTGAAAAAAATAGAATTACTTGTTGACGGTATTTTGGTTGATGAAACAGGAAAGACGACGGCAGCGATCAAGGAACGATGTGATGAACGCCTTGCTGAAATTGAAGATCCAGAATTAAGGGAAAGGCTAACGCCAAATTACGAGCCTGGGTGTAAAAGGTTAATTTGGTCAGAGGTATTTTATCCTGCTATGCAAAAGGCAAACGCGCATTTAGAAACCAACGGCATTGAATGCATCGAAGAGAATGGCATTCGTCTTAAAAATGGAGAGTTTCACGAACTGGATATTCTTATCCTGGCAACAGGATATAGGATGCATGACTACATGCGCCCAATGAAAATTCGAGGTGAAGGGGGCGTGTTACTTGATGATACGTGGGCAGATGGTGAATTTGCGCATCGTGGAGTGATGATACCGGGTTACCCCAATATGTTTACGATAATGGGACCTAACAGCCCACTAACCAATTTTTCAGTCATCGAGGTGGCGGAATGGCAAATAGGATACGTATTGCAGTTGCTTGATCTTGTGCTAAATGGAAGTGCTCAAACGGTAATGCCAGATCCCAAGTCAACACAAGAATTTAATACAATGCTTTCTGAATCAGTCGACAGCACTATTTGGGCCTCAGGTTGTAATAGTTATTACCTTGATCAAAACGGAATCCCCAACGTATGGCCTGGAACGGTCATGTCTTATCGAGAATCAATGCAAACCCCTAATATAAATGAATATATTTTTAAGTGAGTGTAATTATGGATTATATACAAACGCCGATACTAGCATCACAGAAAATGATAACGAAGACGCATCGATTTGAAAATGCAGAGTACGCCATTTACAGTACCGCATTTATGGTATTTTGCACTGTGTTAGGGCTGTTTATTGTGGCTCCAATGTTTCCACCCTTTGGGCAGGCCAGTGCAAGTGCAGAGACGATTGCTACATTTTATCAAGAAGGAAATCTGAGTAAAAAAATTGGCCTGTGTATTATGATGTTTGGTACGCCATTTATTATCCCTCTATTTGCGCTACTAGGGGAAATTATTCGACGCCCCATGAATATGCCTATTCTGGGTTCTGTTCAGTATGGTTCGGGGTTGTTTGGCATTCTATTTACTTTCATTATGACTGTATGCTGGGGGACGGCTGCTTTTAGACCAGAGCGTACCCACGATGTTACCCAGGCGCTGCATGATATGGGATGGCTCTTTGCGACGTGGGTTGCGTCCGCGACCTTATTACAAGCAATTTGTATCTGTATTGCGGTATTTAAAGATACCAGTGAGGTTCCCATTTTTCCAAGATGGTTTGGCTATTACTGTGCTTGGATGATCGTGTTGGCGTTTCCTGCCTGTCTTATCAATATATTCCATACTGGGCCGTTTGCCTACGATGGGCTTTTGGGTTTCTGGCTACCATATATTGCATTGTTCTCTTGGTTTGGCGTTTCGATGGTATGTGTCTGGCGCGTAGTTAAAAAACTAAATATGGATCATTAAGGAACTGTCTTTCTATGGATTTCGTGGCTGCGATTAAAAGTGATGCGTTAAATATTAAAAAGCGAACACCAGTAGAACCAGATTTTTGGGTGCTTATATTTGGTGACCTAACGGTGTTCTCTGTGTTGTTTATTGCCTTTATGTTACGCCGATTTGAGAGCGCGGAAACCCATACCGTTTTTTCGATGGGGACAGAGTCACTAAATCAGTCAATAGGATTAATTAACACGCTGGTTCTCTTGACCAGTTCGTATGCTGTGGTATTAGCGCTGTCATATTATCGATCAGGTGATTTGAATAAGATGATAAAATTCACCTGCTTCGCCATTTTTTGTGGTCTTGGTTTTGTTTGTCTAAAAATATTTGAATATATTGAGAAGATAAATCAAGGAATTACTGTTACCGCGGATCGTTTTTTTGAACTCTACTTCACTTTTACAGGCATTCATTTGTTGCATGTTCTGATCGGTATTAGCTTGCTAACGATTGTTGCTTATAGAATGTCCTTAAAAAAGCCAGATGCATTTACCACACCAGGGTTCGTAGAAGGGGTTACCTGTTATTGGCACATGGTCGACTTATTATGGTTGATATTATTTGCACTTTTCTATTTGCTAGGTTAAGGAGCTTGGTTGTGATTAAACCGAATAGTAAGCAGCAATGTTCCATGGTTTTTGGCGTGCTTGTGTTAATAACACTTGGGGCGGCATTGTTAACTGAGGTTTCCATTTTACCAATATTTACTAATCATGGTTTTTTGGAATGTATTCTAATTTCGCTTGCAGCTGTCAAAATAGTATTGATTGCTGAGTATTTTATGGAGCTACATGATGCTCCGCGTTGGCTTAGAGGTACCATGTTAACATGGGTCATGGCTACAACCGCCGTACTTGTTAGCATAGTACTATTCGGTGGCCAAACAGCAATGACAAGCCTAGCTTAGTCAGTATCGACAAAGACTGAAATATTGATTCAAATTTGAGGGGAGGACACGCTTCTTGGCGAGCAGAATGTGTTAGAAATACACAATAATATCAGTAGGTTAAGACTCAAGAGGTAACAAAAACCTGCCTATATTGTTCGAGACCCTACCATTGAGAAAACTGCTGGCCCATGCCTATTTCACCTAGGTATTTCGTTTTAAACCTTACCATTGTGTCTGGTTTTGGTAAGGTTTTGTCCAGTTTTCTCGGTTCTTGCTGGTTAATCTACTAAAGCATTCGAAAAATCATAGGATTCGGTATGAATATAAAAAAAATTACGATTGCTTTAGGTCTTGTATTTTCTATTCCGGTTAATGCCGCCGTTCATCAGCTTGAGGAAGGGGATTGCCAAGCGCAAGGGCTAGCGCTCAACTCTACTACAGGTAAGCTAGAGATGGATGTGACGGAATGTGCTGTTGCAGGTAGTATCTGGTTCCTCGAAGTTGATGGTATTAACAAAGCGGGTTATTTTGCCCCAGAGACACGCGCAGCGTATTGGGCTGCTCATCTCCCTCATAGTGAGGGGCACGACGCTTACTGGGAAATACGTGGCCAGCAACCTGATGCACGATTCCATTCATTCCAGTCTTATGACAGCAACGGTAACACTAAGGATTTTGTTTTTGACGCCGACCTGACACCCACTAGCGGCTCAGTAAACTGGGTGAAGAATAAGATTCATTACCCTGGTGCACATAGCACTGAATATTCACTCCCTATCTACGAAGTTGGATCTAATGACGACATACCTGATGCGACTGACCAAGAACACACGGCCTTGTATCTAACTCGAGATTCAGCCACTGAATTACCACAGAATACCATCGTTCAGCGCGTCTATTTTAACCTAAATAGAAACAACGCTATTCAGCCGGAAGGTATGTCAGATTTTGATTGGATTAAGCGAGGCCAGGTTGACACGGCACGAATATTTTATGTAGTGAAAGACGTCAAAAAACCCCATTTTAAGACGGTTGAAGCGGTGTGGAATCACATAGATAACGAAACCCAGATGGCGAAAATTGCAAAACTAACCCAAGCCCTGGGAGATGCTTCAAAGTCGATACTTGATAGCATTTCAATAACCTCTCGCATCTGGCAGAATCCTACCGAGTGGCAAATGAATGATCTGCCGGCAAGCACCTATAGTCGAATGTGGACAAGAGGCGAAGAGCCAATATTGGCCTTCTTCTGGCATAAATTACTTAATCTTCTCCCCAAAACATCGGCGTTTCCCAATGAAGTAACGCGATATTTCGTTGGTGGCGTAAACCCTTCCTTTGGTGATGTTCATGTTACTCGCATGAAAATGCCTAGAACGCTCGATCCTGATAATGGAGATATCATTGATTCGGATCAATACGATTTACGATTCTTTTCAATATGCACCCACCTATCATTGACGCTTTATACAATCGATTGTCTGGTGGATAGCGATTTAGAGGTTGACCCAGACGGCTACGTGACCTTTGTTATGTCTGATACAGAGGCTGCGCCAATCGATCCCACTACCGGTGAACCCGCTGCAAACTGGGTCAACTACCCTTCACCGAGCACATTAGTACTCATTCGTCATATGATGCCATCCGAATCGTTTACGGAATCGCTACTTTATTATGGCCTTAAATGTCGAGAAGAGGGTGATTGTGCTGACGCTGCCCAGGATATCGCTGCGATAGAAAACTGGACCGGCGAATATTACCCCACCAGCACCTATTGCTCGGTAAACAATTTCGAATACAATCGTTGTAGCTGGAAATTCAACCTCCTTCAAGAGTGGCTATTTACACGGTATCGACACTGGTTTGACCGATTTTTTGGGACAGTAGGCGCTTAGTAAGCGTAAATAACCATTGAGTTATGAATGGGTTTTTCTTTTTTCTCGCCATTCAGAAGGAGGGGTGCCAAACTGGCTTTTGAATGCGCGAGAAAATGCCTCACCATTGTTGAACCCGGCGTCGATTGCTATTTGCTTTAGCGGTTTGTCTGAGTGTTGTAGCTGACTTATTACAAGTGAAAAACGTACGTCATTGGCCAAGTGTTTAAAGGTAGTGCCTTCTTTTAGCAGCCTTCGACTGAGAGTGCGCGGTGTAAAATTCATTTGGTCAGCTAACTCATCGAGGCTTAATTGTTTTCCTTTTTCTGCCGACGCTTCCAGAATGACTCTTGCTTTTGAAATCAGTGTCTTTGGTCTTGCGTGTAGTTCAAGTTCATTTTCAAGCAAGCTTGTCGTTTGCTGGTGGGTCGCTTTGTTCGCATTTGGAAGGGGGCTTCTTAGATCCGCTGTTTTAACGAGTATGCCATTAAATGTGCTATTAAAAAGCACGGGGCAACTAAACAGCTTGTTATAATCCTCCTGATCAAGCCCCGACACTTCAAATGTCGTATTATCATGGCAGAAGTGGACTTCTTGTATCATGGGCTTGTTAATCAACTCATCGGTAATCGTGCTAATTCCACCGATAATCATCTCCATTTGGAACTGATTCATATCAGCAAAATCCGCAGTAAATTCAAACCAGATCTTAGTGAATAGGCCTTTTTCAAGGAACGATATCTTGGTTGCAGGCATATAGAGTGGGCCGTATTTTACCATCACCTTTAGCGCATCAGACAGCGAGTCAGCGCTCATCGCCGCTAACGTACCCAAGCCGATGGTGATACTCGAAAAGGACGCTAACCACTCAGGAAGGGTGATTCTTTTTATTGCCTCATGCTCCTTCAAAAAGGCAAAAGACCGGAGGTACTGTTCGCCATTCAAACAAAAGGTGGGAGAGTCATACTCTGTGTTAGTGATCCCTAGATATCTGAGATAATCCTCTAGCTCTTTGCTATTAAGCAACGTGTTAACTAATTTTTGGCTTGGTTCGAATGTCGCTTGAGGAATCAGTACGTCTTTCATGGGTAGCTGCATTAATTCGTCACTCCTTATATCAATCTTTATCACGAAACTGACTGGGTGATACACCTTCATGCTTTTTGAAGGCACGAGTAAAATTGGCAGCGTCCGTATAGCCAAGATTGTGCGCAATAGTGACAATACTCTCATTCGATTGCTTTAGCATTTCCTTTGCTCGATCTATTCTTACTGTTGCGGAAATATCTCGGAATTTAATATTTTCCTTACTAAGTAAGCGGTGGAGTGTACGCGGACTCATATTGAGCTCATCAGCTATTGATTCCTGGCTGAGCAAGTAGCCATCGTCTGTATTACCAATTCGCTTTCTTATCGCTTCTCCCAGAGAGTAGCTAGAGTTAGGCATTTTCTGTAGTAACTCTTCACATTCATGAATACTTTTTTGATAGGAACTGTTATCCGCCAAGGGGTTGGGTGTTGCGAGAAGTTCGCTTGGGAATAGGAAGCGATTGTAATTTGAATTGCCGACAATATTTATACCTGTACTCGCGCTATAAGCCTCATGATAAGGATGCAAAGGGTAGTTCAGCTCAATAATCATTGATTTCGGCATTATGTTCCTGAACACAAAGTTTATCATGACTTGCAAGCTAGACAATGTCCCCTCAATGGCGAAACGCTGCACATCCTCATCTATGAATGAGGTGGCATTTATATTAATGCTGCTGTAATTGTCTCCATTTACGGTGTCAGCTTTACGTGATGGGCTAATGTCGATGGCAGGTGAAATGAGAGGGATATATTTATAAGCAACTTCCATTGCCTCCTCTGCGGTAGCGCTACTTAAGGCGGCAAAGCCCGCAATGCCGTATGCGCTGATATTAAATTTAGTCCCTATAAGTAAACCTAAATTTTGTTCGCCCGTTACATTCAATGCATTAATGACAAGCTGTTCTGTATCTGACTGTGTCACTAGATAATCTTCGTCACCAAGCTCCTGTAAATTTAGGCCGGTGCCTTCGAATAATAGATCGGTGCTGAGTCCACGACGCTCGAAATGTTCTAACAATTCGCAGTAAAAACGAGAGGGTAAGCATCGTTCTATCTGTCGATCATTTGAGTAGATATTCATAAAACCTATATAAACATAACTCGTCTGAAAATGACAAGGGGATAGTCAGAAAATAACCTGAGCAGCACTTTACGTTAGGGCATATTAACCATAACAACGATCATCAACTTTAACTCGGGCTGCGTTAGCGTGCTGTAAAGAATTAAAAGAACTGGGATGCAAAGTTGAAGGAGGTTACAAATGTGGTTGTTTGACTATCGACACATAATCAAATTCAGTTAGGGGCTTGCATTTGAGTATAGAGCATATAGACATTGTGGTGATCGGCGCGGGGCTTTCGGGTATCGGGGCGGCTTGCCATTTACGTAAACACTGTCCTAAAAAGACTGTCGCCATTTTGGAAGGGCGAGATGCGCTAGGGAGAACCTGGGATCTTTTTAAATACCCAGGCATACGGTCAGATTCAGACATGTTTACACTCGGTTATAGCTTTAAACCTTGAGCCGGTTCCAAATTCCTGGCAGACGGTAATGACATAAGAGATTATATCGCTGAAACCGATCAAGAACACGGTATCGATCAAAAGATTCGTTATGGCATGCAGGTAAAATCTGTCCATTGGGATACTCACTCTGCAACCTGGTCAATTCCCTATATCAATAGATCCAGCGGAGAATCTCGAGAGCTAACGAGCAACTTTATTGTGTCTTGTACTGGCTACTACAGCTATAAAGGAGGATACGAGCCAGAGTTTTCCGGTAAAGATAGTTTCAAGGGGGCGTTTGTTCACCCTCAACATTGGCCAAACAAATTAAACTATGCGAATAAAAAAGTCGTGATCATTGGCAGTGGAGCGACAGCGGTAAGTCTGGTCCCCGAAATGGCAAAAAAATCTGCGCTCGTTACCATGCTACAACGATCTCCCACTTACATGGTTTCGGTTCCGCATGAAGATAAATCAGTTAAATACTTGAGAAAATTCCTCTCTTACAAATGGGAATACCGTGTAACAAGAACGCAAAAGGTTGCATTCCAGTATTCAATCATTCATTTCAGCCGTACATTTCCGAAACAGGCGAAGAACCTACCTTTGCGGGGTGTGCGAGAGCAGATAGGCGACAGTTCGGAAATGGAATATTTCAAACCGAAATATAACCCTTGGGACGAACGCCTTTGTGCGGTTAAAGATGGCGATTTATTTAAAGCGGTGCGCAAAGGAAAGGCACTGGTTGTGACTGGCACCATAAAGGAGATCACCGAGAATGGTGTTCAGCTACATTCAGGTGAATTCCTAGAAGCTGACATTATCGTCTCCGCAACGGGGCTTAACTTAGAATTCTTTGGGGGCATTAACATCTTTGTGGATGGAAAAGAATTCGATCCAACACAGCGACTAAACTATAAAGGCATCATGGTAGAACAACTACCTAACATCGGCTTTATCTTCGGTTATTCCAATGCCTCCTGGACATTGAAAGCAGATCTCACAGCCGAATATTTATGCCGTTTAATCAATCACATGGATAAAAGTGACACCCGCCAGTGTATGCCTGTGAATAGTGATTCACGCGTTGTGGGGAAAGACTTTCTTGACCTTCATTCTGGCTACGTGCAAAGGGGTATTCACAAGTTCCCTTTCGCTGGTAATAAGACACCTTGGAAATTATTCCAAATCTACCCAATAGATCTCATGATATTACGGTACGGAAAAGTAGAGGATAGTGTTATGCGCTTTACTAATACACCCCAGACAGGTGAAAGCGACGTGCAGGCGATGCCAGCGTAAGGTAATCAGCATTTAACGATATGAATTCAGGGGAGAAGGTACATGCAAGAACTCATCGTAAAAAATAGTGATGTTGCGCTCTATACAAAAGTGCACGGAAACTCAAGCAATCCCATTCTATTGTTCTTACATGGATATCCCGATTGTTCAAAAACCTGGGATAGTCAAGTGGAGGTGCTGAAAAACGATTACTGTGTTGTGTGCTTTGATATGCGCGGTGTAGGCCGCTCAACGTCGTCAGATAAGCGAGATGCTTACCGTATCAATCACCTACTGTCGGATATTGAAGCCATTATCAATGCCGTTGTGGGGCATGATGGCAAGTACACTTGATTGGCCACGATTGGGGCTCCGCAATTGGCTGGTCTTTTATTACTGAACCGCACTATGCGAGCAGGATACTTTCTTACACCAGTTTATCGGGTCCCCATGTAGGTTTGACGATGCATCTAGCACGACAAGCGATTGTCACGCGAAACCTAGCGAAAGCGAGAGAGTTCACTAAGCAGTTCGTCCTGTCTTGGTACGTGTACATGTTTAATATCCCCGTGCTGCCAGAAATGCTACTTAAAACCTATGGACTGCCTGTGTGGAAGAAAGTACTAAATGACAACGGCGTTCGCGATAGTTCTCCCTATCTGAATATTAACCAAGATGAAGTCAATCGCATCACATTAAAGCCTCTAGGGCTATATCGACAAAATCCTTGGAACCCACCCAAGGTACCGGACGCGAATGGCATTAAAACACCCGTCCAATTAATTGTTGCCACTGAAGATAACTTTATTTCTGAGAACATATTCAGGGATTATGATCGCTTTGTTCCTTCTCTAACGCGCCATAATTTACGAGCCAAGTATTGGGCCCATCATTCCCATGCCGATGAATTTAACCGTCTTGTTGTACAGTTTGTACAAGGCATTGAACAAACAACCAATAGTCGAGTAGCGTAAAGAAGAGATTTGACAATAAGGTGGTCCTAATCACTGGTGGTGGTAGGGGAATTGGAAGAGAAACGGCGATTGCGTTTTCCGCTCAAGGTGCATACATCATACTAATTGATGTCAATGAAGAAGGTATGGAAGAGACAGGTCGGCTTATTTTCCAAGCTGGCGGCTCCGTTGAGAAACACCGCGTTGATGTTACTAGCCGCCGAGACATGAAAGCGTTGTCTGCTAAGGTGAAACATCGGCATGGTGCATTGGATGTACTTATTAATAACGCGGGCATTGGCTCTGCAGGGACTTTTTTGGAAACGACCCTGGACACGTGGGACAAAAGTTATTGATATAAATGTTAAAGGCGTTGTACATGGCTGTCATTACTTTCTGCCAGATATGGTAGCGGCAGGTAAGGGCGGCAGCGTTGTGAACCTGGCTTCAATGGCTGCGTTTATTGCCCCTCGTGATATGTCCATTTATGCGACGAGTAAATTCGCTGTGCTTGGTTTCTCAGAGTCACTACGGAATGACATAGCCGAGCATAATATCCATGTGGCGACCATATGCCCTGGAGTGATTAATACTCTAATTGTGAAAAATACGGTAATGGAAGGCACCTCCGGACAGGGTGATCTACGTGACAAAGCCGTAGCAATTTACCAACGTCGTAACTACTCACCCCAGAAAGTAGCACAGGCAGTGATAAGCGCCGTGTCGAAACAAAAATCTACCGTACCCGTATCGCCCGAAGCCTGGCTGAGTTACTACGCTAAGCGCTGGGTTCCCATAAAAGGTCGCAATGTTCAATTTGATTTCACCAATACGGATCCTTACTGGCTTAAAGACGACCCGTTTTCCTCTTACTTTGTGATTGGATTCCACATAATGCTACCGCCTGGCGAACGATTCTTCTGTCGACTATTCGTACAGGCACTTCCGTTAATTACTGATGAGGCATTACGAGAAGATGTAAAAGGCTTTATTCGACAAGAAGCCATACATTCAAGACAGCATACCCATGCCCAAACGTACTTGGAAAGAAACGGCTACAAATACCAAGATGTGCTTGCAAAATATGACTGGTTGTTTGAAGAGATGTTGGGTGACGCCCCCTTTGGAATGCGTTACTTAAACAATAGATATACCAACGATTTTTGGGTTACCGCACGCGTCGGTTTTAGTGCAGCAATAGAGCACTTTACGTCAGTCGCAGGGCGATGGGCGATGGATAATGAAACGTGGGAAAAAGTGGTGATGCAACTATCGTTGATATCTTTAAGTGGCACGCCGCAGAAGAAGTTGAGCATCGCTCCGTCGCTTTTGACTTATTCGAGCATCTTTGCACCACAAAGTTGGGTTTCTATGTTGGTCGCCAAGCGTTAATGGCAGTTGTGGCTCCTCTGTTCCTAGATTTTACGTTTGAGGCTTTTCGTTCGCTAGCAAAACAGGATGAAAACAAATCAATGCAAAAGCTTGGGGCTAAACACCTCCTTCAGTTGCTCGCTGAAATGGAATGGGTGGGGAATCGGACGCAGAATATCCCAACGTTTAGTTTCCTTGTACGCGCGGTCTTACGCTGGGCAAACCCGTTCTTTCATCCTTTACATGAAGGCGACACGCAGCAGGCTTTGGATTATCTTGCCCGTTCCCCTGCAGCGATCGCCGCAGCCTCTGCTTGACCCTCAATACTATGAATAACATTGAAAAAGACATCGAATTGTGGGCAAAGAAATATTTCCCTGTGTATGAATTTATGGACTTAAAGAACATAAGCTCGTCTCATGGAATATATCAATGCTTCACTCCACTATCAGCGAATACTGGAAACCATATTTCTACTATTCATGCTGCTTTCCAATGGGCTACAGCCGAGCTGCTGGGTGGTTTGGTCGTTCTATGTAACCGTACGAATGAAAGATATATTCCTGTCGTGAAGAATCTACATATTGATTTTCTAGCTCCCGCATTGACAGGGGTTACTTCGACTGTCTACTTTACAGAAGAGGACGTCACCAAGATGAATGCTGCTTTAGAGAACAGCGGACGTTATGATTTTGAATTAAAATCTGAGATCAGGGGAGAGGATGACCAGGTGGTTTCGAGAACCCGTGGAAACTACGCCGTGCGGGTATTTGAAAAGTAATCTTTAACATAACGCTTTTCCAGGGAAGGATGTTTATTCAGGCCGCTGTCCATGAGTGTTTTAACCCGTCTCCATCAGCTATTGCAATTCACGTAGTCTTCATGTGGGTAGTAGTTATAGCCTATAACCCACCCAAACGTCTCGGACGTTGGAGGGGCAGGAAATCTATCTTGTAGTTCTCTCTCATACCTTCATTTGTCGAAACGTTCGGGATCTTAGGCCGGTTTGGTTCTCAAAGAAGCGAGAAAAGTTGGCCTCATCTGAAAATCCTAACTGCTCGCTAATCTGGCTTATTGTAAGGTTAGTATTGTTTAATAGATCTTTCCCAATATTACAGCGACATTCATTGTACAGCTGCCTGAAACTATTTCACTCATCTAACAGTCACCGATTATCGTGCCGAGATTCATCCGAAGTCTTGGAAAGAACGTAGCAACTAAGCATCTACAAATTTTCCACGCAGGTGGGCCATGCAACACAGGTGAATCATTCCATCCTGAATAGCAACCTCATTGTATCCGGCATAACCATCTGTCATGAGAACACCTTGATACCCGGCAAGCAGGCGCAGAGGCACCTGACCCGAGCGACCACGATCATAACTAAACCTGACTGCAGGTTTATCGGGTGGCCCACCTTTTTGGACCCACATATATGACTTACTTTGCGCGGTTTTATCGGGTTCTTTTAGAACTTGCACCGTCGTTTC